>Ga0209376_1002161_pt1 | contig 18943 bp, 19 predicted proteins | sample GraSoiAngelo_134_FD_185891 | JGI IMG/M metagenome (GOLD analysis project Ga0209376, IMG submission 185891) | Grasslands soil microbial communities from the Angelo Coastal Reserve, California, USA - 14_0929_05_30cm (SPAdes) (version 2) | ecosystem: Environmental > Terrestrial > Soil > Grasslands ... | reverse complement strand
CTGCACGACCAGGCACACGCCGGTGGCGACCTGCAGGTGTGTGGTGGCCGCCGCGGCCGCGGCGAGCGTCACGAACGGATCCATCACGTCGTAGTACTTCTTCGGCAAGTCACCGCCCTGCGGAAATGGCGAGCGGCGCGACAGCGGGATGTGCGAGTGCTCCGGCGCCCAGAGCGAGCCGAACCCGCGCTCTTCCAGCGCGCGGCCGAGCTCGGCCGGGCCCATCGAGTAGTCCGTGAAGAAGATCGCCGCGCCGAAGTCCATGTGTCCTCCTATTTTCATGGGGGCCCCGACATGGCCCCCATACCCCCACCCGTTCGGCACGCCCCGGCGCAGCCGGGGCGCGCCTCTATCTCGCTAATCGCCAGCTCTTGTCCACGTAACGATGTCCGCCCACGACCGAGACCTGGAGGGCGGCGGCGTAGGCGCCGGCGTCCACCGTGTGCACGCGAGTCTCGACGGCCACTTGTCCCGCGTCCCCTCCGCTCGCGAGCGCCTCGGTGAGCACGCGACCGTCGAGGCCGTCACGCTCCGCGATCCCGAGCAGGGCGAGGATGGTCGGTGTCACGTCCACGTTGCCCGCCGGCGCGTCGATCACGGTGCGCGTCTTGAAGTCGACGCCCCACGCCAGGAACGTGTTGCGCACGTTCCACGGGCTCATGCTGCCGTGGTCGCTCGCCAGCGGCGCCCCGCCACGGCTGACGTTGGCCAGATCGCTGCCCGGGACGCCGAACGCGTTCGGCGTCGAGCTCCACGGAAACGTCACCATCAGGTCGGGCCCGCGCTCGTCGTTGGCGACGTGAATGAGCTCGAGCGAGAAGGTGCCCTCGACGACCCCGCGCGGATCTCCCGGCGCGCGGCCAGCCGTGAAGAGAACTCCGCCCCAGTCCCGTGACTGGATGAACCTTGCGATGCGGGCGAGCCGGTCGGCGTCGCGCCCCTCGACGTGGAGCGCGATCGCCTGTCCGCTGCTGGCCAGCACGACGTCGGGGGAGTCGGAGGCCGTCTTGAGCCCGGCGTCGATCAACGCGCGGGCGACGTCGACGCCGGCCGTGTTGGTGGTAAACCCGTGGTCGGACACGACGAAGACGTCGGTCGATCCCAGCAGCCCGAGCTCGTCGAGGGTGGCCAGCACGCGCTCGATCTCGCCGTCGTCGTTCCGGAGCGCCTCGCGCGTCGACGGCGCGCCGACGCCCAGGTGATGTTGGCTGTGATCGGGCTCGGTGAGCCAGTTGATCACGACAGCGGGCTGGAGCTCGGGCAGGACGTACTCGCGCAGGACGCGCTGGGTCCACATGACCGACGCGTCGTACCGATCGCCCCCCGTCTTCGCCGGCGCCGGCCCGAACTTGGCGAGCACCGCCTCGCTCACGCTGGCCGGCCACGCCACGGTTCGCCCGGGATCGAAGTACCCGTTGATCAGCACGCCGACGCCGGCGACCGCGCGCGGATTGGTGAGCAGGGCGCTGCCCGTCGAGCCCGAGCTGACCGCCGCCAGTCGCAGGCCCCGCGCGGCGAGACGCTCGGCGAGCGTCGGCACCAGCACGAGGCGGCCGCCGGTGGCGCGATCGAGCGCGAGCAAGTTCCGGTAGTCGCCGGTGTCGAAGGCGCGATGCGGATCGACGGCTGGAGCGTACAGCTGGTTGCCCAGGATGCCGTTGGTGCCGGGCTGCGTTCCGGTGGCGAGCGCAGCGGCGTTCACGCGGGTCACCGTCGGGAACACGGCGTGGCCGTTCCTGAAATTCACGCCCTCGGTCTTCAGGCGAAACAGCGTGGGCGTGTCCTCGGCGGTGACGGCGTCGGGCCGGAGCCCGTCGACCACGAACACGATGACGAACCGCTTGCCGCTCGGCATGGGTGGGCTATGCTAACGCGCTGAGGGGAGGATTGACATGGGCAATCACGCGCTGTTCCTGGTCCGGATGGACGTGGCGCACGATCACGAGTCCACCTTCAACGACGTCTACGACCGCGAGCACGTCCCCAACCTCAAGGCCGTGCCCGGGGTGCGCCGGGCCAGCCGCTACCGTCAGTCCTCGCCGACCGAGCCGCGCTACCTCGCCGCCTACGAGCTCGACGGGTTGGACGTGCTCGAGAGCGCGGCGTGGAAGACCGCCGGCGAGGCGGGGCGGTGGCCGTCGGTCGTGCGCCCGCACACCATGAACCGCCACCTGACCCGGTACGAGTGGGTCGGCGGCAACGCCGCCCTCACCGGGAAAACTCCGTACGTCTTCTGGGTGATGATGGACGTCGAGTCCCACCGCGAAGCGCTCTTCAACGACCTCTACGACAACGAGCACCTGCCGCTCTTGCTCAAGCTCCCCGGGGCGGTCAACGCCGTGCGCTACCGCACGACCGCCGCCGGCGAGCCGCGCTACCTCTGCGCCTACGAGGTCGAGAACACCGACTTGCCGATGTCGAAGCTCTGGAACGACACCTCGGACATCGGGCGCTGGAAGCCGGAGGTGCGGCCCTACACGTTCAACAAGCGCTACATCGTCGGCGAGCGGATGCGCTCGGCCTGAGCCTGGCCACGGCATGCCCGGCCGATTCGCGGGCCAGGTCGCGATCGTCACCGCGGGGGGCTCCGGAATCGGCGCGGCCACCGCGCGACGCTTCGCCGGCGAGGGCGCCGCGGTGGTGGTCGCCGATCTGAGCGGCACGCGCGCGGAGGCCGTCCTCTCCGGGATCGAGACGGGCGGCGGGCGCGCCGCCGCCATCAAGATGGACGCGTCCGATCCGGACGCGGTGCAGCGCACGCTGCGCCTGGCCCTCGACACGTTCGGCCGGCTCGACGTCATGGTCAACAACGCGGGCTTGGCCGAGCCGGCGCCGCTCCACGAGATCTCGCTCGAGAGCTGGAACCGCGTGATCGCGGTCACCCTCACCAGCGTGTTCCTCGGCATGAAGCACTGTCTGCCGATCATGCGCGCCCAGCGCAGGGGCGCGATCGTCAACACCGCGTCGATCTCGGGGATCGGCGGCGACTACGGGCTCTCGTCCTACAACGCCGCGAAGGCCGGCGTGATCAACCTGACCCGCGCGGCCGCGATCGAGAACGCCCCGCTCAACATCCGGATCAACTGCGTGTGCCCGGGCTTCATCGACACCCGGGCAACCCAGATCCTCGGCGGAGACCACGCCGATGAGCTGCGACGACACTACGCCGCGGCCCACCCGATCGGCCGCGTCGGGGAGGCGGGCGAGATCGCCAGCACGGTGCTCTTCCTGGCGTCCGACGAGGCCTCGTTCATCACCGGCGCCGCCGTGGTGGCCGACGGCGGCCTCACCGCCCACACCGGTCTCCCCCACTTCCAACGGCCCGACGGGAGGTCGCGATGATCGATCCGACGTTCAGCCTCGAGAAGAAGATCGCCCTCGTCGTCGGCGCGGCGAACGGGATCGGGCGCGCCACCGCGCTCGCCTTCGCGGCGGCGGGCGCTCGCGTGGCGTGCGCCGACGTCGAGGAGCCGGGCGCCAAGACCACCGCGACCGACATCGAGCAGGGCGGCAGTCAGGCGCTGCCCGTCCGTCTCGACGTCACCGACGGCGAGAGCTGCCGCGCCGCCGTCGCGGCCACCGTCGCGCGGTTCGGCGGGGTGGACGTCCTGCTCTACGGCGCCGCCGACAGCGACCAGACCGCCACCGTGCTGGAGATGGACGAGGCGGCCTGGGACCGCGTGATCCGGATCAACCTCACCGGCGCGTTCCTGATGGTCAAGGCCACGATCCCGGCGATGATCGCGCGCGGCGGCGGCAGCGTGATCCTCATCGCCTCCCAGCTCGGCCGGGTCGCCTCGCCCGGACGCCCCGCCTACTGCGCGACCAAGGGGGCGCTGATCCAGCTCGCCAAGGTGCTGGCCGCCGACCACGCGGCGCAGGGCGTGCGCGCCAACACGATCTCGCCAGGCGCGATCGAGACGCGGCGCATGCTCCGGCGCTGGAAGGACATGGACGAAGCGCGCCGGATGATGGGGCCCAAGCACCTGCTCGGCCGTCTCGGGCTGCCCGAGGAGATCGCGCGCGCCGCCGTCTACCTGGCGAGCGACGCCTCGGCGTTCATGACGGGCAGCGATCTGCTGATCGACGGAGGATATACCGCCGTGTAGTCGCGCCAGGGCCTCACGGGGAAGGTGCGCGAGATCCTCGGGGCGGCGCGGCCTTGATGGCGGCGGCAATCTCTCGCGCCATCGCGGCGCCGCGCTCGGCGAACTGGCGACAGAGCCCGGTGTAGCGTGCCGGGTCGAGCAGCGCGTCGACCTGCGCCGGCGTGAGCCCGGCGCTCACGTGGGGCTCCTCGGCCAGGGTCTCGCGGAACGGCCGCGACCGGGTCACCGACGCCTGCGCCGCGTCGTAGACCGCGTCGTGGGCGCGCTGCCGTCCGATTTGCCGGCCGAGCTCGAGCATGAGCGCCTCGGCCATGATGAGGCCGCCCGACAGGTCGAGGTTCTCTCGCATGCGCTCGGGGAACACCTGCAAGCCGTCCAGCAGCACCATCATCCGCTGCAGCAGATCACCGGTCAGCTCGCACGCCTGCGTCAGCGCCCGGCTCATCATGATGCTGGTGGTGCGGTCGGCCTCGTGCTCGGTCTGCATCGCCTCCAGCGCCAGCGGCACCAGCGCGCGGATCTGGGCGGCGGCGGCGATGATGTCCTGCGAGAGCTTGGGATTGCGCTTCTGGGGCATGGTGCTGCTGCCCACGGTACCGGGCGGGACCGGCTCCTCGAGCTCGCCGAACTCCTGCTTCATCAGCGTGAAGATCTCGTGGCCGATCTTGCTGCCGGTGGCGGCCAGCATGCCGAGCAGCATCACGTACTCGGCCTCGTGATCGCCGATGGTACGCGCGGGCACCGTCATCGGGCGCATCCCGAGGCGGGCCGCCATCTTCTCCTGCGTCGCCAGCCCGCCTTCCCCCAGCGACGCGAGCGTTCCGGCGCCGCCGCCGAGCATCGCCACGAACACGCGCCCCTCGCAGCCGCGCAGTCGCTCCACGTGCCGGCCGAGCTCGTCGATCCAGACCGCCACCTTGAAGCCGAACGTGGCCGGCACCGCGTGCTGGCCGTGCGTACGCCCCGGTAGCAGGACGTCCTTGGTCCGCTCCGCCAGATCGGCGAGCGTGGTCAGGATCGCGGCGAGCTGACGCAGGAAGATCTCGTGGGCCCGGCGCACCTGGAGGAGCAGCCCCGTCTGCGTGACGTTCTGGGTCGTCGCGCCCCAGTGCACGTAGCCGCCGGCGTCGCCCTCGCACGCGCGGTCCAGCGCCCACACCAACGGCACCAGCGGATGTCCGGTCTTCGCCAGACCGGCCCGCACGGCCGCGAGGTCCAGATATTTCAGGTGGGCCTTGCTGACGATCTCGCGGGCCGCGCGCTCGGGGATGATCCCGAGCTCCGCCTGCGCCTCGGCGAGCGCGGCTTCGACGTCGAGCCAGGACTGGAAGCGCGCGGCCTCGGTGAACAGCGTGCGCACGCCGGGATCGTCGATCCGGAGGGAGGTCGGCTCCTCAAGCATGGCCGGCCGGTCTCGGCACGTCGAAGCGGTACACGCGCGCGGTGTTGCCGCCGACGATCTTCGCCTGCTCGGCTTCCGGCACGCCGGCCAGGATCTCGGCGAGGATCCGTCGCGACTGCGGGAACGTGGACTCGCTGTGCGGATAGTCGGAGCCCCACATCATGTTGTCCACGCCGATGAGGTCCCGCAGACGGATGCCGACCGCGTCTTCCTGGAAGCTCAGCACGACGTTGCGATGGAAGAAGTCGCTCGGGCGCATGCCGTCCCTGAACCGGTAGATCGCCTCGCCGTGGCGCTCGCGATACGTGTAGTCCATCGTGGTGAGCACGTGGGGCGCCCACGCCAGCTCGAACTCCACGATCGCCAGCGTGAGGCGCGGATGGCGCTCGAAGACGCCCGAGAAGATCATGTCGCACATCGACAGCGCCGGGTAGAACGCCTTCGTGGCGCGGCTGCTGGCGTCGCGCAGCGTCTGGTCACCGGCGCCGCGGATCTTGCCCTGGCGGCGCGTGGCGGTGTGCAGGCTCAGCGGCATGCCGAGCGCCTCGGCGGCGGCCCAGAACGGCTCGTACTCGGGCTGGTCGTAGCGCCGGTGCTCGAGCGGGTATTCCGTGATCATGGCGCCGGCGAGGCCCAGGCGGGCGGCCCGCCCCAGCTCGCGGATACCGTCGGGCACATCGTCGAGATTGACCATCGCGATGCCCTTGAGCCGCGAGGGATCGGTGCGACAGAACTCGGCGAGCCAGTCGTTGTAGGCGCGGAAGATCGCCGACATCAGCGCGCTGTCCGCCACCCTGAAGTAGAAGAGGCCCTGCGACGGGTAGAGCACCTCGCCGGCCACGCCGTCGAGCTCCATGTCCTTGAGGTGCTGCTCGGGGTCGTAGCCGCCGCGATGGACGTCCTCGAAGCGGCCCTGCCCCGAAATGGTCTCGGGCGCTTCGAACCTGGCGCCGGCGTTCGAGATCAACCCGATGCCCGAGAGCACCTGGTCGGCCTCGACCACGAGCTGATCGGCGCCGTCGCGCCGCTCCATCCGTGGGGCCCGATCGCGAAAGGCTGCGTCGATCCGCGTCGTCCACAGATCCGGCGGCTCGAACACGTGGGAGTCGGACGAGAGAATCAAACCCGGCGCCATGGCCGTGCATTGTAGATCATTTCGACGCGCGCCTCCGCCGGCGGGGTCCGGTCGCACATCGGCTGACCTAACCGGGCGCACCACTTGCCAATACCGCCCCCCTAGGGTACCGTCACGCGCGACGCCCCGCCGGCCCCGTCTGGGGTCGGTTCGGGGCGAAAGCCGCACGTACTCCAGAAGCTCGAAAGTCCATTGGTGCGGAGGAGCTCATGCAGCGGTTTATCGCGAAGCGAGCACTGCAGAGCCTGCTGGCCATCTGGGTCATGAGCCTCATCGTGTTCACCCTCGTGCGCGTCACCGGTAACCCGCTCGACGTGATGCTGCCGCTCGAGGCCGGCCCGGAAGACTACGCCCGCGTCTCGAAGCACTGGGGCCTCGACCAGCCCGTCTACGTCCAGTACGCGATCTTCCTCGGCAAGGCCGTGCAGGGCGACTTCGGAAACTCTTGGAAGTGGCACGGTCACTCGGCCATGGGCCTCGTCTGGCAGCGCCTGCCGGCGACGCTTCAGCTGGCGGGCTTCGCCCTGCTGGTCAGCGTCGTCATTGCGCTGCCGGTCGGCGTGCTGTCGGCGGTCATGAAGGGCACCGTTTGGGACACCGTGGCGAAAGTGATCGCGCTGCTCGGCCAGTCGCTGCCCGCGTTCTGGCTGGGCATCGTCCTGATGTGGATCTTCGCGGTGAATCTCGGCTGGTTCCCGACCTCGGGCCGGGGCGGGATCCAGTACATGATCCTGCCCGCCATCACCCTCGGCTGGTTCCAGGTCGCCGCGATCATGCGGCTGGTGCGCTCGTCGATGCTGGAAGTGCTGGACAGCGAGTTCGTGAAGCTGAGCCGCATCAAGGGGCTGGCGGAGTGGAAGGTGGTCTGGAAGCACTGTCTGCGCAATGCCGCCATCGCGCCCCTGACCTTCTTCGCGATCATCGCGGGTGTCCTGATGACGGGCTCGGTGGTGACCGAGAGCGTGTTCTCCTGGCCCGGGACCGGCCTGCTCGTCGTCGACGCGGTACGGGCCCGAGACTTTCAGGTGGTGCAGGCCGTCGTGATCGTGTTCGCGGGAATCTTCATACTCACGAACCTGCTGGTCGACATTCTCTACGCCTATCTCGACCCCCGCATTCGCTATCAGTAGGCGCGGGGGCATACAAGGAGTCGGTCAATGGCGACCGTGACCGCGAGAACGCTTCCGTGGTACGCGCCACCGCGCGTGGCGCACGCGTGGCGCCGGGTCAAACGCTACCCGGTGGTGTCGCTGTCGATCCTCACGTTCGTCCTGGTGATCCCGGCGGTGTTCGCGCAGTACGTCGCGCCCTACGATCCGCTGAAGGGCTCGCTCGCCAAGCGGCTCAGGCCGCCGGCGTGGCAGCAGGGCGGGTCGATCGAGCATCCGCTCGGCACCGACAAGCTCGGCCGGGACATCCTCAGCCGGATGATCCACGGCGCGCGCGTGTCCCTGATGGTCTCGATGGTCGCGATCTTCGTCGGCGGCACCCTCGGCACCGCGCTCGGCTTGACGTCGGGCTACTTCGGGGGTCGGGTGGACTCGCTGCTGATGCGGCTCGTCGACATCTCGCTGTCCTTACCCACGATTCTGCTGGCGCTGGTCCTGGTGGCGGCGGTGGGCCCGAGCTTCAGCACGGTGATCATCGTCCTGGTGGTGCTGCTGTGGGCCCGCTACGCCCGGCTCGTCCGGGGCGAGACCCTGGCCATCAAGGAGCGCGACTTCATCGCCCGGGCGCGGGTGGCCGGCGCGTCCCACGTGCGGATCATGACCCGTTACATCTTCCCCAACGTCGTCAACTCGCTGCTCGTGCTCGCCACCCTGCAGGTGGGCTACGTGATCCTGCTCGAATCGGCGCTGAGCTTCCTGGGCGCCGGCCTACCCCGCCCCACGCCCGCCTGGGGTCTCATGATCGCCGACGGGCGTGAGCTGATCGTCACGGCCTGGTGGGTCTCGATGTTCCCCGGCCTGGCGATCATGCTGACCGTGCTTTCCTTGAACCTGTTGGGTGATTGGCTCCGCGATCACCTGGATCCCAAGCTCCGACACGTCTAAGAGGAGGTTGCGATGCGACGCTCCCTCATGCTGATCGTCCTGGGGCTGCTGCTGGCCCTGGCCATCACGCTCGAGACGGCACCGGCGCAGGACGCGAAAACCCAGAAGCTGGTCTTCGCCTCGGCCGGCTTCGACGAGAGCAATCGGTTCTGGGTCATCTCGCGTCCCGATCACCTGCAGTACGATCCGTTCCTCGAGACGCTGCTCGAGGTCGACCCAAAGACCGGCGAGTACACGCCGCGGCTGGCCGAGAAGTGGTCCAACAGCCCCGACTTCAAGCAGTGGACGTTCCAGCTCCGCAAAGGCGTGCAGTTCCACAACGGGTTCGGCCCCTTTACGGCCAAGGATGTCGTGCATTCGCATGCGCTGATGATGCGCCCGGAAGCGACCGCGACGCTGGCGGGGTTCTGGCGCCAGGTCGACAAGGTCGAGGCCGTCAACGACTACCAGGTCGTGTTCCACTTCAAGCGGCCGACCACGATCATGCCGTACGCGGCGTCCCGCGCCGGCGACCTCCGCATCGTCAGCAAGGCGCAATGGGACAAGGAAGGTCAAGAGGGGTTCGAGAAGCGGCCGGCCGGCACCGGCTCCTACCGGTACGTCGGGCGCCAGCCCGGCCTGTCCATCAGCTTCGAGCGCGTCGACAACCACTGGAACAAGGAACGGCCGGCGTTCAAGGAGCTGGTGTTCCGGCTGGCGCGCGAGGAATCGACGCGGCTGGCGCTGCTCCTGTCCGGCGAGGCGCACGTCGCCGACCTGCCCCGCGAGCTGCAGAAGGACGCCCTGAAGAAGGGCATGAAGATCTTCTCGTCGTCGTTCCCGGTCGACTGGATGACCGTGTACCTGGGCGGCCAGTACTATCTGCCGAACGATCCGGCCTTCAAGCCTGACGTCGCGTGGACGAAGAAGCCCGTGCGGCAAGCCCTCAACATGGCGATCAACCGCAAGGAGCTGCTGAACACGGTGTTCGCCGGCAAGGGCACCATGACGTACGTGACCGGCTGGTCCGAGAAGTCCGAGGGCTACAACGTCGAGTGGCAGAGCCGCTTCGACCGGATGTACGGCTACGACCCGACCAAGGCCAAGGCGCTCCTGAAGGAGGCGGGCTACGGACCGGGTCAGCTGAAGTTCAAGATCCTCGCGTTCACCGAGCCGGGCGAGTCGGAGGGACCGCAGGTCGCCGAAGCGCTGGGCATCTACTACAAGGAGATCGGCGTCGAGACCGAGATCGAGGTGCTCGATTGGGCCAAGGTCCGCGAGATGTTCAGGAAGAAAGTGATCCAGTGCTGCATCTGGCCCAACATCATCTCCTGGCGGCCCTCTGAGGAGTGGATCCGCACGAGCTACCACAGCAAGAGCCCGAACCACCACTACGAGAACGAGTTCATCGACAAGCAGTACGACCTGTTGACCAAGTCAGTGAATCCGGCGGAGCGCCAGAAAATCGCGCGGGCGATCGGCGATCACCTGTTCGAGGAGTTCGCCGACATTCCGCTGTTCTGGTTCGCCAACGAAGTCGTGGCGAACCCGAAGGTGATCGGCGAGTGGGTCTACCCCGGCCTGGCCGCCGGACGGTCGACGCACTTCAACCTGATCAAGCCGGCGAAGTGAAGTAGGTGTCGCGACGGATCGGCGACGTCATCCTGGAAGTCGACGACCTTCACACCTACTGCTTCACCAGCTACGGGGTGGTGAAGGCCGTCGACGGGGTGAGCTTTTCGCTCCGGCAGGGTGAGACGCTCGGCATCGTCGGCGAGTCGGGCTCGGGCAAGACCATGACCGCCCTGTCGCTGCTGCGGCTCGCGCCCCGCCCGACGGCGCGCATCGTCAAGGGATCGATCCGGCTGGGCGGCGAAGAGCTGCTCACGAAGAGCGAGCGCGAGATGCGCGCCATCCGGGGCCGGCGCATCTCGATGATCCTGCAGGATCCGCAGACGTCGCTCAACCCGGTGTTCACGATCGGCAACCAGTTGATCGAGGCGATCAAGATCCACCATCCGGACGGCCACCGCTCGTTGGTGCGGAGGGCGATCGATGGGCTCAAGCAGGTGCGGGTCGCCGCCCCCGAGCGTCGCGTGGCGGACTATCCGCACCAGATCAGCGGCGGCATGAAGCAGCGCGTCGTGGGCGCCATCGCGATCTCGTGCGAGCCGAGGGTGTTGATCGCCGACGAGCCGACGACCTCGCTCGACGTGACCATCCAGGCGCAGTATCTGCGCCTGCTGCGCGAGATCCAGCAGGCGACGAACCTCGGGCTGATCTTCATCACGCACGACTTCGGCATCGTCGCCAAGATGTGCGACCGGGTCATGGTGATGTACGCCGGCCGCGCCGTGGAGACCGGCTCGGTCCGCGACATCTTCAATCGTCCGTCCCATCCCTACACGCAGGCCCTGCTGAACTCGGTGCCGAGCATGGACGATGACATCGCGCGGCTCTACTCGATCGCCGGCCAGCCGCCGACGCTCTGGGATCTGCCCGAGGGCTGCCGCTTCGCCCCGCGGTGCCCGCACGCCGACGATCGCTGCCGGCACGAGTATCCCCGCGCGTTTTCCGTCGGCGAGGGCCACACCGCCGACTGCTGGAGGCTGGAGAAGGAATGGACGCCGCGCCCGTTCTCCGCGTCGACGGGCTGAAAAAGCACTTCCCGGTCACGGAGGGCCTGGTGTGGACGCGGGTCGTCGGCTGGGTGAAGGCCGTCGACGGCATCGCGTTCTCGCTCGGCCAGGGCCAGACGCTCGCCCTCGTCGGCGAGTCGGGCTGCGGCAAGACGACGACCGCCAAGATGATCCTGCGGCTCGAACACCCGACCGCCGGCACGGTCACCGTCGACGGAGACGACGTCCACACGCTCCACGGTGATGGTCTCAGGCAGTACCGGGCGAAGGTGCAGGCAGTCTTCCAGGATCCCTGGTCGTCGCTGAGCCCGCGCATGCGCGTGCGCGAGATCGTGGCCGAGCCGCTCGTGATCAACGGCCTGGCCTCGTCGCACGAGATCAAGGAGCGCGTCGCCGAGATCCTGGCCGCGGTCGGTCTGCGGCCGCAGCAGGCCGACCTCTATCCGCACGAGTTCAGCGGCGGGCAGCGTCAGCGCATCGCGGTGGCCAGCGCCCTGGTGTCGAGGCCCAAGCTCATCGTGCTCGACGAGCCGGTATCGGCCCTCGACGTGTCCATTCGCGCGCAGATCATGAACCTGCTGGTCGATCTGCAGCGCCAGTTCGACGTGAGCTTCCTGCTGATCGCGCACCACCTGGCGACGACCCGCTACATGGCCCACGAGGTCGCCGTGATGTACCTGGGCCAGATCGTCGAGAAGGCCAGGACCAAGGATCTGTTCACGAACCCGCTCCATCCCTACACCAAGGCGCTCTTCTCCGCGGCGCTGCCGGCGCACCCGGACATCACGCGCGAGGAGATCATCCTGAGCGGCGAGGTCCCCTCGCCCATCAATCCGCCGTCGGGCTGCCGCTTCCATCCCCGCTGCCCGTTCGCGATGGAACAGTGCTCGTCGGTCGAGCCCGTGCAAAAGGAGATCGCCGCCGGCCACCTGGTGGCCTGCCATCTCTTCTGACCGGCGTGTATGATCGGGCCCATGCCCACGCCCTTCCCGCGCGACCTCATCGGCTACGGCGGCAACCCGCCCCACCCACACTGGCCCGGCGACGCGCGAATCGCCGTGAACTTCGTGATCAACTACGAAGAAGGCTCCGAGTACAACGTGCACGACGACGGGTTCTCGGAAGCCACGCTGACCGAGGCCGGCGGCGCCGACTCCGGCGTGCAGGGTCGCGACCTCGCGGCCGAGGGCTTGTTCGAGTACGGCAGCCGCGTCGGCTTCTGGCGCGTCCTGCGCATCTTCAAGGAGCGCGGGCTGCCGCTGACCGTGTTCGGCTGCGCGCTGGCCCTCGAGCGCAACCCGGCGGTCGCCGCCGCCGTTCGCGACGGTGGGTTCGACGTCTGCTCCCACGGGTGGCGATGGATCAAGCACTGGGAGCTCACCGAGGAGCAAGAGCGCTCGCACATCCGGATGGCCGTCGAGTCCTTGACCAAGACCGTCGGCGCGCGGCCGCTCGGCTGGTACTGTCGCTCCGGGCCCAGCGTGAACACGCGCCGCCTGCTGGTCGAGGAGGGCGGCTTTCTGTACGACTCCGACGCGTACAACGACGAGCTGCCGTACTGGGTGCGCGTGAACGACCGGCCGCACCTGGTGGTGCCGTACAGCCTCACCGCCAACGATTCGAAGTTCGGCCGCGGCGGCTTCTTCACGGCCGACGACTACTTCACGTTCGTGAAGGACGGCTTCGACGTGCTCTACCGCGAGGGGCGGACGCAGCCCAAGATGATGTCGCTCGGCCTGCACCTGCGGCTCATCGGGCACCCGTCGCGGGCCGCCGGGCTCGAGCGCGCGCTCGACTACATGAGCCAGCACAACGGCGTGTGGTTCACCCGTCGTCTGGACATTGCGAAGCACTGGGCCGCCACGCACCCGGCACCCACGCGCTGAAGCGCGCCGTAAAAGCCGTTAAAAGAGGAGATCGACATGGGAAAGCTGGACGGGAAGGTCGCGCTGATCAGCGGCGGCGCGCGAGGACAGGGCGCCGCCGAGGCCGAGACCTTCGCCCGCGAAGGCGCGAAGGTGGTCTTCGGCGACGTCAGGGACGCCGAGGGCCAGAAGGTCGAGGCCACCATCCGCGCCCACGGCGGTGAGGCCGTCTACGTGCACCTCGACGTCACGAACGAAGCGGATTGGAAGACCGCGGTCCAGACCGCGACCGGGCGCTTCGGCAAGCTGGACATCCTGGTCAACAACGCCGCGATCGTCATCCCGCGCGTCGCGATCGAGGATCGCACGGTCGAGGAGTGGGACCGCGTGATGGCGGTCAACGCCCGCGGCGTCTTCCTCGGCACGAAGCACGCCATCCCCGCGATGCGCCGGGCCGGCGGCGGCTCGATCGTGAACATCTCGTCGGTGGCCGGCATCGGCCAGTCGCTCCACCAGGAGCCCGCGTACGCCGCCAGCAAGGGCGCCATCCGGATCTTCACCAAGGTGACGGCGAGCCAGCACGCCCAGGACCGGATCCGCTGCAACTCCGTGCACCCCGGTCCGATCGACACCGACATGCTCCACAGCGCGATGCCCGATCCGGACGTCCTCAAGAAGCGGCTCGAGCGCGTGCCGCTCGGGCGCATGGGAACGGTCCCCGAGATCGTCACGGTCGTGCTCTATCTCGCGTCGGACGACTCGGCCTACATGACCGGCAGCGAGCTGGTCATCGACGGCGGCGCGCTGGCGCAATGATCAAGGTCATGGTGCTGCTGCGCGACCGCCTCGTGCTCGTCCTCGACCTGGAGGACGGCCAGTGAAGCACTCGCGGGGTGATGTGCTTGCGGCAGTTCAGGCCTCGTTCCCAGTGAGCTGGGCGAGCGTGCTCGCGCAACTCGATACCTACGGCCTCGAACCCTACGAACATGAGCGCGAGCGGGTGCAGCTTGCCGTTCTCAAGCTGGGCGAAGGGAACGAGGACAAAACGCGCAGCTATCTGGCCGCAGCCAAGGACGACTACCGCGACGTCCTCTACTGGGCAGAACATCCAGAGCAATCCAGCCTGGACTCACCGGAGAGCAGCGGGCGGATGCGGCGCCTGCTCGAAAAGCTCCGGGCGAATCGACGGAAGATTTGCTGAAGCAGTGCGGTGCGCAGCCCGTTGTCATCGGAACGCTCGCGGTGTATGGCGATGCCGCTTGCGAGCTGGCGACAACACACGATGTCGCCCTTGAGACCTTTGCGTCATTTGCGAGCCGGATCTGGGAGCCGAGCGTCTGTCCCTTGTGCGCGAAGGGCGTCCCGTTGCATGCGTAGCGACGTACTCCTACGTCAGAGAAAGGGATAGGGAAATGACGCAGCAACAAGCGGAGACCGCAAGTCTCTCCCCGCAACAGCTCGAGCACCTGTGGGCGGAGCATCTCAAAGGGGAGTTCGAGAGCAAGGACGTCGAGGCCACCCTGGCCACCATGGTGGACGATGCCTACGTCAACCACATGCCTGTGAACACCGGGGGCCGGGGGAAGGATGCGCTGCGGGCTTTCTATCGGGATGACTTCATCCCCTCATGGCCTGAAGATCTAGAGATGACGCCCGTGAACCGTGTCGTCGGACAGGGACAACTCGTGGATGAACTGCACCTCACGTTCACCCATAGCAAGCCGATGCCGTGGCTCTTGCCGAACGTACCGCCGACGGCGAAGAAAATCGCCCTAGATGTCGTGGTGGTCGTGCAGTTTCGCGGCGACAAACTCGCCTGTGAGCGGATCTACTGGGATCACGCCGCCGTACTTCGACAAGCGGGTCTGGTCAAGGCGTGGGGATGACGTGATGCCGCCTCACTATTGGCCGCGCCCGGGGATCGCCGGTAGCACCTCAAGGGCCAGCATCTCCAGGGCCGAGCGCGCCTCTTTCGGATCCGACGTGCCCGCCGAGATCGCGAGGGTCTCCACACCGAGCTCGGCGTAGGCCCGCGCGTGCTTGACGATCTCGGCCGGGGCCCGGCCGAGCGTGGCACGCCCGCGCGTGGACGCGCCGAGCGTCATCGCGATGGAGACCGGGATCTTCGTGGCGTCGCGGCCGCAAGCCCTCGCCTCATCGCGGAGCGTGGCCATCGACTGCCCCAGCGCCTCGGGCGAGAGACCCAGAGGGTGCCAGCCGTCGCCGAGGCGCGCCGCACGCCGGATCGCGGCCCGGCTGATCCCGCCGATGATCACGGGAATGGGCTTCTGGAGCGGCTTCGGCGAGAACTTCATCCCCGCGAAGCGTGAATACTTGCCGTCGAACTTCGGCTCGTCCTCGCTCCACAGCGTTCGCATGACGGCGATGGCCTCGTCGGTGAAGGCGCCGCGCTCGGCAAACGGGGCGCCCATCGCCGTCGTCTCCTTCTCGATCGACCCCACGCCGACGCCCATGGTGAGTCGTCCGCCGCTCAGCACGTCGAGCGTCGCGGCCGTCTTGGCGAGCCGAATCGGGTTGTGGTACGGCAGCACGAGCACGGAGGTGCCCAGGCGCACGCGCTCGGTTCGCGCCGCCACGTGGCTCAGGACCGTCAGCGGCTCGTAGTACGGCTTGCCGCCGATGCGGTCGAAGACGTGGCCCACGTTGAAGACGTGATCGTGGGTCCACACCGAGTCGAAGCCGAGCGCCTCGGCCCGGATCGCCAGCTCGACCATCGCCCGCGCGTCGTCGAGCCCCTGGTTGTTGAGCAGCGAGAACCCGATGCGCATCGCAGGCGTGTTCGACACGCTTCTCAGGCGCGCTCCGCCGGGATCTCGGCGCCCCAGGGCTCCATGGCCGGTCGCAGCGGGGTGAACTCGCGCACGCGACCCGCCGCGCCGCGCAGGATCGCGTCGATCTTCGCACGCTCGCCCGCGGTCAGATCGAGCTCGGCGCCGGCGTCGTTGGCGTCGACCTCAGCCGGCGTGCGCGCACCGACCAGCGCGGTGCTGATCGCCTGGTGCCCGAGCACCCACGCCAGCGCGATCTGGCTCAGCGGCACGCCGCGCGGCTCCGCGATCTCGCGCCGGAGGCGCTCGACCACCGCGACGTTCGTCTTGAAGTTCTCGCCGCGGAAGATCGGCTGGCCGAACGCCACGCCGCCGCCACGCCAGTCGCGGGACGCGTCGCCGAAGCTCGTCGCGGTGGTGAAGGCGCCGGTGAGCAGGCCGTGGCCGAGCGAGCCGTAGCCCATCACCCCGATGCCGTGCGTGAGGCAGGCCGGGAACGTCTCCCCCTCCTGGCGCCGGTCGAACATGTGATAGCCCACCTGCGACACGTCGATCCGCCGCGTGCGCAGGCACTCGGCGATCATGGCGCCGGTGAAGTTCGACACGCCTATGAAGCGGGCGCGCCCGGAGGTCACGACTTCTTCGAGTGCGCGCATGGTCTCGTCGAACGGCGTCGCCGCGTCAGGCCAGTGGACCAGGAGCACGTCGACCCAGTCGGTGCGCAGCCGCTTGAGACTCAGGTCGACCTCGCGCAGGATGTTCGCGCGGCTCGCGTCGCGGAGCGGCCCGAGCTGGCCGGGCGGCGGCGGCTTCACGCCGCACTTGGTGACGAGGATCACGTCGCGCCGGCGCTTCTCGAGCGCCCGCGCCACCACTTCCTCCGAATGGCCGCCCCCGTAAGCCGGCGCGGTGTCCACGCAGTTCACGCCCCGGTCGAGCGCGCGATGGATCGCCTTGACGGCCTCGTCGTCTTCGATCGCGCCGTAGCGGTCGCCGGCCATCGGCCAGCAGCCGAAGCCCATCACGGACACCTGCAGCCCGGTCCTGCCGAACGGACGGTAGCGCATGGTCGGCGCTCCTACGCCGTCGCGGCCTTGAGATCGTCGAGCTGGCGGCGAGCGCCGGCGATCATCGAGGCGAGATCGGACGTCAGCATGATCATGTCGAAGCCGCGCTTCACGGCGCCGGCCGCGAACGCCGCGCTCGCGCAGTGCATGACCGCCTTGATCCCCGCCTTGTGGGCCGCGTCGCGGATCTTGTCGCACGTGGCGATGTGCACTGGGTCGGGGTTGTCGCCGCGCGGCGCCATGCCGAGCGCGAACGAGAGGTCTGCGGGGCCGATGTACACGGCGTCGAGCCCCGGGGTGGCGCAGATCTTCTCGAGGTTGGCCAGACCTTCCTTCGTCTCGATCATCGCCATCACGACGATCTCGTCGTTCGCCTTTGCCACGTAGTCGCTGCCGCCGTAGTGGACGGCGCGGACCGGCCCCGACGAGCGCATGCCCACCGGCGGATAGCGGCACGCCGCCACCGCCTTCGCCGCGTCCTCGGCGGTGTTGACCAGCGGCACGATGACGGCGTAGGCGCCCAGGTCGAGCACCTTCATGATCGTGGGCGGATCGTTCCACGGCACCCGCACGACCGGCACCGTTTCGGTCTGCGAGATCGCCTGGAGCATCGGCCAGACGTCGTTCATGTCGGTCAGCCCGTGCTGCATGTCCACCACGAGGGCGTCGAACCCCTGCCGGGCCATGACCTCCGCCGTGAACCCGTGGGACACCGAGAGCCATCCGAGCGTCACCCACTTCCTGTCCTTCCACATCTGCTTGATCTTGTTCGGTCGCACTGTCGCACCTCGCGTTGTGATTGAGTACGATGTGGCCGGTCTCCCCGGCGAGCACGCGCAGGGTAGCACACGGCGAAGCACGACGCCCGCGTCTGGATTAGTATCTGTCGGGCGCGAGGCGGCCGCCCGCGTTCGCTCCAGGGAGGCTCCAAATGATCGTCGACATCCACGCCCATTACTTCCCCAAGGAATACAACGACCTGCTCCTGCGCATCGGCGGGCGCAGCCTGCCGGAGGCGGCGCGGCCCACCACCGCGCGGCCGATGCGGAACGACGACGCGGCCGGCATCCCGACGCGCCTTGAGCAGATGCAGGAGGCCGACGTCCAGCTGCAGGTGCCCTCGCCGCGAGCGCACCCTATGCCGAGAAGGAGGCCGACGCCGTCGCCGCGGCGCGGCTCATCAACGACAGCTACGCCGATCTGGCTCGGAAGCATCCCGGCCGATTCAACGCGGTGGTGTCGCTGCCCCTGCCCCACATCGACGCCTCGCTGCGCGAGATGGAGCGCGGGCTCGACCAGCTCGGCATGCTCGGCGTGTCGATGACCTGCTCGTGCTTCGACCGCTCCACCGCGGAGGCGGAGTTCGAGCCCCTCTACCAGGAGATGAACCGGCGCCGGACCGTGCTGAACTACCACCCCATTCAGAACGGCATCTGCTCGCCGATGATCAACGACTACGGCTTCACGGTCTCGGTTGGCGCCTCGCTCGAGGACGCCGCGATCGTGCTGCACCTGATCGCCCGCCGCCTGCCGGAGCGCTTCCCGAACATCAACTACGTCGTTCCCCACCTGGGCGGCATCATCCCGATGCTGCTCCAGCGCCTCGACAACCAGGCGCCGCGCCAGCATCCGAATCTTCCAGAGCGCCCGAGCGTCACCGCGCGCCGCTTCTACTACGACATCGTCGGTCACGGCTCGCACGCCGGCATCCTCTGCGCCTGGAAGGCGTTCGGCGCCGACCACCTCGTGGCCGGGAGCGACTATCCGGTGCTGCTCGCCTTCGAGACGTACCGGCAGAACTTCTACTACCTCAGCGAGGCAGGCCTGCCGGCCGGCGACGTCGACAAGATCCTCCACCACAACGCCCAGATCGTCCTGGGCCTGCCGCACTGAGTCCGAGGGAC
>Ga0209376_1002152_pt1 | contig 18990 bp, 20 predicted proteins | sample GraSoiAngelo_134_FD_185891 | JGI IMG/M metagenome (GOLD analysis project Ga0209376, IMG submission 185891) | Grasslands soil microbial communities from the Angelo Coastal Reserve, California, USA - 14_0929_05_30cm (SPAdes) (version 2) | ecosystem: Environmental > Terrestrial > Soil > Grasslands ... | reverse complement strand
CCTCGCGCGCCTGCGGCGTTCGTACGCTGAAGTAAGAGCGGCCGTGGGCCGGCACGTTGCCGTGGACCCACGCCAGCATCTCCGCCGGCGTGTGGTCGGACTCGTCGCGGGTGAGCACGCGCAGCCGTACGAGGCCGATGCGATACGACGAGTCGTTGTGGACATAGCCCTCGATGCCCGGCCGACTGTCGATGCGCCCCCACTGAACACTCAGGGCGTCGGCCACGCGTGACTCGAGGGTCTGCGCCGACACATGGGACTTTGGTCGTATAGTGCCAGCACCGTCACTACCCTACGATGACGGCTCGATCCGAGGGCACTACGCGAGGACAGAGGACACCGCCATGACGGCGTCGATCAGGACACTCGGCACCTTCACCATCGGTCTCGCAGCACTCGCCACCATCCCGGCCACCCCCCTGGCCACGCCGATCAACGCGTCGGCGGCTTTCGATGGCTCGGCGGCGCGGCGCGGCGCCATCAGCACGATCACGCAGTGTGACGGTACGGGTCTGTGGCAGCGCCACACGGGTTCGTGGCGCCCCGACTTGCCGTCGTTGCTGCGGTTCAACGTCGGCCAGTGGCTGATCACCGACGGTCAGGACAGCGGCCGGAAGACCGAGATGACGTCGGCGGCGCGTCTGGACGGCCGTGTCATTGTGTACGTGGACGAGCACGGCCGCGGCCGGGTGGCGACCATCGCAGAGGTCACGGGCCAGATGTCCGCCGACGGCCCCACCTCTCCTGTCTGTGGCGCCTGCCCGTCTCCCTGATCGCGGTGACGGACAGCGGAGGCCGCGCGCGCCGTGTCTCCCCTCCAGCCGGGACCGAACGGCGGGATATCGAAGGCGTCGTTGCCGTACGCTTACCGAGCCCGAGCCCGCGTGACGACGCTGAGCGAAGCGGAGCGATGAACGACGCGATCGTGTACGTGGTGGATGACGATGAGTCTGTCTGCCGTGCCCTGGCGCGACTCATTCGCTCGGTGGGACTCACCGCCGAGACCTTTCGGTCGGCCAAGGCATTTCTCGACCACCCCCCTGTTGATCGTCCGGCATGTCTCGTCCTCGATATCCGACTCCCCGGCCCGAGTGGTCTGGATGTGCAGGAGGCGCTGAGTCAGGCGGGGCGCGACCTCCCCATCATTTTCATTACCGGCCACGGTACCGTGCCGACCACGGTCCGTGCCATGAAGGGCGGGGCCCTCGATTTCCTGCAAAAGCCTTTCAATGATCAGGAATTGATCGACTGCGTCCAGCGGGCTCTGGCCAGGAGCCGGCAGCGTCTGGTCGAGCGGGCCGAGCGCACGAAGCTGCAAGGCCGCCTGGATACCCTCACGCCTCGCGAACGCGAAGTCCTGATGCACGTCATCACGGGCAAGCTGAACAAGCAGATTGCCGGCGATCTGGGCATAGCCGAGAAGACCATCAAGGTTCACCGGGGTCGCGTCATGCAGAAGATGCAAGCGAGCTCCGTCGCGGACCTCGTTCGGATGGTGGAGAAGCTCGACGTTTCTTAGGCTGCCGGCCAATCGCCAGACCGGCCACAGCCTCGACGACCGGCGGCCACAGGGCCCTTTCACTGAGTCGGCATCCAGGAGTAGACTAGGAGCCGACTCGGTGAACCGAGGGCCCTCTTCCGACGCGCTGAAGCGCGGCCACCCACTGCATCGAAATGCTCATCCTGAGTCAGCGCATCGCGGTTGTCGACGACGATCCTTCGATCCTCCGCGCCCTGCGGCGGCTGTTGGGCGCCGCAGGCTTCACGGTGAATACCTTTGGCTCCGGCGAGGAACTCCTCGCGTGGGAGGGCCTCGGGACGATCGAGTGCCTGATCCTCGACGTTCACCTGGCGGGACTCAGCGGCTTCGACGTGCAAGAGCGCCTTACCGACGTGCAGCCGTCCCTCCCCATCGTGTTCATCACGGCGCGCGACGACGAGGCCACTCGCGACCGAGCCCGCACGGCCGCCAACGCCCAGTATCTTCGCAAGCCCTTCGACGAACACGCCTTGATCCAGGCGATCCGCACGGCGCTCGGCGACGCCTGAGGCGGCTGCAGCGTTACGCTGCTGGCCCGGGTCGGCGACGGTCGGCCATGCGGTAACCGAAGGTCATGGGTGCCATGCGACCTTGGTCCCATCGATCACGACGGTCAGGCGGGGTAGACTCCGGGGCACAGGATCGCCGGATGAACGATCCGCCGACCGGAGCGTCGCTGTCCCGCGTGGTTCGGGTGTCGATCAAGCGTCCCGGCCTCACGATCGGCGTCTGTCTCACGCTGGCGCTGGCAGGGCTGGTCGTGACCGCCCGCCACCTGACGTTCCAGACCTCCTCGGTGGAGCTGCTGCCGCCGCATCACATCTACGTCCAGCGCTTCAAGGAGTACCTCCGCGATTTCGGCGAGCTCAACGATATCGTGATCGCGATCGAGGCGCCCAGCCCGTCACGGGCGGAGGTCTACGCCGACCGGCTCGCCACCGAGATCAAGCGGCTGCCCGGAGCCGGCCGAGTTGCGTATCGCGTCGACCCCGACCTGTTCGCCGGACAGGCCCTGCTCTACCTGTCCACGCCGGAGCTCGACGATCTCGCCGACAAGATCCGGTTGCACCGGCCCTTCATCGAGCGGTACGCCGCGCGGCCCACGCTGGCCGAGCTCCTGGACGCCATCGGCGACGAGATCGCGCGCCGCCTGGCCCTCGGCTTCGTCGATCTCGGTCTCGATGGCGGCGGGACGGAGAAGGTCGATGCCGGGTTCGTCGACGCCCTGCTCGGCGTGGTCGCCGAGGGGGTCGAGGGCGTCGGTGTCGGGGCCTCGCCGTGGGCCCGCGTCTTCACCAGCGCGGCCGAGCACGAGCGCTCGGGGTACTTCTTCTCCGCTGACGACCGGCTGCTCTTCTTGCTCGTCGAGCCACGACGGGAGGCCGCCAACTTCACCGACAACGAGCGCTTCATCGCGGCAATCCGCGGCGCCATCCGGACGCTGCGGGCGACGTACCCCGACGTCGCCGCCGGCGCCACCGGGACGCCCGCGCTGTCGAACGACGAGATGCTGACCGCGTTCCGCGACAGCACGATGGCGACGCTGCTCGCCGTGACCCTGACGGTCGGCGCCCTCTTCCTCGTGATGCGGTGTGCCGTGGCACCCCTCGTCATGACGGCCGTCCTGCTCGCGAGTCTCGCCTGGTCGCTCGGCATCATCACGGCCACCGTGGGGCACCTGACCGTCTTCTCGGTGATGTTCATATCCCTCCTGATCGGCATCGGCATCGACTACGGGGTCTATCTCTTCTTCCGTTACGAGGAGGAGCTCGGGCTCGGTCGCACACCGCAGCAGGCTCTCGACGCGACCGCGGCGGGCTCCGGTCCCGGGATCCTGTTCGGGGCCCTCGCTGCCGCCGGGACGTTCGGTGTCCTGATGCTCACCGAGTTCCGCGGCATCCAGGAGTTCGGCTTCGTCGCCGGCATCGCCATCCTGATGGCCTTCATCGCCATGCTCACGCTCTTTCCCGCCCTGCTGGTGACGATGCACCGGCGTCCGGTGCCGGCCCCGGCGGCCACCGGGGCCGGCGGGGCCGCCGACGTCCCGCTCCTGGGCCATCTGCTGCGCCGTCGGGTATCGATCCTCATCGTGGCGGCGGCGCTGACCAGCGGCGCCCTGCTCGCGCTGCCGGCCGTACGGTTCGACTACAGCCGCCTGAATCTCCAGGCCCGGGGAACGGAGTCGGTGATCTGGGAGCGGAAGATCATGGAGTCACGCCGCTCCGGATTCGCGGCTCTCGCCACCGCCGACTCGCTCCCCGAGCTGAAGGCGAAGCAGGAGGCCTTTTCCGCGCTCCCGGCCGTGTCCGAGCTGGTGAGCGTGCTCAAGCTCGTCCCCGCCGACCAGGACGCAAAGATCGCCGCCGTGCGGCGCCTGGCCCCGCTGGTGGCGGACGTCCACCTCGGCCACGAGTCGGCCGTCGACGTGGCCGCGATCCGGACCGCGCTGGCCACGCTGCGCCACCGTCTCACGATCGCCGCGGTGGAGGCCGAGGGACGGACGGCAGCGGCAACGTTGCGCTCGGCGCGCGACCGGGCGGACGCTCTCCTCGGCCGGCTGCAGCGTGGCGACGCTGAGCTGGCGTCCCGCCTCGCACAGGTCCAGGCGAGCCTGCGCGACGACTTTGCGGCGAAGCTCGGCACGCTGCAGGACAATCTCGCCCCGCGGCACGTGGCGGTGCGCGAGCTGCCACCCGACCTGACGCGAAAGTTCATCGGCGCCAGCGGGCGCCTGCTCATGCTGATCTACCCGGCCATTGACACCTGGGACCGTGACGGGGCCCGGGAGTTCGTCCGGCAGCTGCGCTCCGTCGACGCCGCCGTCACCGGCTCGCCGGTCATCAGCTATGAGGCGAGCCGGCTGGTGGAGGCGGCGTACTGGCATGGCACCCTGTACGCCGCTGCGCTCGTCGCGGTGCTCGCGGTGGTCATGCTGCGGCGCCCCCTGGACGCCGTCCTCGCGCTGGTGCCGATGGCGCTCGGCACCCTGTGGACGATCGGATTCATGCCCGTGCTGGGTCTGTCGTTCAACCTCGCCAATGTCTGGGGGCTGCCGCTGATCATCGGGGCCTCGGCCGAGTACGGTCTCAACGTCGTGCTCCGGTATCGTGAGCGGACCGTCGCCGGGGGCGCGCCGTTCCCGCGCAGCGGGATCCTCGCCGTCGTTCTCAACGGCCTCACGAACATGGCGGGCTTCGGGAGCTTGATGGTCGCCCGCCACCAGGGCATCTTCGGCCTGGGGCTGTTCCTCACGATCGGCAGCGCGGCGGCCCTCGCCTCGTCCCTCCTTCTGTTGCCCACCCTCTTGTGCCTCGTCGATCGGGCGTTCCCGCCGTTCGCCGCGCGCGGGACGGAAAGGATCCATGATGCGATATCCATGCGCGCTGGCGCTCTCCGGACTGATCTTCATGCTGCTCGGCCCGACGCCCGGCGTCGGGGCGGGTGAACCGACCGAGCAGCTCCGGTCCGACATCGACGAGCTGTATCGATCGGTCAACGCCCCCGCCGCGGCACCCGGCCAGGGCGGAGCCCCGCCCCGGGCGATCGTCGATCGAATGTTCGACTGGTCCGCGATGGCGGAATCCTCGCTGCGAGGCTACTGGCCCAAGCGGACGCCGGCCGAGCGCGCAGAGTTCACCCGGCTCTTCTCGGACCTCTTCGCCCGCGCTTACCTGTCGCGGATCAACCTCGTCGACGCCAGGACCTTTCAGTATCTTGGCGATACCACGGTCGGTGAGCGCGGCACGGTGAAGACCAAGGTCCTCACGAAGCGAGGCAGCGCGATCGACGTGGAGTACCTCGTGCGAGCGACCCCCGCCCGGCGCTGGCACGTGCAGGACGTCCGGGTCGAAATGATCAGCCTCGTCGACAACTACCGGGCCCAGTTCGACGCGATCATCAGCCGGGCCTCGTACGAGGAGCTGGTGAAGCGGCTCCGCGCCGCTGTCAAGTAGCCACTGTGCTTCCGGCGGCGCATTTCCTGACGCACGTTGGCCTCAGCTGGATCTTCGCCAACCTGGCGCGAGTCTCCCCGAGGGATCGCCTCATCATCGTGCTGGCGGGGACGGTGCCGGATCTCGACGGGCTTGGCATCCTCTGGAGCGAGTATGCCTATACCGCTGCGCACCGCGCGGCCGGCCACGGCATGCTCTTCCTTGGGCTCATCGTCGCGGTTGCGTTGCTGTGCGGTGATTCTCCATCGGGCACGGGCGCGCTGGCGGCCGTCAGCTTTCACCTCCACCTGCTGCTCGACCTCGTGGGCACCGGTGGGCTGCCGATCAAGTACCTCTGGCCGCTCAGCGATCGTGGCTGGTCCTACAGCGGCCACTGGGTCCTGACATCGTGGCCGAACGTCGTGCTCATGGCCGCCACCGGGCTGGGCGTGCTCGCGATCGCGTGGCAACGAGGGCAGGGAGCGCGGCGAAGGCTCGGCTAGGCCTCGGGCGCGCCGACAGAGACCGGCTCCGGCGCGGCGTTCAGCAGCGCGAGGACGACGAGCCCGGCCGCGCTCCAGGCCAACATCCGCAGCCGCCGGATGAGCGTGAAGGACAGACCGAGGCCGCCGCCCAGGCCGAAGGCGCTGAAGACGAGCATGTATCCCCCCTCGAGAACGCCGAGCGCACCGGGGATCGAGAACGCCAGGAACTTGATCCCGGTGCCGAAGGCATCGATCGCGAGGGCGACGCCAAAGGACGCGCTGACGTTCAGCCAGCGCAGCACGAGATAGACCTCGAGACTCCCCACCAGCCAGCCGACGAGGTGGACGAGGACGCACGCGAGGACGGCGCCCGGGCGCTCCCGATAGGATGCGGCGAGCATGCGGTCGAACCGCACGAGGCCGCTCATGCGTGCGCGGGCGCTCCCGAACCCGAGCCGGTCGAGCGCGCGCAACGTCCAGCCACCGAGCCCGGCATACTGCACGAGCACGAAGGCGGCGACGACGACGATCTGAAGACCGAGCAGGGCCGCCATCGCGCGCAAGAAGTCGGGGCGCAGCGGGAAACTCCCGACTGCGACCACGAGCCCCGCGGCGAGAAAGAGGACCTGTCCGATCGTGATGGCAGTCTTGTCCACCACCAGGGCCGCCGAGGCTTCGGCCATTGGCACCCAGGGTCTCAGGAGGTAGACCTTCACCGGCTCCCCGCCCACCGACGCGGTACCCAGGTTGACGGCCTCGCCGGCAAGCCGGACAGAAAACAACTGGCGCAGGGAGAACGGCCGGCGCACGAAGATCAGACGCCAGGCGACCGTGTGCAGGAACGCGACCAGGGCGTACGGCAGGGCGATGAAGACAGCGATGCGCCACGACAGCGTCCGCACTGGCCCCAGCAACCTCTCGACGCCCGTCGTCGCCACCAGATACGCGACGGAGGCCACGCCGGCCGCGAGGAGGAGATGGCGGCCCACCTTCATCGCAACATTTTCTCGTCGCACCCGATCTTCGATATACTAGACAACATGACACTGTCGGGGAACCGGCAGCGAGCGGCGCTCGGCATCTTTCTCCTCCTGTTCGGCGCCGCGCTCGTGACCGACCACGTCGTGGCCGCCTGGGCCCTGCGCTGCCGGGTTCAGGTCCTGGACCTCGTCGTCGGCATCCTCAATCCGATCGGCAGCGGCATCACGCTGCTCATCGCGTGCGCGGCCCTCGCCGTCCTGGCCCGTCGCCTTCGACGCTTGTGGCTGCAGGACGCGGCCTGGCTGGCGGCGCTCGCCTTCGTCTCCGCTGGCGCCGTGGAATTCACGCTCAAGCACCTGGTGGGCCGCCCGAGACCGGACGCCGCGATGGCCACCGCCGGCCTGCTCGGCCCGTCCTTCGCGGCCGACATCGATTCCTTTCCGTCCGGGCATGCCACCTCGGTGTTCGCGGTCGCCGCCGTCTTCGCCACGTACTACCCCCGCCTGCGCTGGCCGCTCTATGGCCTCGCCGCCGCCATCGCGCTTGGCCGCGTCTACCTCGAGCGTCACTATCTGTCCGACATCATCGCCGGGGCAGCTCTCGGATTGACGGTCGCCGTGCGCCTCTATCGCTACCGGCTGATCGTGCCCGGCAGGATGATCCTGGAGCGAGCGGTCGACCGTTCCGCCTGATCCGGAGGTCAGCCGGCGCGCTCCAGCACGCGGATGCGTCCGGAGGTACCGTCCAGCTCGACCCGATCCCCGTCTCGCAGGCGGCGCGTGGCGTCGCGAACGCTCACGATCGCCGGCAAGCCGTACTCGCGGGCGAGGATCGCCGCATGGGAGAGAAGACCTCCCATCTCGGCAATGAAGCCGCCGACGAGCGGAAAGATCGGCGCAAGGGTCGGTTCGATGGCCGGGAACACGACGATCTCTCCGGACAGGCGTCCGATGCCCTCGATCGAGTGCAGCACGCGGATGCGGCCGGTGACGATCCCCGGGCTCACGCCGTAACCCACCAGCTCGTCACTTTCCTGGGCGTCCATCACGATGTCGCCGCCGGCAGGGCCGTCGTCACTGACGACGTCCGGGGCCTCCGCCTGCATATCGCGATCGCGCTGCCGCCTTCGGTCGGCCGTCACGGCGCGCCAGGCGCCGTCGCGCTCAGCGAGGATCCGCGGTATCTCTTCCCACGTCAGGAAGAAGACGTCGTTAGGATCGGCCAGCGTCCCCGCTCGGCTCGCGCGCCGACCGATCTCCAGCACCACGCGCCGGATGTGAGCCACCAGCATCGTCGTGACGTGCCGGCACTCATCGCGCAGGGCCAGCAAGCGCTGGAGCGCGTTGCAGACGATGGAGAACACCGTCCACTGTGCGGCGAATGCGAGACGCCCACGGCCCTGGTGGAGCGCCCGCCGGACCTCCGCCATCGCGGCTCGGCGGACGCGGCGGCGATCGGCGACGTGACGCGCGGCGGTCTCCCTCGCGCCCGCCCGCATGTGGAGCTGGATCAGGCGTAGCACCGGCGCCGGGTCCTCGGCGAACCGGGGCGACATGACATCGGACTCGTAGGGCCCGCGATGCCCGAACTCCTGCAGGAATGCCTCGAGGCCCCGAAGGACGGCAGTACCGGCCAGGGCGTCCGCGTACCCTCGTAGCGAGTCCTGGCCGAGCTCAGCCGTGAAATAGGCGCACGCCCGGCGATCCTGCGCCGCCAGCGCGCCAAGCTCCATGAGACGGTAGGTCATCTGGACGTTGGGCAGGGTCCCGAGGCCGGTCATCAGGCGCTTCATGACGGTGTCGGCATCGGTCGGGATCCAGGCCGTCAGCAGCGCCTCCAGCACCATGTAGGCCCGCGACTGCCCCGAGACGACCTCGTGCAGGCGCCGCAGAGGCGTCTCGTCCAGCAGCGACGCACCGAGACGCTCGAAGTGGGCGGTCAGCGTCGAGTCGTCGAGCGCTTCGAGTGACACCGACGCGAGCAGGGCCGCCTCGGCTCGCATGATCCGAAACAATCGGCGGCCCCGTGCGGGCGTCCGGAAGAAGGTCGCCAGCATCTCGCGTGCGAGCCGCGCGTGACCGCGGAGCGAGAGCCTGGGAGGCGGGGCCGGGACCGGCGACGTTGGTGGTGCCGGGCTCCCGCCTCCGAGGAGCCGACCGACGATCGCCGGGTTGCCGCCCCGCTCGATCGCCAGATCCTGCATGAGCGAGAGATTCAGATACGGCCGGCCGTGGATCACCGAGACCAAGTTGGCGCCATCCGGCAGCGAGTACCCGTTGGCGGCGTGGTACGACCGGAACATGCGGTTCAGCGAGATCGCGAGATAGGAAAGCGCCAGCGGGCTGGGCAGCTCGGGGAATACCTCTTTCAGGTTCGCCCGCGTCCAGAGCCTCGGACGGCGAGGAGTCGCGCGCGAGGCGGCCGCCAGCGCGGTGATCGGCCGCGCCTGCACGGCCCAGAACATCCTGCCGTCGAAGACCCACTCGACATCCACCGGTTGTCCGAGGGCGCGCTCGACGAGCTTCACGGCCCGCGCGAGCTGGAGCACCTGCCCCTCATCGAGCACCGGGCGCTCGCGTCGCGTCTCGTCGAGCGGCACGGCGGTCTCCCGTCCGTCGCGCCAGACGGTCATCGTCGTCTGGCGTTCCGTGCGCCGGTGAACGACGAGCGAAGCCGCACCGTTCGTCGAGACGCGGTACTCGTCGGGTGTCATCCTGCCGCCGACGAGCGCGGCGCCCGATCCCCAGCCGGCTTCGATCACCACCATCATCCGCTCGTTCGTCAGCGGGTCGGCCGAGAACGCGACGCCCGAGCACTCCGCGGGCACGAAGCGCTGGATCACGACCGCCATCGCCACCGAGCTGTGAGGGATGTCGAGGCGCTCGCGATACGTCCACGCCGCCTCGGTCCACGGCGAGGCCCAGCACGTCTTGATCGCCGCGATGATCGCCGGCAGGTCGTGGCCGGCCACGACCAGGCTCGAATGGATCCCCGCATGGGACGCGTTGTGGTCGTCCTCGTCCACGCCGGAGGAGCGCACCGAGAGCGGACCGTTCGGGCGCTCTTGCAGACGGCCAATGCCGTCCTCCAGGAGCACCTCGAGATCGTCCGGGAGGGGGGCCGCCTCCATCCGCACGCGGATCTCCTCGAGGATGCGGCGCCGGGAGGCGGCGTCGCGAGCACCGGCGAGCATTGCGGGCATGCGCGCGGCAAGGCCAGAGGCGGCCAGCCAGCGGCGGTAGAAATCCGTGGTCACACAGATCGCGGCGGGAACGGCCCAGCCGGCCTGCTCCAGCCTCGCCAGACCAGCTGCCTTACCTCCGCACAATGGCACGTCCGTCGCGTCGACGATGTCGACCAGCCAGCACTGCGTCTCGGCCGCGGGGGCAATCAGCATGGGCCGATGCTAGTGGCAACGCGCGGACGCCTCTATGGGACCTTAGTCTCAGCGCCCGTCGTCTCAGCAGCCCTCTCCCACGCACATCGGACGAAGGTCCAATGGGCCTGCCCTGTTCGGCGCGGTAGAAGGCAAGCGGATGAGCGTGGGCATGCAGGGACGGTCGCTCGACCCCAAGCGGGGGGTCGCGACCGCGATCGCCGAGGCACAGGCCAATCTGGAGCGGGCCGTCGAGGAGCTCGACCGGCTTCCTGCGCTCGACCTCCACTCCATCGCCCTCGCGGCTCACGCGCTGAACAACTTCCTGACCGTCTCCGGCGGTGTCGTGAACCTCCTGATCCCGATACTGCGGGGCCATCCGGATCGGCAGGTGGCGGTGTGGCTGGAAGGCCTCTCGCACGCCACGGATCTGATGATCCACACTGTCAGCCAACTCATGAACACTTCGGTGGGCGTCGAGACGAGCCTGCGTCTCGAAGACGTCGACCTGCCTCGCCTGGTCGAGCGCGCGTGCGCCTATTACCGACGCGCCGCCGATGTCAAGGGGATCGACGTGAAGTTCCACGCCGCTGCCGACGTACCGACCGTCGAGACGGATCGGGTCCTGGTGGCGGCGGTCCTCGACAATCTCCTGTCGAATGCCGTGAAGTATTCGCCCCGCGACAAGCGCATCTGGGTCGACGTCGAGCCCGAGCGCGACGGGGTCGCGTGCCGTGTGCGGGACGAAGGTCCCGGCCTGAGCCCTGCCGAGCAGGAGCGCCTGTTCCTGCCGGGTGTGCGCCTGGGGACAGTTCCGTCGGGCGGTGAGCCTTCCAGCGGTTATGGGCTCGCCATCGCCAAGCGCTTCGCGGACCAGCTCGGCGGCGAGATCGCGTGCACCAGCCGGCCTGGCCAAGGCGCCACGTTTTCGTTATGGCTGCCGAGGATCCGACCGCGCACGTGACGCGCTGCCGGGCGCCAGTCACGTGAAGCTGGAAGTCTACGCCGACGCGGGGGCCGCGGCGCGGCACGAGCGCCTGGCGCCGCGCGGGCACCCCGACCGCCATCTCGACGCCCTGCACGAGCCCCTGGTGCCCGGTCACTCCCTGTTCAGGACGCCTTCGCGGTGCCCTTCGTCCAGGCGGAGAGGCGCTCGGTCGCCATCTTGGCCCATTCCTTCATCACGTTCTCGGCGTCGCCCCACTGCCACTGCGCCGCCGTCTCGATGGAGCCGCCGCCGATGCGCCGGTCCACGCCCGCCGCCAGGAGCTCGCCACTGGTCGAGTCGGTGAGCTTGAACTCCGCCTGTGCGCCGCCCACGAACGGATAGGACCCGGTCGTGCCACGCTTGACCGTGCTCAACAGCCGCGCCTGCGGAACCACCATGGTCATGGTCCGCAGACCCGGCGTGGCCGCAGCGACGTCGGTCAGCGCCACCTGGAGCTTCATGACGTCCGGGCCGTCCTGGTCGACGATCTGGAACTGCTTGGCCAGCTCCTGGTCGAGGGCGGTGTAGAGAAAGTTCACGAGCCGCTGCTGATCCTCGGTGGAGACCTTGGATTGCTCGTCGCCCCAGAACGTCACCGGCTGGATCATGATCTTGCGGTACTGGGTCCACTTCGCCGCCGGGTTGACGTAGCGCAGGGCGATCTGCCCCTCGGAGCCGGGACTGAGCTGAGTGCACGCGGGCCCGAGGAAGCCGCATTTGAGGTCCGCCGGCGACACCGTCGCCTGCTGCGTGGTGCCACACGCGGCCAGAAGCACTGCGGTTGCGCCGATGGCCATGCTGCTCTTGTTCATAACCTGCTCCCTTCCTGTTCAGTGCTCGTGACCGTGGCCGGCTCCAAAACCCGTGTAATCGCCTCATATTTGTGTCGCACTGCGCGGCGAACGCGTCGATTGGACCTTGGTCCAAGGTCCCAACCGTGGCCCCTGAGCGCGATCGCGGGAACTGGACCTGGACCTGGCCGCGGATGACGTACTTGGCGCCTCCACGCGGACGGCAATAGCCGCGCGGCCCGCTATCGCGGCTGGTAGCCCTTGCTGGCCATGCACCCGGCGTAGGCCGGGTCATAACCCTGCATGCTCACCTGCTGTTGCGCCTGCACCTGCTGGGCGGCCTGGGCGTTCTGGCGGTTCCTCGCCCCCTGGCGCAGGAGGCCGGCGGCCGCGCCCACCCCGGCGCCGATCGCAGCGCCCCTGCCGGCGTCACCGCCGATGGCGCCACCGACCGCGCCCAGCGCGGCACCGCCGGCGGCGCCCCGGACGGCGCCGCCTCGCTCCGGCGGCGGGGCCGCCGCCACCGGCTGCGCGGGGTTGAAGCCGGTCTGCTGTTGCGCCAGCTGGTGGCACTGGATCTGGTCCTGCTGGAACTGGTCCTGGCTCTGGCCGGCCTTCGGGTACACCACGACCTCCGCACCGGCGCCCGTCGCCAGCAGAAGCAGGATCACCACGAGCGCGGTCGCGATGGATGGGCGATGTGTCATCATGGTCACCGGGCCAGCGGGATCAGGCGCGCCATGTCGGCGTTGATCACCGCGTCGAGCTTGTTGTCGACCTGGAAGAAGCGCGCCACCTTTTTCGCCGTGATGACCTTCCCGAACCGGGGCACGTACTCACTCTTCACGTCCGTCCGGGCCCGCTCGATGCTCAGGTACTCCTTGAGCATCCCGGTTGCCGCGTCGTCGCTGAGCGCCTTGTAGGTGTCCAGGTACGCCACCACGAGCTTCACGTAGCGGTCGTTGACCGTCGCCATGGCAGCCCGGTACTCGCGGTAGAGCGGCCAGAACGCCTCCGCCTCCTTGGCGTCGAGGTCCATCACGGACGTCACCAGCGCCTGCCGCCGCACCTGGATGGCGGCGCGCGTCAGCTCCACGTCGCTCAGCATGTCGCCACGCTCGCCGTCGCTTACAGCGGCTGGCGCGGGCGGCGCCGCCGCCATCTGGGCGCGGGGTGCGCCGGCGCTGGCCAGCACGCCGAGGATCACGGCCATCGCCCTCGTCAGAGTCATGCACGTCGTCACGGTACCCTCCATGTGCGTCCGACCGTACGGGCGCGTCCGGCGGGCGGCAATGCGACCTTCGTCCAATGCGGGACTATCGGACCGCGCGCAACGCCTCGGCCCGCAGCCCCTCGGCGATGTCACGGCTCAGCGCGCCGAGCAGCCGGCTCTGTGCGTTCACCAGGCTCTCGTAGCTCGGTCCCGAGGGCTCGGTGAGCCGCGAGCTGCCCGACCGCACCTCGGCGCCGGAGCGATCCAGGATGCGCCAGCGAGCCGCCAGCACGCTCTCCGCGTTGAGCGCGCCCTCCAGGCGCGAGATCTCGACCAGCACCTGCGCGTCGGGAGTGAACGAGCGACCCCACGGGAAGACCTGCACCTGCTCGCTCGGCAGCAGCCGGGCGAGGTCCTCGCCCAGGACCGTTGGCACCGCGAGCCGGAGCGGCGCGCCCCACTGGTGGAACTCGGCCATCTCGAGCCGGTTGGCGCTGGCCCGGGTGACGATCTGTGAGCGCTCGAGATAGCGCGGCAGCTCCACGGCGCGGACGCCCACCCGCAGGTCGCGAGGCGCCGCCGACGGGCTGGCCGCCGCGGGCGCGTCCACCGGACCCAGCACGTAGAAGCGGGTCGGGTCCGACGCGCCCGCACAGCGCGCGAGGCCGATCAGGAGCACGGCTAGGAGGAGGAACCTTCTCATCGGGCGGCCCCTGCCTTTCCGAAGACCAGCGAGTTTGGATTGCGCTCGAGGTAGTTCGCGAGCGTCCGGATGCTCGCCGCGGCCTCGGCCAGCTCGTCGAGCGCCGTCACGAGGCTCGCCCGCACCGGCGAGCCGTCGGCGAGCATGTCGTCGGCGCCGGACAGGGTGCGATCGAGGCTCGCCGAGAGCTTCGCGACCTTCTCGTCGAGGCCACGGGCGAGCGCCTGGAAGTCCTTGAGCGTGACCTCGACCGTCGGCTCCAGACGGGCAAGCGTGCCCTGCGCCTGGGCCAGCGTCCCGTCGGCCGTCTTGCCCACCTGGTTGATCGTCCGCTCCGCTTCGGCCAGGGCGCTGCGGGCGGATTCGGCGGTCGCCTTCACCTCGGCCGCCATCGGACCGACCTGGCCGTCGACGTTGCGAGCGAGCTTCTCGACCGCGGCCAGCGCCTCGCCGGAACGCAGGACGGCCACCCGCAGGGCGTGGAGGGTCTCGGTCATCTGCGGCGACTTCACCAGTCCCCGGATGCTGTCGAGGGTGTCCTTGGCGCTCGCCATGATCTCCGCGATCGGGAGATTCTGCAGCGTCTCGGTGAGACGCTGCAGGTCGGACGGCACGGTCGGCACTTCTGTGTAACCGGGCGACAGCCCGGTCAGCCGCACCGGCGTGCCCGGGTGCATGTCCAACGCGACGCCGACCTGGCCCGTCACGAAGCTCTGCGTCTCGAGTTGGGCGCGGAGCCCACGCTCCACGAGCAGCTTGAAGCCGGCCGCGTCCTGCCGGAACGCGACCTTTTGCCCTGAGGCTTCCGTGAGCCGATCGGCGTCGACCTCGAAGAACACCGGGGTCGTGATCTTGAGACTCTTGGTGTCGAGCACGACCCGCACGTCGGTGATCGAGCCGATCTTCGCCCCTTGGAACGTGACCGGCGCGCCGATGGCGACGCCCTTCACCGAGCCCTCGAAGTACGCAACCGCCGGCTTGGTCAGCCGGAAGAACCGCCCGCCGCCGAAGACGACGAGGCCGACGACCGCCAGCGTCAGCCCGCCCACGACGAACGCTCCGATGAGAGTTGGATTGGCCCGTCTAGCCATGCTGCGTCCCTCCGTCCGACTCGCCGCGGGTGAGGAAGCGCCGCACCTTGGGGTCGGCTGAATGTTCGAGCAGGTCTCTGGGATTGCCAGTCGCGATCATCGTCTTCGTCTCGGCGTCGAGGAACACGCAGTTACCGGCGATCGCGAAGATGCTGGCCAGCTCATGGGTCACGATCACCACCGTCGCGCCGAGGCTATCGCGCAGCTCGAGGATGAGGTCGTCCAGCAGCTTGGAGCTGATGGGGTCCAGGCCCGCCGACGGCTCGTCGAAGAAGAGGATGTCGGGGTCGAGCGCCATGGCCCGGGCCAGGCCGGCGCGCTTGCGCATGCCGCCGCTGATCTCCGAGGGATAGAACTCCTCGAAGCCAGCCAGGCCGACCAGCGCGAGCTTCAGCGAGACGAGCTCGGCGATCTCCGCCGCCGTGAGCCGCGTGTACTCGCCGAGCGGGAGACCGACGTTCTCGGCCAGCGTCAGCGAGCTCCAGAGCGCGCCGCTCTGGTACAGCACCCCGAAGCGGCGCATGATCCCCTCGCGCGCCTCCGGCTCCGCCGTCCAGAAGCTTTCGCCGTCGTAGAGGACGTCGCCGCGGGCGGGGTGGACGAGGCCGATCAAGTGCCGGAGCAGCGTGCTCTTGCCGCAACCGCTGCCGCCCATGATCACGAAGATCTCGCCGGCCCGCACCGTGAAGTTCAGGTCGCGCTGGATGACGCGCTCGCCGTACCGCATGTCGAGGTCGCGCACCGTGATGCGGGCGTCCGTGACGCTCACGGCAGGGTGCCGGTCAGCTCGACGACCTTGCCGGCCCGCAGCACGCGGAACTTGAACGTCTGCCCGGCGGTCATCGTCCCGAGCTTCTGGCGGATCTTCGTCATGTCGTCGGCCGCCTGGAGCGTGATGCCGGCGGCCTCCAGGATGATGTCGCCGCGCACGACGATCTCCTGACCGTTGATGGTCGCCGCGCGGTCACCGCCGAGGACACCGGCATTCCAGGCCGGCGAGCGCTTGGCCACCGTCTTCACCAGGTAGCCGACGCCGCCCGGCACGTTGAAGATCTCGGCCAGCTCGCCGGTCAGCATCGTGCCCTCGAGGCCGCCCCAGACGGACTTCCTCTCGATCAGGAGCTCGCGGGCCGTCTTGATCGTCACCACGAATCCGAGCCCCTCGCTGCCGCCGGACTTGGAGATGATGTGGCTGACGATGCCGACGACCTCGCCGGCCATGGTGAACATGGGGCCGCCGGAGTTGCCGGTGTTGATCGTGGCGTTCGTCTGGAAGAACTCCGCCAGCGGCATGGCGCGGTGCACCGTGTTGGGCGGCCACTTGGCGCTGATCCACCCCACGCTGAGCGAGTACGAGAGCCCGTACGGCGCCCCCACCACGACCACCTGATCGCCGACTCGCACGTTGTCGGAATCGCCCAGGCGCGCGACCTTGGCCCCCGTGGGCACGCGCTCGAGCTGGAGCAGCGACAGGTCGGCGGCCGGCTCCGATTCGATCACCCGCGCGCCGATGGTCTCGCCACCGAGGAACTCGACCGTGATCTCGTCCATCGAGTGCACGACGTGGGCGGCGGTCATCACCTTGCCGTCGGCCGAGATCAGGACGCCGGAGCCGGTCTCGTTGAACGTCGAGACGCCCCGGGCGGCGGTCACCTCGCGGCCTTTCGCCCGCACGACGACGACCGAGGGATTGATGTTTCGGAACAGCTCGCCGACGTCCTGGGCTTGCGCGGCGAGCGCGCCGACCGCTACCAGGATTCCGACGAGTCCGGCCCCGACCCTCGTGCGCAGCGCCATGTCGCTACAACCCGAGGAGATCGAACAGGACGGTGGTGAGCGCGTCCGAGACGATGATGAGGACGATGCCCGTCACGACGGCCGAGGTCGTCGCGGCCCCCACGGCGGCGGAGCTGCGGCCGCACTGGATGCCCCGCAGGCAGCCGGCCACCGCCACCAGGACGCCGAACACCGAGGCCTTGATGAGCCCGGCCACGCAGTCGGCGATGCTGATCGCCCCGGCCGTTCGGACGTAGTACTCGACCACCCCAAGGTCCAGCATCCCGACGCCCACCGCCATCCCGCCCAGCAGGCCGAGCAGGTCCGCGTACAGGCACAGCAGCGGCATCATGATCGCCAGCGCCAGGATCCGCGGGAGCACGAGGAACTCGATGGGCGAGATGCCGAGCGTGGTGAGGGCGTCGATCTCCTCGTTGACCTGCATGGTGCCGAGCTGTGCGGCGAAAGCGGCGCCGGTGCGGCCCGCCATGATCACCGCCGCCATCATGGCGCCCATCTCGCGCGTCATGCCGATGCCGACGAGATCCGCGACGTAGATCTGCGCGCCGAACTGGCGGAGCTGGACCGCGCCGACGTAGGCCAGGATGACGCCGACCAGGAAGCTGATGAGGCTCACGATCGGCAGGGCCTGCGCCCCCACCTCCTGCAGGACCAGGAGGAGATCGGAGCGGCGGTAGCGCGCGCGCCGCTCGAGCAGCCGCACGAAGGCCAGCGACACCTCGCCCAGGAACGCGAGCATCGCCGTCGTCTCGCGGGCGCTCTCGAGCGCGGCGGCGCCGATGCGCGCCAGCACCGACGGCCGCTTCGCCGACCCGCCGGTATCTCCTCGCTGCGGCACCGCGGTGGCGAGGGCGAGCAGGCGGCGGACGCCCTCGGGCAACCCCTCGCGGTCCACCTCGACGCCGCGGTCCCGGGCGGCCGCGATGACCTGCAGGAGAAACGTCAGGAGCCCGCTGTCCCAGTCCGCGAGGCCCGCGGTATCGAACGCCACGCGGCGCGGCTTCGGGTCGGACTCCAGCCGTCGCCCGACCTCGTCGCTCGGCGGCCGCCGGACGGCGGTCGTCCACGCGCCCGACAGCCGTACGAGGAGCGTGGAGCCTCCCGACGCCTCGAGCGCGAGCCCGGCGGGCGGGGCTGGCGCGACGGTGGCCGTCATGGAGCGAACTCCTCAGTTCTCGACGGCTGTCGGGAGCCCTCGTGGACTCGCCAGCCGATCCGCTCGAACTCGTGCCGCGCGCGCGGCGACATGCGGCGGGTGAGCCAGATGTCCCGGCTGGTCGCCGCGAAGTCCGGCCGCCGCGCGAAGTTGGCGACGTTCTCGGTCCACACCACGTAATCCACCACGTCGGCCCGTCCCGGGATGGGGCCGAGCCGCTCGAGCGCCGTCATGAGGGCGGTGAGCGCGGAGATCGAGTAGTTCTTGTTGGCGATCAGCGCGCTGGCCGCCTCGTCGCCCTCGCCCACCCGATAGCCCTGGCCGACGATGAGACCCGCCGGCGCCAGATCGGTCACCTTCATCACCGGCGGCGTCTCGTACGGCGAATGCGCCTGCGCGTCTGGAACGAGGGGGAACGCCAGCACCACCACGGCCAGCCAGATCCCCACGCTCACCGGACACGCCGGGCGCCAACTCCACCTCGTCTTCGCCGCTGCTGTCATGACCGGCGTTCCCTCAGGTCGCGGATCGTAGGAGGCAGCGCGAGAGCGGGCTATCGGACGAAGGTCCGATGGACCTTCGTCCCATGGCCGCGCGGCGACGATTCGCCGACCATGCCGACCCAGGCGGCGGCGATCGAGGAACGAGGAGTTGCTGGACTGCGTTGATGCATCCGGCGCAGGCCGCGATCCTGCCTCGCTGGAGGGAGCAACCATGCTCAGGAAATTTGCAGGACCGTCGCTCGTCGTACTGATGATGGTGGTGGCGGGGTGCGCGGCTTCGCAGAACCTTCGGTCGGCCACCTGGTGGGGCTGGACGACGACCCCGGCCGAGGCAACGCTTCACTTCGAGGTCATCGTCGGACCCTGAGGGGTCGGAGATTGCCTCGTCCACAGAGGAGACATCATGCTTACGTCGATCGGTCGCCTGACACTCC
>Ga0209376_1002151_pt1 | contig 18999 bp, 17 predicted proteins | sample GraSoiAngelo_134_FD_185891 | JGI IMG/M metagenome (GOLD analysis project Ga0209376, IMG submission 185891) | Grasslands soil microbial communities from the Angelo Coastal Reserve, California, USA - 14_0929_05_30cm (SPAdes) (version 2) | ecosystem: Environmental > Terrestrial > Soil > Grasslands ... | reverse complement strand
GCCAGGCGCACCAGTTTTTGATCGATCTTTTTTCCCGGAACAACGATTTCAACTTTCACGCCCCGCTTTGCCGCTTCGATTAGTTCCTTACGCACCAGATCGTCCGGGAGGAAGTAAGCGTTCTCAATTCGCAAAGTTTTTTGGGCGGAAGCAATCGCAAGTAGATACATCAAGTCGAGATTTTCATAATGGGCGCCGCCTCGGATTGCCTGCGCCAGGTACGGACCAGTGTTTGCCAGCGGCGGGAAATAATTCGGACCATGCAGCACTTCGCCGCCTATTTTTAACCAGCTGATTGCAAAGCTCCCCTGAAGCTGCGCAACGACCGGCCCGGTGATCTTGTAATGATTGTCGCGCCAATGTTGCGGCGAATCGGCATTGCCAGTCCATAGGTCGGCAATTCCGGCCCCACCGACAAAGCCGATTTTCCCATCAATGATTAGTAGCTTACGGTGAGTGCGGTTGTTGTAGCGACGTGGATCGAGCCAGAGAACTGAGTGATATTTCGCAACCTCGACTCCGGCGTTGCGTAATCGCTCCAGATTTTGCCGGCCCATTTTTTGGGTGCCTTGTGCATCGAGAATGGCGTTCACTTTTACTCCGGCCTGGGCGCGCTCGGCCAGCGCCTCGGTAAACTGGTGTGCGATTTCGCCGTCCCAAAATGTATAAGTCTCAAAGTTAATCGAATGTCTGGCTGATCGAATGGCACCGAGCATAGCCGGAAAAATCTGATTCCCGTTAACCAGGGTGGTGATGTTGTTGCCAGGGACAAAATTTGGTCCGAGCAATGATCCGGCAGCCTGTCGAAACTCGGGCGAGTGCACCGAATAAAGCGGCGCGATTTCTTGGCGCGGCTGCTTGCCCATCTTGAGAGCGCAACCGTCGAAGAGCAAAAATCCGCCAGCGGTCGCAAGCGCAAAAATTCGCCCCCACGAATTGTTTAGGTTCATTCCTGTGATGCTTGTAGCTAACTTCGTTCCCAAGACGGACTTCGGCAGCGGGACTGAAGATCACTTGACTTCTTTTTCCCGGTGTTCCCGGAGTGCGTTGCTCAACCAGATGTTGAGCGATATCTCCTCGCCATTGCGGGTGCGGACGAGATAAGGCTGACCGGTAAGCAAGCTCTTCGTCGCAGCCAGTCGGATAAAATCCTCGGGCGTTTTGATCTGCCCTTTGAAATGTTCGTACTTAGCGCGGACATGCGCAACGGCCTCTTGGGGCGTGTGGGTTTGGCCGTTGCGAATGAAAGTGGCATCGGCGGTCTCGATTCGATGAAGGAGGAAGGCGATCGTTTGCTCGAGCGATTCAGCAGCGGGAGCCGGGACCGCGCTGCAAATCACTAACAAAACAAAGACGCGGAACAACCAACGCTGCACCCTTCTGAATCGCGTCCCAAAGTGAGCCTGCGCGCCCGGAGTGACTCGAACACTCGACCTACGGATTAGAAATCCGTTGCTCTATCCGGCTGAGCTACGGGCGCAATTCATAGGTAAATCGAAATGGCAGAAAAGATTTTGTTGCTCTTTCACGGTGTTATTCTGCGGTCGGCCTTGTGAAACTGCGCAAACCCACGAAAACATGGAAAAGAACGCGAACGCAAAATCTTATCCGCCACAAATCAGGGAGCTACTATGCCAGAGCTTTCGCAGGCGGCAAAGAGGTTTGGAAGTCTCTTAGGACTTCGCATCTTAGCGTCGCGCAAGCCAAGCTCGCGGAATTTCTCAAAGAGCATCGTAAGCGTACCAGCAACGGGAACGGCGAGGTATCGGCCAAAATGACTTTCGGAGAGGCCGCCACGACTCACCTTCGCAATCTCGACGACAATTTGAGCATTAAGCCTCGAACGCGCGACTACTGGCGAGAGGTGCTATTGGCGCTTGGCAAAAGCTGGCCGGGCTTGAATGAGACGGAAGTCCGCAAGATCGGGCAAAGTGATTGTAAAAAGTGGGCGAGAGTTTATGCCAAGACTGCCTCGCCGACTCGTTACAACAACGCCGCTGCGGTTTTCCGGCACGTTTTAAATGTCGCGATAGAAGCGGGCGTCATTTACAGCAAGCCTGCGGTTGTTGTGAAGCGCGCTGCCGTCCGCGGCAAACAAATCTCATTGCCCACGACGACAAAATTCAATGCCATGATTGCCGAAATGCGCGCGGGCCACAGTCGCGACTCGATAAACTGTGCAGACCTGGCGGCAGGCTTGGCGTTCACAGGTTGTCGTGTCGGCGAAGCGCGCGAGATCGCATGGCGAGACGTGGATTTTGACGCTGGCGAGATCGTCGTGCGCGGCGACAGAGGAGAACCGGGCACAGGATAGCGAAGATAATTTGCTCCAGAAGGTTTCCGAGCGAACCGGGCTCCCGCTGCTTTAAGTCGGTGGAATCCCCACAAGATCGTACCGACAGATGCCGAAGCCGCATCAATGCAATCGCTGTCCTTAAAAGCGCCTTATATTGCCGTGCAATCTGGACATGTGAAATTCGTAAAAGAAATCACTGGCGGTGCGCCATGCGAGCGCTGGATTGCCGTGAGCAAGCGCACGAATTTAACGAAATAAGGGGTCGAGAACGTGCTTAATTCGTTTAATTCGTCACCCGGCACGGCCTGTGCTACACACCGCCGCCTCCTTTCCGCCCATCGGCACAGGCCGCGCCGCGCGCACAAGGATATCTACTTTGTCTTAGTGCAAGATTCGTTGGAAGGCCCGCTCTGCCCGCTTGCGTTAATCGCCGTCACTTCATAGCAATAGCTCACTCCCCGCAAGACTTGGCTATCCCGGAATGAAGTAGTCGCATTGATCGTATAAGTGGGCGATGCCGGGTAAATCCCGCCATTCATCGCACGGCGGTACACGCCGTTGCTCGTCACTCCGGGAGTGGGGGATTGGACCCATTGCAGATTGATCGTCCCGGGCTTGTTCGACCTAGTGTTCAAGCCTGTTGGAGATGCCGGTGGACTAGCCGTACCGCCTTGCGGCGTTGCACTCGCTTGCAGCGAATTGGCACTTTCCCCACCTGCGTCGGGGCCGCCGGTGTAGGCGGCCGACACCGTGTAGTAATAAGTGGTTCCGTTGACAAGTCCGCTATCCACAACGCTGGTCCCGCTCGGGCAGGCGAACGTTTCATACGGACCGCCGTCGATCTTCGCTCGCTTGACATGATAGCCGTTTGCTCCAACAGACGCCGGCCAAGAGAGCGACACTTGTGCATCGCCGGCATTGGCAGTCAGACCCGCAGGGGGCGCCAAATTGACAAGTAGAGTCGTTGATGCCGTGTGGCTGATCGTTCCGCTGGTGCCTGTGATAGTTAGCGATAGCGCATAGGGCACAGTGAAAGTCGAGGTTTGCATTGTGAGTGTGGAAGAGCCCCCAGTACTGATTGATGCAGGGCTGAAACCACCACTCGTAATACCGGTAGGAAAACCGGATTCGCTGCCGACGCTCAAATTCACCGTACCAGTAAAACCACTCAGCGGCGTGACGGCGACGGTGTATGTAGCAAGTCCACCGGGAACAACTTCCCGGGCAACTGGACCAACCGTGATGGAAAAGTCAGGGCTGGTGGGAAGTACGGTGATTGTCCGTGTAGGTGGGCTTGGATCGGAGTTGCCCGTAGCGTCAATCACCGTGAGCGAGATTGTATATGTCCCAGGCCCGCCGAATGTGACGTTGCCCGGATTTTGCGCTGTTGATGTTGCGGGCGTACCGCCCGGGAAAACCCAGGAGTACCTCGAAGCACTGGTACTTGTGCCGAAGTTGATCGCGCTCCCTGCGGTAATGGTCACATCGCCGGATGGCGCTGTAATGGCCCCTGTTGGCGGAACGAGGGAATAGGAATTGGGGGTGAGCTGGATGAACGAAGCTTTAGATGGCACGCCGGCGCCATCCAGTAAGAACAGCATGTAATAGCCCGGAGGTGCTATGCTACCGTTCGCCGGCGTGGTGAGACTTAGCGTGTTGCCAGAAGCGCTACAAGGTGAAGTAGCGCCGCAAAGGCCAATTAGACGTTGCTCCATGTCCGTAGCATGGGTAGAAGAGCCTGGACGTACCAGCACTGCTGAGCTAATCGGTGAGGTGCTGCTATAGCTCACGGAAAACGGCACGCCATAGTGGATAGGTCCGGAAAACGAAAGGCCAGTGATTTGCGGACGGGTGCTAGAGATCAAATGATCGTTTGTATCGTATAAGTATGACGGTGTATAAATTTCGATTGCCGGCTCATAGCTGCCGCGATTGCCCGGATTACTGCCCGTGCTCAAAACGGTTGCGTCCGGTAATAGCAGCGCAGTAGAATGATACAGGCGCGAATAAGCCGCTGTGCCTGCAGAGCCCATGGTATTGCCGACCGGGTCGTAAAGGTCCGCGGTCTTACCCGGCGTATCGGGGCTCTCGTTGTTCACCGAACCACCTTCGGCCAATATCTTGCCGTTGGGCAGGATAACGGCGTTCATCTGGATGCGGCCAGTGGACATATTCGGGCCGGCGGTGTAGCTCGGGGTTGCAACGGACAGGTCGATGATGTCGGTAGAAGAAGTCGCCGGACTTCCTCCCCCGAAATTCATCACGCGCGGAACGTAGTTGGGCGGCAGAAGAGGAAGCAGGACTGATGAGCCGTAGCTCCGGTTGCGATTGGTGGTGGCTGATTGCGTCCAGCCTCCCGTGGCCGGGTCGAAGATCCATGCATTTGCATTCGATGTACCACTGCCGTGTCCGGTATAAAACACTTTCCCACCGGGTAGCATCTCTAGCCGTGGGTAAAGCGGGGGCGTGAAGGGAACGCTGGTAGGTGGATTCCAACCCGCTCCTGCTCTTTGGAGATCATAAATTTCGATGGTTCGACTTGTACCTCCGGTTTGAGTGAGCCCGGACATGGCCATAATGCGACCGTCGGCGAGGGCCGTCGCTGTCGCATACCAACGCCCATCCACCATATTCTGAGACTGCACATACTGTTTGGTTACTGGATTGAAGATCGAAGCGCGGTTTTCGCCCGTGAACGAGTAGTCCGACGTCCCACCGACGATCAACGATCGCCCATCGAACAGAGCGGCCGTACCGCTGCAAAAGAGATCATAGGTAAGATTCTGAACGCCGATGCTGCTCTCATTAGTGCCACTTGGATCCCACACTGCCGCGCGATAGCTCTCGGCACCTTCTGAATTGTTGCTTGCGTCATTCTCCGATCCGGCCACAATCAGCACCTTTCCACTAGGAAGCAAATTGGCCGAGATTGGATTGATCGGCATTTGATAGGGGAGCACGGTCCATGTCCCAGTGATATGGGGGACGTTGGTGGGACACGTTTGAGCGAGTGCGCTGAAATGAGTGAGCGCAGCAAGAGCCAATGCGGTCAATACCGCAAGGTTTTTATATCGCATACTAGCCTCCCGAGACTGGAACAACGCGAGGGTGTTGATTACGCTCGCACGTACGGGCTGCGTGACGAGAGCGGGATTGCAATTCCTACAGGCGCAAGCGTAGAGAATTCGAAGATTTTGTCTGAGGGGGTTGGTTTTCATAGGATTGTTGCTGTGCAGGCTTTTGTCGAAACCCGCACCCCCCCGTTCTCGCCCTGGACGTGCGAGTCGCGCTGGCTCTAAGCTTGAGGAACAACGGGCTTCGCCGTCAATCACAAATCTCAGTAATTTTCACAGGATATTGTCCTTCAACAGCCTGAGTGGGCGCGCCGTAGTCAACTCCGAAAGGTTCGCGAGCTTCAAGACCGTTTAAAAAGACTTCGCTCGCTGCGTGAAGGTTATTCGTTCAGGTGTTCCCTTGCTGTTGCGACCATGATATTTGGTGGTGGTTCATTCAGCACCTGTTCATCGGTCGCATGTCCAAAGAATCGAAACAAGGCGATACCAACGGGCTTGCTAATCGTCGCCTGTTTCTTGCTCGCTATAGACTGGACAATGTACTGGCGACCTTCGCAGTGGGCGTCAACGATCCAACATCAGCCATCTCGGATAGCTGCAGCGATTGGTTGGCAGAAAACTCCTCAGCCGCCGGCGTCCTCGGTTTGCGGGCGAGAGATCGCCCGTGGTAAGATTAGCACCTGCTGAGTCGCCGATGGCCGTGTTTACATCGTCGACCAGCCGTCGATATGGATACAGACCTTACGTCTGCCCTACAATTTCAGTGTGATGAGATCACGCCGCCGTTTAGCATCATCATCACCTGTTATAATCAAGCGGCGTTCATTAGGGAGGCTGTTGAATCAGCATTAAACCAGAGTTTCATGGAAAAGCAGATCATCGTAGTTGATGATTTTTCCTCGGATGGATCGATCCAACTCTTACGACAGTACAATGATGCGATCAGGCTGATAGCGCTCCAGCGTAACGTCGGGGCTGCTCGGGCGCGGAATTTGGGCGCATCAATCGCGAGCGGAAATTTCCTTGTGTTTTTAGACGGCGACGATGTCCTGATGCCATGGGCTCTGGATATATATCATCAAATCATTGAGGCCAGGCGACCAAAGATCGTTCTCGGTAAATTGTTGTTTTTCGATGAAAGACTCCGAGCGCCCGCCAGCCGCGACCGGCCCCGCCGTGTCAGAATTGTTGAGTACCCCTGTTTCATGAAAAAGGACCGGGCTTACCGCGCAAGCGCCAGCTCAGCTGTAGTCGATCGTCAAAGTTTCGCCAGTGTCGGCGGATGGAGCGTTGGATTCTTCCCTTTCGAGGACATCGATTTAATGATCAAGCTAGGATACTCAGGTCGAGCTGTGCTGATTGTATCGCCCGCGACAGCGGGGTATCGGCGTCATGCAAGGAACGTCAGTCGTCAAACCGATAGGATGTTCCATGGCCTTTTCAACTTAATACGCAAACAAAAATCCGGAGAATACATGGATCCACGCGGTTCGGAATTGGAAACATGTGGCGTAATAGGCGGAGTTGTATTTTACTGGTTGAAACGAGCGTTTAAGGCAAATCTCTACTATCTTCTTCATCTTCGGATTTTCTGTCACGCCATTGGTGTCCGGCAGTTGTACCGATGCTTTCGGAATAATTAGCGAGGTAATAGAACTAGCGGGGAAAAATGAAGGTGTCGAGAACGCGGCGACGAGCCAAGCGCGGCACCCCCGAACCGTCACCTGCAACAGGGGGCATCGCTTCTTGCCCGGTGCTAGAGTAAATCCTGTCAAGTATCTCGACGATGTAATAGTCGCTAGTAAGCGTTTGGATGCGCGCAACTATTGACCCCGCGTGCTCCTCGTCGAGTGAAATCCTACACTTCTGACGGCAAAAACACTATGGCAGCGTCGATTCCAGTTCCAGAAATGCGCTCAGCAAATGGTTTTCCCAGGGGACTGCAATCCGCGGACTACGGGCGAAAATATAAGCTTGCAATTGCTGGATTAGCTAGATTCACTGCTAGAATAATGAAATCGATAATTGCAGTAATGCTGTTCGCATCGGTCGGCCAAGCCGCAGTTGAGCCGATCGCCCCCCTTCTGCCTTCAGTGGTGGTTCGGCTATCTCGTTTGATGGCCCGGCAACGGGTACTGAGGCTAACTGCTTGGTTGTCGGTGGACTCTCTTTCGGTGTAATCGCGGCGGGCGTGTCCGCCAATGGCCAAGTCATCGTTGACGCTGCTTCCGGCGTCACGGGCAACGTCAACCCGCCGAATCTCGTTTCGGTCGCCAACCTGCCTGACCTGGTTCTAACCGTTGTTTTCCCCGGTCTCCTGGCCCACCAACAACCAGCAAATGACTTTAGATAATTCGAGTGAAAAGGAGAAGAAATTACTTCCGGTTTACGAACCGCTCCAAGAAGAACTGGACGCGCGATCAGACCTAACCTTTGTCTCCTTCTCGGAGCTGCCGCCCTTAGAGCGGCTAAGGGTTATTCAGAATCTATTACGAACGGGCGCGGGTCGCTCTTCATTGGCGGCGAAAACACCTCTTTTGCAGGACGCAAGTATCTCGCCACCCATCACCCCGCTTCCGCCCTCCGAGTCTATGAAGAAACCTCACTTCTCCTTTTCGACTTCAAATGAGCACGTACTGAGGGCGAATCTCCAGACTTGGTTCTCCCCGGAACGCAAATCACGGCTCAAACTACCGAAGACCCGCGCGCGAATACGTTGAGGGCACACGCGAAGGTTAGTAGATTTAGTCTATCTCTCCTAGCTTTACGGCTCTTAGCGCGGGTGTGCTGAGTTTGCTGATCGCAGTTTCCGTTCTAGCTCGGCCTGTTGCTTGTCAAACGTGGCGATTTCCTCCGCCTGTTGTTTGTCATGCTCCTGGACCGTCTTTGCGATGAATTCGCCAATCTTCCTTTGCGCTTCGAGGTCGGCTTTGGCCACTCGTGCAGCGATGTCCAAATCGTTAGTTAACTGAGATGAAGTAGTTTCGAACTGATGTTCTCCGTCGCTAACAATACTGGCGGAGCCACGCTGTTCGATCATCGTGACCTTCGTCCCGGGTGCAAAACCAATGATCGACGATTCGGTTTTCAGAGAAGCGCGCTTCAAGAAGAAATATGTGCCTTCAGGTGCCAGCCGCTGTCTAGGCGTGGGAGGACGCGCTGCCACCGAGTTAGATGGTGATGCTTGGACGGGCTTCGGGCGAAATGCAGGCGGTTGGACGGGTTTTGGAGTAGATGGTGGTGCTTGGACCGGCTTTGACCGAGATGCAGGCGCTTGGACTGGCTTCTGGCGGGACGAATAGACGCGCCATCCGAATACCGCAATCGCGAACACGGCAATAATGGCAGTTGCCAATCTTCTGTCCATGGGGGGCACTGTTCCTTAGACCAAAAAATGAGCATGAAAGCAAGACAAAAACGGCACAGGTTAGCGCCGCCTTACGGCGCGTGGATGGCTTTGCGCGCCTCGTAGATTTTGATGTGTTCGCGGATGTCGGCGATCACTAGCGGCTCCGCGGCGGGAAGCGTCAGCGCTTTGTGCGCGGTCTCCAGGGCGCGTTTGAAATCGCCGGCTTCGGCGTACGCGGCGGACAGCGTGTCGAGATAGGACGCGACGCGCCAGTGCGTTGCGCTGACGCAGCGTTCAGCCAACTCGACGGCTTTTTTTCCATCGCGCAATTTCGGATCAAGGTCGGTCGCGTACGTCCACGCGAGGCCATTGAGCGCGCCGAGATTTTCCGGTTCGAGGGCGAGCGTGTGTTGGAAAAGCGTTTCGGTGTTTTTCCAAAAGCTTAACTGCCGCGCGGTGAGCGCGGGCAGAATCGCGAGCGCCGCTACGCCCGCGACGGCGCAGACCCGGCGCGGCAGAATTTCCGCGACGCCCCACGCGATGATGATGAAAATGCCGACCGACGGAATGTAGGTGTAGCGATCGGCCATCGCTTGCCTGCCGACCTGCACGATGCCGATGACCGGGATGAGCGTGCCGAGATACCAAAACCAGCCGACCGGCAAAAATTTGCGGCGCGCGCCGAATTTGACGACGGCGATCGTCAGCGCGAGAGCGGCGAGCGAGATCGCGAGCGCATCGAGATCGAGGCTAGCGCGATAGGGCACGATGAGTCGCGCGGGCCACAGCAAAATGCCGAGATAGCGCGCGCACGAAATTACCGCGTTGCCGAGCCGCTCGTAAATCGGCACGTATTCGAGCGGCATCACGGCGCCGCAAGATTTTTGCACGATGAACGTGACAAGACACGAAGCGGCCGACAACGCGAAGAGCGGAATTTTTTCCACCGCGAGATGCCGCAGTTGCGCCGGCGCGCGAAGCCGTTCTAGCGGCCAGTAATCGAGCAGCAGCAACACAAACGGAAGCGTCACGAGCATCGGCTTGGCCATGAGTCCGAGCGCGAAAAAGAGCGCGACAAATCCGAAGCGGCGCACGCTCGGTTGCTCGGCGTGGCGCGCATACGTTACCAACGTGAGGAAGAAAAAAAATCCGCTCAACACATCCTTGCGCTCGGCGATCCATGCGACCGATTCGACGTGTGCGGGATGCCACGCGAACAGCGCCGCGACCGTCGCGCTCCGCCATGGCCGGCGCGTCATGCGCAGCAGCGCGAGAAACAGCAGCACGGAATTCGCCGTGTGCAATAGGACGTTAACGAGATGCTGCGGGTCGGGACTCGCGCCGAATAACTGCCGGTCGAGCATGTGCGAGAGCCATGTGAGCGGATGCCAGTTGCAGGCGTAGTTGCTGCGGAACGCCCACGCGATGCCGGCTGGCGTGATGCCGCCGACCAGATGCGCGTTGTCAATCACGTATAGGTCGTCGTCGTAATGAAAGTATCCGTGCCACGCCGCGGGCATGTAGAGCAGCACCGTCAGGACCGCAAGCGCGATGCAAAAATGACGCGCGGCCGGCGTGGCGCGCGGCGATTCGTTCCGAACGCGGGAACGCTCTCGTTTTCGACGACGGCGAGCTCGGCGGGATGACGTGCGCATCTTAATTTGCGAAGTGCTGGCGGCTTAGATTTGTCTCGTTAGATACTTGCCCGCAGCGCCAGAAATGCATATGCAGCTGAAGGCATCTCTCGTATCGTACGGCGCGATTATTGTTGGGGATGACACTTCTTGGATCTGGTCTGGCCTAGTGCATTTCCTTCGCCGGTATGCTGATGTTCGGTTGGCTCTTCATTTGGATTCGCTCGTGGCTCACAACAAGGAGCTTTGAGCCCTTTGGAATTACGATCTTCATAGCGCCATGTTTAACCTCCACGCCACGCGTGAGGGTGACGTACTCCGATGAAGGTGGGGGCGGACTCTCGTTGGGCAAAGGAGGACTGCGTCAATCTTCTCAAAGACTGCCTGCTCGCTTGTCGATTGCAAAGAGGCAATTCTCGGATCGGAACCCAAATCCGCTTAATGATTAACCGATGAAACGTATTCCTGAATCGACCTGGGCGGAAATCCGCACCGCCTACGCGAGCGGCATCAGTTTGCGCGAAATTGCGCGGAACATGAACATTCCAGAGGGAACTGTTTTGGCGCGGGCAAAACGCGAAGGATGGTCACGGCAACGCGACAATGCCAAAGCCCTCGTTAAACGCGAAGAGGCGGCGAAGGTAGTTACTCCGTTTGAAGCCGCCAGCGCGACAATGCAACAACGGGGCGAGCGTCACTTAGGGCGCATGGCGAACATTGTCGAAAAGACGATGCCGCACGTTGAAGCAATGGAGCCAGGCGCAATCCTCGACCGCGTCGATGATGTCGAAAAGCTAGACAAAGTTGCTCGGCGCACCTTCGGTATTTCTGATCACGATTCGCCTGATCAAATGCTGGTCAATATCGCGATCTTAGGACAATAGAGTCAACATCACGGGCAATCGGTTGCAATCAGTCGATGCAATCAGCGCACGCCCCGCCTCGCGCGTACGGGAATTAGTAACGCGACGAAACGTAGTGTCGAGCTTTTCACGGTCGTTTTCTACGGTCTGAACAATTTCGCGTGAAAAAATGCGCAACTGTACGCAACGCGCTGCACACCGGCTTGATTGGCCACACGAGGCGTCCGCCACTGTGTGCAATGAAGTGAAAACACGCGCAAAAAGTCTTTCTTCAATTAGAAATCCGTTGCTCTATCCGGCTGAGCTACGGGCGCAGTGGCGCAGCGAAGTTGCCGCCAGCGAGTGTGACGTGCAAGTTTTCCCAAGTAAGCTGCGATGAAATCGATCATGCTTGTCATCGGACTCGTGGTGATCGGACTACTCGTGGCCTTTGGCTTGTTGCGGACGGAAAATCGAAAAGAGAGCGACGCGATGAATGCTTTGATGGTGATCGTGCCTTACAAGTACGAAGGCTTGTGGGTATTCGACGACGCAGCGGTTGGACTGAGCAAGGAGCCTTTCATTGCGGGAATTGACACGCTTATTGATAAGGCAACCGCGAACATTCCGGACGCGCAGCACGGCTTTCGCGCGATCTTTAGCGGCACGCAATTTCCAGGCGCGAATTTTAAACTGGAATGGCGTCGCGCGGAATCCGGCGGGAACTGGTATTACAGTCCCGAATTTAACCAGGAAGGCTGGCTGTGTCCGGCGTTGTTCAAATATTTCAAAAGTGCGCCGCGAGAGATTTACGTGAAGGTCGAGCCGCGAAGTCGGGATTAATCGCCAACGCGGTGTTTTAGCTCCCACACCCGGAGAGCAGCGAGAAGTAAAGCTTTGGTGCGGGCGAGCGTGCCGGCAGCTGGAAGATCGGAGCAACTGGGTTTTGTCGAGCCGTTGCGCGAACGTCCTTTGGGCTTGCCGGTGCTCGCTTTGGTTTTGCGCATCCGTTTAGCCGCTGTATCGCTCACAGTTAAATGTCCGCTGCTATTCATGCCTCGTTTTCTAAGCAGCTTCCAAGCCAGTACCTGGCGGCGGTCAAAACCGCTCCAAACGCAACTGCCTCATCTGAAGTCGTTTAACTACCGCAATGGTTCCAATTATAGGCTTCTAATAAACTCTAGCATTCCATAACAAATCCACTAATTATAATGAATCTGAACTGGCGTCTCGAGGCACATCGTCATTCCAGCCGTACAAATCCGCGTTTGCCGAAGTCTTTGAGCTCAAAACGACAAGTGGAAAGCCCTGGCAAGAATAGGGATTCCTTTGCTCGCCGAACGGGCCAAGCGACCCCAGAAAAAGCGAGTCTCTTAATGGGCGACTTGGCATGGCCCTGGGCACGGCCTTCTCCTTAGCCTGACGGGCAAGAAACGCATTGATCCCATTGGGCGGTGGCTCTGCCAAGCCGTCGACTTACCAAGAGGCGATTTGCGAAACTCCGAATGATTCGCGATCAGGTCGCCGCGCTTTATTCATTTTTTGCGTTTTTTGGCGTGTTTAGCGGCAAAAGAGTCTTTTGCCCTGCGTGGATTACCGGCTCGTCTCGCCTCGGGATCCCTCGACTTTGCTCGTGATGACCGTCGCTGTGGCCGCTGGATTTGTCGGTTTTGATGCCGAAGACGAAAAGCGCTTGTTCGGAACGCACTTTTCCTCCAGCTTCACGGCAGGTCATGGCAAATCGTAAGCTCGGTTGTCTCACGCTCTTTTTGTTCCTGGCGCTTTGCGCGAGTGTGATCATTAATGTTTTCCTCGCCATTGCTGTCCTCGGGCGCGTCGGTACCGGCGTGGTCCGGGAAGAGCCGCTGACAAAATTCCGCGAGATAGTAGTGCAACGGGGCGGACGCGGCGTTTCCGATCGCGTAGCGGTCATCGTCATGCGCGGTTTGATCAGTAGTTCCGTTCCCGGGGCCGCCGGCGACAACATGGTTGACGATCTGCGCATGGCTTTGCAGCAGGCGCGCGATGACGATCGGGTCAAGGGTGTTGTTCTGGAAGTCGACTCGCCCGGTGGTGAAGTAACGGCCTCGGATATGATTTACAACGCCGTGGTCAAAACGCGGGCGCGGAAACCAGTGGTGGTATACATGGATTCGCTGGCCGCGTCTGGTGGCTACTATGTCTCGTGCGGCGGCAAATATCTCATGGCTAACGAGACGACGATCACCGGCAGCATTGGTGTGATCATTCAAACCCTCAATTATGAACAGCTTTTCAACAAAGTGGGACTCGCCGCCGTCGTTTTCAAAAGTGGAAAGTTTAAAGACCTGCTCAACGGCGCCCGCCCGATGACGCCGGAGGAGCGCGAATTTGTGCAGAATTTTGTCATGAAAACGTACGATAAATTTCTCGGCATCGTGGCAAAAGAGCGCAACCTGCCAGCCGACGGCTTGCGCAATTCCATCGCGGATGGGCGGATTTTTTCCGGAAAAGAAGCGCTGGAAAATAAATTGATTGATGGCGTGGGCCAGATCGAAGACGCCTATGCTAAGGCGAAACAATTGGGTGGCGCGCCCGAAGCGACGGTGGTGAAGTATGCGGCGCCGTTCAGTCTTTTTCGTTTCTTTCGGGCGCTGGGCGAAACAAACCAATCGAAGCTGCAAATCGAATTACCCAAACAACTCCTCCCGCAGCTCGAGAGCGGTCGCGCATATTTCCTGCCGAGCTACTACGCTCCTTGAGGAGCCTGTTGAAAAACTCAGCCATGTCGCGTTGCTTCCAATTTTTTACTCCTTCAAGGCGCGTCGCGGGCGCGTACCCGTCGCGCCGTCGCGGAATAAGTGACGACCGACATCGAAGCGACAAAAAGCCAGCGCAACCCGGAGGGCGAGCGCGCGCTGGACTGTCTGGCGGCGTTGCTCCCTCGTTACAGGTCGCTGCGGACATGCTCCTCGCTCGCGCCTTGCCATCCAGCCCACCGCGCGCTCGCGCGACATGGTTGGGTTTTTCAAAAGGCTCCTAGCCCGGCATGGGCGGCGAAGATTTTCTCAGCGCACTCGGTTCAATCGCGAATGCGCTTTTCCTGATCGCGAGCATTTACATTTATATTGCACTGCTGCGCCAGATTAACCGTCGCGATCGCGACCTAGTTGCAACCGATCGCGGATTTGGTGCCGCTGAAGTAGCGTTGGCGATTTTTCTTATCGCCGTGTTCGCATTCAGCAGCCTGGGCGCGAGCTCCGCCCAAATCGTTCGGCTGCGTACGCCGGATCTTATACTCAATGCCATTGTTGCTATCGGAATGGTTCTGTTTGTGGCCGCGTTCTTGAAGCTGCGCCGCTTTAACATCAGCGACTTGACCGGGCTGGCCCGGCTCAGTTTCGCCAGAGCGTTTGTCACTGGACTTGTCCTCCTGATTTTTGCCTACCCCCTCATTATCTTTGCTGACTGGCTGACGGCGCGCTTGCTCGGCTCCGGCTCGAGCCGCCAGGGAATCATCGAGTTATTCAGCGGCTCGCAATCAATGGAACAACGCGTCATCATCATTTTACTGGCCACGGTGATCGCCCCCGTGGCCGAGGAATTCATCTTCCGTTTCTTTCTTTACGGGGTCATACGACGTTATCTCGGTCGTAGCATTGGACTCATCGTTTCCGCGCTTCTTTTTGCTGCGGTTCACGTGCACCTGCCGTCGTTCGCCCCCCTCTTTGCTCTCGGGATTTGTTTTACTCTTGCCTACGAATGGAGCGGATCCTTGTTGGTCTCGATGACGATGCACGCCGTTTTCAATGCCATCACTCTCCTTGCGCTCGCTTTTCCCGACACATTACCACCATGACGCGGGTGTTGCGCGAATTCGGCGAAGACAAACTGCTGGCACAGGTTTTTCCCAGGCTTAATCGTAATTCACGGGTCGTGATTGGGGCCGGGGACGATTGCGCGGTGGTGAAATTTCGCGACGCGAAGGATTGGTTGCTGCTGAAAACCGATTGTGTCGTTGAAAGGGTTCACTTTACCAAGGAAACAAGCGCCCACGCGGTCGGCTGGAAAGCGATGATGCGTACGCTCAGCGATTTCGCCGCCATGTCAGGAATTCCGGAGTTTGCGCTTATCACACTGGCGATCGCTGGTAAAAAAAAGGCATCATCGGTGGGCGAGCTCTATCGCGGTCTCAATCGCGCCGCGGCGCGTTTTGATGTCGCTATCGTTGGGGGAGAAACCGGCGAGACTGCTGGTCCGACAGTGATCGTTGTTAGTGTGGCGGGATTTGTCGAACGCGACCGCTGCATTTTGCGCAGCGGTGGCAAAGCGAACGACGATCTTTTCGTTACCGGAGAATTGGGTGGTTCGATTCGTGGCCGGCATTTGAGGTTTGTCGCGCGAGTCGACGAAGCGCGCTGGTTGACGGCAAATTTCAAAGTGCACGCCATGATGGACCTGAGCGATGGCCTTGGCACGGACTTGCCCCGGCTGGCGCGCGCGAGCAAACTTGGTTTCTCCATTGACCAGCGCGCTCTGCCTCTTTCTCCCGGTTGCAGCATTCAACAGGCAATTTCCGACGGCGAAGATTACGAACTCCTCTTCGCCATTTCGCCGCGTGATCGAATGCGCTTGGAAAAATTGTGGCGCAAGAAATTTCCAAAACTCCCGCTCACTCGCATCGGAAAACTCAATCGGCAATCAGCAATCAGCGATCAGCAATTGCCCCGCGGCTATGTTCATTTCCGCCAGCGCCGCTGAAACGGAAGCAGCCGGAGCGCGCCTCGCCGGAACAATCCAGCCCGGAGACGTGCTTGCATTGGTCGGAGATCTTGGCGCGGGCAAAACGCAATTCGTCAAGGGATTGGCGAAGGGTTTGGGTTCCACGGAAGTCGTGACAAGCCCGACATTTACCCTCGTGCATGAATATCAGGGAAGCCGACTGCCGATCTATCATTTCGATTTTTATCGAATTGAAAGTCTGGCAGCGCTGCGGGCGATTGGTTTCGACGAAATTGTTTTTGGCAACGGGGTAAGCGTGATCGAGTGGGCCGATCGATTTGCCGAGGCGATTCCGCCGCAAGCGCGCTGGATCACGTTTGAGATGGCGTCAAAAGATCAACGTCGCATCGATCTCTCCACTTTTGGATGAAACTGCTCGCCTTCGATTTGTCCACCCGCCGCGGCACGATCGCGCTGGCCAACGAAAAAGAAATTTTAGGCGCGCGCGATTGGCCGAACGATCGCCGAAGTTCCGCTCCATTTTTTGAAGCGCTTGATGAAATCATTCGCGAACATGGCAGGCCGGAAACAATCGTGGTTGGTCTCGGCCCCGGTTCCTACACTGGAACGCGCATCGCCATTTCCGCCGCCATCGGCTTGGAGGCGACGACCGGCGGAGCGCTGGCTGGAATTTCGTCGCTCTGCGCCATCTCGGATGAAAACGACTTTTGTGTGATTGGCGACGCCAAGCGCGCGTCGTTTTTCTTCGCGAAAATCAGCGATGGTTTGTTGAAGAGCGACCCTGAGTTGCTCTCCGCAGACGAGATGAACAAGTGCATTTCGTCGATCACAACAATTCCGATATACACGTCTGACGAATTGCCTCAGTTCGCATCGGTGAAGGTGCGGTTTCCTTCAGCGAAATTGCTTTGTCTGCGGGCACAAACTGCCCCGCAGAATCTTGCTCGCGCGCCGCTCGCGCCGATTTACCTTCGCGAACCACACATCACGACATCGCGAAGTGGGCAAAAATAATGGAAGCACATTACCGCTGTTGGGCTGAGATCGATCGCAGCGCATTGCGTCACAATGTGGCGTTTGTGCGCGAGAAATTCGGACCTAGGATCGAACTTCTCGCGGTCGTCAAAGCAAACGCCTATGGCCATGGCATGATTGAAGTTGCCCAAACCATCGCGGATCAGGTCGACATTTTCGGCGTCGCCAACCTGCCAGAGGCAGTCGCGTTGCGAGCGGCGGTGCGCCATCCGATCACGATTCTCGGGCCGGCCCTGCCGAAAGAACGGGCGGCAATCGCGGAAGGCGGATTCATTCCATCGATCTCAACTTTGGAAGAAGCGCGGGATTTCGATCGCGTCGGACGCGGGCAAAAGGTCGCGATCAATTTCAAAATCGATACCGGCATGGGACGAATGGGCGTTCTGGAAGAGGAAGCGCTTGCGGTTTTCAAGGAGGTAAGCGCGTTGCCGAACATCAAAGTTCACAGTGTTTCAACGCATCTCCCGGTTTCAAATGAGGATGAAAAATTCACTCGCGAGGAACTGCGCAACTTCGGAAAATTAATCAAACAATTGCGCAGTGAAGTCCCGGGCGATTACAAAACGCACGTATTGCAAACAGCCGGCGTGCTAGCCTTTGCGGAGGAGCCCTTCGAAATCGTGCGTCCCGGAATGTTGATCTACGGCATATCGCCATTACCGGAATTCCAGACCGTTCTTCGTCCTGCGATGACTTGGAAAACGCGCATCGCACTCATTCGCGCGATGCCGGGCGGACACGGAATCAGCTATGGTCGCACTTTCATAACCCCCAGAAAAATGCGTGTGGCCACCCTTTCCTGTGGGTACGCCGATGGTTATCCACGCCATCTTTCCAATCGGGGAATTTCCGTGCTGGTCCGTGGTCAACGCTGCGCGCTGCTTGGGCGAGTAACAATGGATTTGATAATGATCGACATTTCGCATCTGGCCGACGCAAAGGTGGGCGATGAAGTTGTGCTGATGGGCCGGCAGGGAGACGAGGAAATGTGTTGCGCAGAATTGGCGGAACGCGCGGAGACCATTACCTGGGAAATCACAACGCGAATTGGCGCTCGGGTGCGGCGGGTCTATGTGTGAGGAAGGTTAAAAAAGGTAAAGGGTTAAAAGGCTTAAATGGTGAAGCGTTGATGATGGACGAGCAGATTAGTTTGTCCGATTTAACTTTTTAAAACTTTAACTTTTCAACGCACTTCAATGTTCCAGATCATCTTCAACGAACTGAGCGCGGCGGAGATGTCCGCTTTACCAAAAACTTTGCAGCTCGATCTGCTCGCTGAATTTCAGATTTTGCCCGAAGACCTCGATCGTCTCGATAGCAGCCGGTTTGGTTTGCTGGAGCGAGATGGAAAGAGACTGTATCGTTATCGTGCCCGGGATTACCGGATTTATTTCGAAAAGACGCCGGAAGGCATCACCGTTCATCGGGTGCTGCATAAGAACACGCTGCGCGATTTTCTTTTCCGCACCAAACTGCCCACGGGCGAGGATGAGCAACTGAAGGCGAGGCGCGAGTTTTGGAAATTGATCGAGCAAGGCGAGCGGACGCGCAAGAAGAAGTGATCGCCGAGCTGGAGGCGAATGAGGAATTTCGCCAGCACGAATTTCCGATTTGTGCGCGCAAGATTTATTGCGCGCATGCGGCGGACGCGCCGTTGCCCCGTCGCGTGGCCGAAGCGATGCGCGAGGCGATTGAGGACGCGTCGACTAACGAGAAACAATTCGACAAAGCGCTCAACTTCATCGCCGATACTCGGCAGTTGGTGGCGAGGTTTCTAGGAACGGAGACCGAAGAAATTTCGCTGACCGGTCCGACTTCGAGCGGTCTCAATGCAGTTGCCAATGGTCTCGATTGGAGAGCCGGGGACGATGTCGTGTGTTACTTGGACGATTACCCGGCTGACGTTTATCCGTGGCTCGGCCTGGAGCGACACGGCGTCAAGCCGGTGTTGCTTCAAACCGATCGAATCGGTGAGATTACTTCGGAAATTGTTGACCGCGCGCTGACGAAACGGACCCGTCTGGTTGCGCTAGCGAGCGCGAATTAC
>Ga0209376_1002150_pt1:17500-19001 | contig 19001 bp, 14 predicted proteins | sample GraSoiAngelo_134_FD_185891 | JGI IMG/M metagenome (GOLD analysis project Ga0209376, IMG submission 185891) | Grasslands soil microbial communities from the Angelo Coastal Reserve, California, USA - 14_0929_05_30cm (SPAdes) (version 2) | ecosystem: Environmental > Terrestrial > Soil >... | reverse complement strand
TTGCGAGTCAGTGTGACGGCCGTATGCCGTGCCACGCATAGCAGCAAGTCTCTCTTTGGTCGGGGATGGTTTAGGAGAAAGAAAAAACATAAGAGCATTTGTGCGTTAGCCCAAGTTCGTCACGAAAGGACCTGTTCTTCGGGTAAGTCGTTGAAAAATAAATCAGGCGATTTCTAAGTCTCCACTACATTCGTGATTAAAGTCGAGTCGGTCAGGGAGCTGCATTCCAAGATGATCGAGGATCGTCTTTTGCTCTGCTGTGGGAGTGGTGACTCTCCTCAGCCGGATCTCTCGTCCGTCGGTGGTGGGCAGGACAATATCCGCACTCTGCACCGTGGAAAGTATGGCCAGAACTCTGGAGGGCGACAACTCGATAGGGTGCCTTCGAAGCAAGTGTTTTAACGTCACCCACAGAGCATAACCTAGGAAGGCGACCAAGACATGCGCTTTGACACGTCGTTCCAGTTGGTGGAAGATCGGACGAATCGCTAACTCACTTTTCAGGGCTCGAAAGACCGCCTCGGCTTCGGTCAACTGGATGTACTTCGTCCAAAGCTCCTCAGCCCGGTCCCCCTTCAGATTGGTTCTAAGCAGGTAGGCCCCTTCGCGTAGCTCTTGCCAGCTCTGTCGGTCTTCAATCATCCCCCACCGCAGTCGCCACCCTTCGGTTGTTTCCGCTACTTCCAGGTCATAGAGATCGGCCACCTGAGGGTATCTCGCTTGAATCGCGCCGAGGCTTCGCTCCATCTTGTTTCGATCCTTGAGCTTGCCCTCGGCTATGCGTTTTTGGAGTCTGCTAAGAGCGCTCTCGATGCGTGTGGAAAAGCGACTGCGGATCGCCTGCTCTTTTTTCCTGCGAGCCGTGGTTCGGCACAAAACATAGGTCTCCTCGCCCCCCGGGATGCTGACCAGCTTTACCTCCACGTCCGGCCGAACTTTTTCCCAGCTTCCTTCCAGTAACTCCTTCTCAAAAGCTCTAAGCTTCGATCTCGGGGTCCCCACCAAATACTGCCCGTCCCTTTGGCGCAGGATCTGGAGGTTCTCCTCACTGACAATCCCGCGATCAAACACCCACACCCGCCGAGCCTTTCCATACTTGCGCTCAATCACACGCAGGATCGTCTTAAGCGTCGTCACGTCCGCACGGTTTCCGTCAAACACCTCATAACTGAACGGAAACCCCTCGCTATTGACTACCAGCGCGATAACCAACTGCTTGCAATCAGGCCGGTGGTCTCGTGAGTAACCCCGCCGCATCAACCAATTCCCCTCCGCCGCTCCCTCCACATAGCTGCTCGTCAAGTCATACAAAAGCACATCAAACTGGGCGCCGAACAATTCCCCGTAACGCCCCTTGAGATGTTGTTCCAGCTTAGTCTTGTGGGGCAGGAGTCGATCCAAACAGCGGTACAACCGACTGTCGTTGATCTTTCCCTCCTCGATTCCCAGTAGATCGTCTAGAGCCGTCAAAGGATACCAACGCTCTTCAATCGACAGCTCA
>Ga0209376_1002150_pt1:0-10000 | contig 19001 bp, 14 predicted proteins | sample GraSoiAngelo_134_FD_185891 | JGI IMG/M metagenome (GOLD analysis project Ga0209376, IMG submission 185891) | Grasslands soil microbial communities from the Angelo Coastal Reserve, California, USA - 14_0929_05_30cm (SPAdes) (version 2) | ecosystem: Environmental > Terrestrial > Soil >... | reverse complement strand
ATGTCCCAGTTCCTGAAACTGTTTCATCTTTTGGATCAACACGGTGTGACCCAAATGCAGATCCGGGGCGGTGGGATCAAAACCGGCTTTGATTTTTAGCGGTCGTCCTCGCTTGAGCTTGGCGACAAGCTCCTCTTCAGGCAGGACGTCGATAGCACCCCGCTTGATCAACTCCAGCTGCGCGTTGATGTCTTTCATAATCAGGCACGCGCTTCCGAATGAAAACGCACGCGCTGGATCTCACGCGCTTTGCCGCTCTTTTCGTTAATATCGACGACAACACCCTGGAGCACGACGTTTTCGCTCGCGACTTCAAATGGGCGTGGAAGCTGACTCAGAAAGCCCTGGATCACCGTTTCTCTCTCCATGCCGATCACCGAATCGAAAGGCCCGCACATCCCGAGATCCGTAATGTATGCCGTTCCACCGGGAAGAACTCTCTCATCGGCTGTTTGGATGTGCGTATGGGTGCCGTAGACAACCGAAGCTCTGCCGTTGAGAAACCAGCCCATAGCATTCTTTTCCGAGGTCGCTTCCGCATGTACGTCCACGATCACCACCGGCGAATAATGACCATGTTCTCGCAAGATCAGATCTACGGAACGGAAAGGATCATCCACGTGGTGCGGCATAAAAACGCGTCCTTGCACATTAATAACCAGGGCCTTCAAACCGTTCTGGCTCCGCCACTCACACCAGCCCCGTCCCGGCGCACCCGAAGGATAATTCGCCGGACGAAGGAGATAGGATTGCTCATCCAAAAACGGATAGATCTCTTTTTTCTTCCAAATGTGATTGCCCGAGGTAAGGACGTGAATACCGGCCGAGAAGAGTTCTCCAGCGCTCTTGACGTCCACCCCCATTCCCCCAGCCGCGTTCTCTGCATTCGCGATCACGAGATCGATCCGGTCATCTTTAACCACAGCCGGCACGAGATCTCTGACAGCTCGCCGTGCCGGCCGACCTACGATATCTCCGAGGATTAGAATCCGCATGCAGATCGTGTTCCTTTACTTGGCGTAATCGACCGCCCGCAACTCACGGATTACGGTAACCTTTATCTGACCCGGGTAGGTCATCTCGTTTTCGATCTTGCGGGCGATCTCTCGAGCCATGCGTGCGGCTTCATCATCGGATACGATGTCATGCTGCACCATAATTCGGATCTCCCTACCCGCCTGAACCGCATAGGACTTCTCCACCCCCTTGAAGGAGTTGGTGATCCGCTCGAGTTCTTCTAAGCGCCGCACATAGGTCTCCATCATCTCCCGACGGGCTCCGGGGCGGGCTCCCGACAGCGCGTCGGCGGCATCGACCAATGGCGCCAGAATCGTTTCAGCCCTTACGTCTTCATGATGAGCTGCGATGGCGTTGACGATCTTTGGCGACTCTCCATACTTCCGCGCCAGCTCAGCGCCGATGATGGCGTGCGACCCTTCCACTTCGTGATCCACCGCCTTGCCAATATCATGGAGCAACGCGGCACGCCGTGCTTGTTTTTCATTTAAGCCCAACTCAGCAGCCATCATGCCGCAGATAAATGCCGCTTCAATGGAATGCAGAAGCACATTTTGCGCGTAGCTATAACGATATTTCAGCCGTCCCAGCAACTTGACGATCTCAGGGTGGACCCCGTGGACTCCCACGTCAAAGATGGCTTTTTGACCGGCTTCTTTAATCGCCTCCTCGATCTCCTGCTCCGATTTCCGCACCACTTCTTCAATCCGGCCGGGGTGAATACGTCCATCGGACACGAGTTTCTCCAATGACAAGCGTGCAATCTCGCGCCGGATTGGATTGTGTCCCGAAATAACGACTGTCTCGGGAGTATCATCGACAATGAGATCGATCCCGGTCGCCGCTTCCAGGGCTCGAATGTTACGACCTTCGCGACCGATGATTTTGCCTTTCAGCTCATCGTTCGGTAGCGGAAACACCGTCACTGACCGCTCTGCAACGAAGTCGCCGGCCAATCTCTCGATAGCCAAGGCGACGATTTTTTGGCTTTTACGAACTGATTCCTCCTTAGCTTCCTCCTCGATGACGCGAATTCGCTTCGCGGATTCGTGCTTCGCCTCTTCGACCATTTGATCGATCAGGCTCCTCTTAGCCTCCTCACGGGTCATCCCCGCGACCTGTTCAAGCTGTCTTCTTGCTTCATCTACTTGACGATCGCACTGCGCAGCTTTTTCCTCGATGGTCTTCTCTCTCGACTTGACCGAGGCGTCGCGCCTTCCTAGTTCGTTCTCCCTTTTCTCTATAGAGTCGATACGTTTGTCTATAGCTTCCTCTTTGCCAATCAACCGCTTCTCTTGATTTTGCAGCTCTCGGCGAGTTTCGCGCACCTCCTTTTCAAAGTCCAGTCGTTCCTTTAAAATGCTGTCCTTGGCTTGGAGTTCGGCCTCCTTCTTGATCGTGGTGGCATCCTTCTTTGCCTCTTCGATAATCCGAGCGGCGGCGTTTTTTGCCAATTCGATTCGTACTCGCTGCTGCCGGCTTCGAAACCAAGAAACCAACAAGACCACTAAAACGCCTCCCACTAGCCCTGCAACACCAAAGATCAGATTCTGATCCAAATAAAACACCCCCTTTCACATGGTTGCTCTAAAAAATTTGATTCGACTGCGCCGATGACTCTGCGCAGTCAATAACTCTGTTCTCAGTCACAACGTAATGAACTTTCTGGTCCCATGATTCTGTCGGCACTTCTTCGATGATCTGAAATTCATAGGCAAGAGCGACAAACATGGCATCGCCTAAGCGCTTCAGCAGTCGATCGTACCAACCTTTTCCGCGTCCCAGGCGGTTGCCTCGTGGATCAAATGCCACCCCCGGGACAAATACAACGAGTCCCGCGCGATCGGTTTCAGCTAGAAGAGTCGATCCCGTCGGCTCGAGAATGCCAAATCGACCCGCCCGCATCTCGACAAGCGAAAGTACCTGAATCAGATCAACGGAGTAGCCGGATCGTAGTTTTGGATAAAAAACCTTGCGCCCCTGGCTCAATGAGTGTTCCAGAATATCGTCGGTGCAAACTTCGTTCTGTACCGGGCTGTAGAGCAGGACCGAGCTGGAAGCGAGATATGGCGGAAGCTGGAGCGCCTTGGCTTGAATCAAACGACTCCACAAGAACCGTTCAGATTTCGAAAGCGAATTACGTCGAGGTAACGTCGCGTTGCGCAACGCCCGCTTTTTCTCTTCTTTAGGGGCTACCCACATAAGAATCACCGGAGGTGGGCGAGAGATGAAGAGAAAAGTTGCGAGGAAAAGGAATGACTGACTAAAGGTCTGATCTACGGTTGCAAAGAGTGGGTCCCCTGGACAGCCGCTCCCCACATATTTCAAGGATGGGAGCGCGGGTGCCTATACCCAGCGGAATTTCTACAATTTTATCCAGGCTTTCCTCAAGGGGTCGCCAAACTCTCATGCCGTATACGAATACAAGAAACCAACAGATCAGATCCATTATTAGTGTTACTTCTCCCCAGAACCTCATCTTTTCTAACACCGCCTCTTTAAGGTTCCCCCCGCATCGTGTCGTTTCAACGGTTCAACTTGAACCTGTTTACCGCTGGTCGCCGTATCGCCGTATTACCGTTTTCGCCTACCTCCTCGATTCGAGGCTCACAGCCACGGCAAGAGACAGCTCCCGGTCCTTTATCGTTGATTCCAAGTTGCCTCCGCTGATCACGAGCACAGCGGGGAAATGGCTCACTTAAAAATCGCTAACCCTCCTCAGTCAAAGTCATCGACAGTCTCTTGGACAATTGGTTCAGCCTATTCAAAATCGCTTCATGGGTATCTTTAAGGCGATGATATTCATCAGCAATATTGAGTGCCGCCAACATGGCTATGTTCGAATTTGCGACCGGTTTTGACGAGTGCGACAATTCTTGCATCTTCTCGTCGACGTAGCCGGCTACTTTGAGCATGTAGCTTTCCTCGGCATCACTGCTGATGGTAAATTTCTGGCCTAAAATCTCGACATCGAGTGCCTTTTTCATTGATTCTTCCCCTCTTCAGGGAGATTGAGGCTTGCGAAATGGCCAATAATTTTGTCCAGCTTTTCGCGAAGTTCGGTACGCTCCCGTTCGTATCGCCGTATTTGTCCTTGCAGATGATGCCATTCGCCCTCTTTTTGCTGTAGTTTTTTTTCAATAGTCTCTTTTTCCTTCTTCACGCGCTCATGCCTTTCAATGAGGCGATTAATCTTGGCCTCTAATTGTTCAATGTTGTCGAGAGCCATAGCACCCTGCATGATAAAACTTCATGTTGAAGTTTAGTTTTAAGGCGCTGTTTTGTCAAGCTAATGTGTTCTGACGGTAATTGGTAAAACTCTTTGAAAAACTAATCCTGGACAGCCTTTGGCTTGAATCAAACTGGAAAATTCGCTTGGCGATTCCTGTGGGCCTATACAATCATCCGCAGAGGGATAGCCACTTCGAGCCGGAGTAAACTCAGATATGAATCAACCAAATTTGTCCATCTTTAACGAACAGCCCCGGGCCGTGGAAATCAGCTATTTGACCGACGAGCAAGAAGCGATCGAACGTCTTCGATAACGACCTTGGGATCAGGCGCTGTCCCGTAATAGGCGAAGCGCATCGTTCCGGTCCGATCAATTACTGCCGTCAACGAAGTGTGATCGACAAGACCGCGCGCTTTTTTTACAACTCGGACACCGAAATTCTTCCAAATCCCTCGTAAAACAGCCTCTTCGCCAGTAACAAATGTCCAGTCGGAAAGATCCACCCCGTACCGTTTCGCATACAGGGCCAACACCTTAGGGCTATCCACCTCCGGGTCTGTCGTAACTGTTATAAAATAGACCGAGCTACGTTCAATCCGATCGAGAGCCATCTGAATTTGCCTCATGGCCGCAGTGGTTAATGGACAAACATCCGGACAGGTGGTGTAAGCGAATGCCAACACAACGACTCTGTCCCGCACTGTCTTGAAGTCAAATGAGCGACCGTTTTGGTCGATCAAGCGGAAATCGCGAATTGGAATTCGAACCTCTCGCCGTTGAGGACCACTGATCTTTTTTGAATTTGTAGGTTCATGGCTAAACCCGTGATTCAAAGTTGCCAGAGCCATGAAAGGGAGAAGGAATAATGTACGACCAAGCCGGGATTTAAGGTTTCTCAACGCGCTTTTCCTCCGGCGCATCGTCATAACCAAGAAATAGATCCCAAGGCACACTACAGTGAGCTACAACCAACGTGTCATATTTCTCCCACCAACTCACATCACGACCCTCGCGGCTTAGGAATCGAACCATTTCCACCATGTCGGTAATTTCTGCTGGTCGTAGGGCCGGGTCAAAGCCAGGCATGATGCCGCGCCCTTCCGAGATGATCCTGCGGATCTGCCCGGTGCTCTTTCGCTGGACCGTTTCCCTAAAATCCGGCAGCCGCGCTGGCAATGATGCGGCAGCCGGACCATCACCGCGCCCGAAGGAGCCATGACAACCCAGACAACGCTCGGCGTAAAGCCGGTCCATCCGTTGGTTGCGACCGCAGCCAGTCACTGCGAAAGAGATCGCCACGACTAATAAGGATCGCATCAGGCTCATGAACTGTAGACCTAGCATACACATTTCGTCCTTCCAAGAATCAGCCTGAACGGATTTGACACGAACAACAAATTCGTGTTACCGACAAAATTGGAAAAGAGCAGATGGCCCAGTTATCTCGCTTCGGCGTTTCGCTAGAAGACGATCTCCTTGAGGCGTTCGACAAAAGCATCGGCGGACAGGGATATCAGAATCGCTCGGAGGCGATTCGCGACCTGATTCGCGATCACCTGATTCAGAAGAAGGTCGGCAAGGGCAACGAAGAAGTGGTCGGCGTTATCAGTCTTTTGTATGATCATCGGACGCATCACCTGGGTGACGTGTTAGCGGATATGCAGCACAAAGCCAGCGTAGCGGTCAACGCGAGTCTGCACATTCATCTCGACGTGCATAACTGTCTTGAAGTTATTGTCGTTCGTGGGACGGCAGACAAGGTGCACGAAGTAGCTGGAAAGCTGATTGCCACCAAAGGGGTTCAGAACGGTCGGCTGATTACGACGACCACCGAAATCAAGCACTAATTTTTTTTTGCGCGCGGTAACACGAATTCTGGATTCATACTACTAGGAGCGTTTCCTCGGATGATTTTACGCAGCATCACGACATTAATCTCCGTGTCTTTTTTGTGCCTGCATTCCCGGCTCACGCTGGCGCAAGACACCCAGGGCTCACCAGGTCAGCCTACCACACGGACGCAGGCTACCTCATCGCAGCCCGTGGAAGTCTACGTGTGGGGGGAACAACCGGTTTCGACAGCAACAGAAAAAACTGTTCGGCAGAAGGATTTGGAGCTGAGACCAACCACCACGCCCAGTGATATTCTCCGATTGATCCCCGGTTTGTTCATCGCCCAACACCAGGGCGGCGGTAAAGCCGATCAGATCTTCCTTAGAGGCTTCGATGCGGATCACGGCACCGATGTGGCGGTGTTTATCGACGGGATTCCCGTCAACTTCGTGAGCCATGGCCACGGACAGGGATACGCGGACATGCACTGGCTCATTCCGGAGATGGTAGATCACGTCGAGGTTTATAAAGGACCGTACTTCGTCCAGTTTGGCGATTTCAACACTGCGGGCGCGGTCAACATCGTCACCAAGAGGAGAGACAAAGACACGACCTTCACCATCACAGGCGGCAGCTACAATCAGCAGCGCTACTTAGGAATCCTCTCTCCGCCCGAAGGCACTCCACTAACACCGTATATCGGCTTTGAAGCTTATCACGATCTGGGTCCCTTCAAGAATCCGGAGAACTTTAACCGTTTCAATCTTATGTCGAAGTTTTCACTTCTCTCCACGGCCAACTCCAATTTGAGCCTCCTCGGCACCTTCTTCAAAAGCTACTGGAATGCCTCAGGAGAAATACCAGCGCGCGAAGTGAGAGCCGGTCGTCTCGGACGGTGGGACGCGATCGACAACAGCGAGGGCGGAAGGACCGAACGCCACAACATCAATCTCCAATACAATTACGCCGACACGCGGCAGTCGTTCAATGCCCAGGCTTGGTTTTCATATTATCGCTTCGATCTGTTTTCGAATTTCACTTTTTTCCTGAACGACCCGGTGAACGGAGACGAGATCGAACAAACTGACAAGCGTATTCTCGGAGGAAGCTATCTTAATTACAGGCGAAACTACAGTCTTCTTGATATTCCGACTGAGACACTCGTGGGTTTTTCCACCCGCAGTGATCTCGCACACGTAGGCCTCTTTCACGACAAACGACGGCAACGATTAAGCACGACGACCGATTCGTTCATCAAAGAAAACAGTTTCGCCTGGTATGCCCAGCAAGAGTTCAGGCCGACATCCTGGCTTCGAACCCAGATCGGCCTTAGGCTCGATAAATTTTTCTTTAGTGTGCACGACGATGCTACCGGAGCCGTAGCGAACCCGATTTCCGGGAGTGATCAGGGCTTTATGGCGAACCCCAAAGTCAATGTCATTCTTTCTCCATTCAATGATAACGGATGGGCCAAGCGCTCGGAGATATATGTCAACTTCGGCGGCGGCTACCACAGCAACGACGCCCGCGACGTGGTCTCAGACACCGGTAACAAGCCCGTGCTCCCCCGCGCCCTCGGTGGAGAACTTGGATTTAGAACCAAGCTCTTCGATCGCCTCGATATGGCGATCGACTATTGGCGGCTGCATTTGGATAGCGAGCTGGTTTGGGCAGGTGACGACGGCACCACCGAACCCAAAGGGAAAACCCAGCGGCAAGGGATCGAGGGAGAATTTCGCTACCAGATCCTCGAATGGCTGAGCGCCGATCTCGATACCTCATATACTTGGGCCAAGTTTGTGAAAACAGGTGAAGCCGTCCCACTCGCGCCCCGTTTCTTGGCCTACGGCGGAATCACAGGGCGACATTCCTCAGGGCTAGAAGGGCGGGTCCAGTTGCGTTCAGTGGGAAATCGGTGGGGCGATGAGCAGCGTGTCTCCACGATTCACGGCTACACCATCTTTGATCTTTTGGCCAAATATAAATGGAACCGATATGAATTTCTTTTTTCGATCGCCAATCTCGCCAATAAGAAATGGCGCGCCGCGCAATTCTTTCACGCATCGCGGTTAAAGACCGAGGGGACTCCGGTCAATGACATCCACTTTACCCCCGGAGAGCCGCTGACGATCAAGGCGGGTATGACGGTGCACTTATGGTGACAAATTTTACCTGTCATGAAAGAGATTCCGCCACATCGAACAGTGCAAGATAAATGCAACCAAAAAGCTTTGGACAAACAAATAATGAACGAGACAAGGTCAACTGTTAGAGAGAATACTTTGGGCGGCAAAGCCATCTTTGGAATCGTCTGCGGCGCTCATTTCATCAATCATTTTCAGTCTGCCATGCTCGGCGTCATTTATCCGCTCATGATGAAAGAATTGGGCATGGGCTACATGGCGATTGCCTCGCTCGCGGCAGTTTACAACACCTTAGGAAACGTATTTCAGGCCTTATACGGCTTTATCGTGCCCTATGTCAGACGGGGAGTGATCCTCGGCCTCGGTAACTGCGTGCTCGGCCTTTCGGTCGTGGCCAGCGGTTTTGCCTCCAGCTATCAGCATTTCTTTACCACTCGGTTGCTCGGCGGCGTCGGTTCCAGTCCGCAGCATCCAATCGGCTCAAGTATGCTGGCGAGTTACTTCGGCAGCGCTCGTGGGCGGGCGTTGGCTTTTCATTCGACTGCTGGACAGATGGGTAGCTTATTGGCGCCATTGCTGGCCGCGCTGGCTATCACATGGGTGGGATGGCGAGGCGTGTTTTGGACGGTCGGCGCTTTAGCGACAGTCATAGGAATGATTTGTTTCGTTTTCCGCGACAGCTTTCACACCTCGTCTGCAAATCAAGCTAAATCGCGCCTGACTCCGCTTGGCTGGGAAGCCTACAAGAAATGCTTGAAGAACAAAGATATTCTTCTCGTCTCTCTCGTTTTTATGGCCGGCGCCGCCGGACGCGGGCAAGACATTAATGAAGTCTACATCATTCCCCACTTTGTGCATGATTTTCACCTAGACATTACGTACGGGGCTTTTCTCTTTACTTTTATTCAAGTGGGCAGCTTGTGCGGACCCTTCGTTTGGGGTTGGGTATCGGATCGGTTCGACCGAAAGCTCGTCATCCAAATGTCACTTTTGGTTTCTGCGCTTTCGACCCTTTGGCTCGCCTGGCAGGAGGCCATTTCTGCCTCGCTGTTTGTTAACCTTGTCATCTATGGTGCTTCCGTCACATCGCGACAAACCCTGACTCAGGCCCTGCTTAGCGATTTGGTTGGCGAGGAGCTGTTCGACGCCGCGTTCAGCCTTTACTACTTCATCGGCTTCGTGTCGATTCCCTTCTGGACCGTGATCACAGGCGGGATCATGACGAAATACGGCTTCGGGCCTGCGTTCAGCGTGATTTCAATTTCGTATCTTCTCGGCATGGGTTTGCTCACGTTTCTCCGACGAACGCCGGTTCAAAGATCATGAAGTTAATATCCAGTTTATTGGCAAGGAATTGTCGGCCGATGAACTTAATTTCGACCTCAACCAAGAACGCCTCGTTCAGCGTAGCATTCCTCGCTTCCCTTCTGATCCACGGTGCTACGACCCTTCTAATCCCAACACTCATAAACTATAGTCCCAATTCCCTTCAGCAACATTTCATTCCGATCGCACTTATCGAACTTCCCCAGGTAGCCCAAAAAGAGGAAACGCCATCCGAAGTCAAGAAATCATTGCCACATATTCAGCGCAAAGTGGAGAAGCCGGTTTCGAAGAATGAGATTGTGCCGACTCCACGCTCGGCTCCGCCGACGGCTGCTGTGGAACCTACAAACCCGATGGAAGCGAAAACCGATGTCACCCCCAACCCCGAGAATACCCCCAGCTTTGCGGCCACCGCACCGGTTGAAGGTGGCGGCAGTGAAGCGGGCGC
>Ga0209376_1002149_pt1 | contig 19005 bp, 29 predicted proteins | sample GraSoiAngelo_134_FD_185891 | JGI IMG/M metagenome (GOLD analysis project Ga0209376, IMG submission 185891) | Grasslands soil microbial communities from the Angelo Coastal Reserve, California, USA - 14_0929_05_30cm (SPAdes) (version 2) | ecosystem: Environmental > Terrestrial > Soil > Grasslands ... | reverse complement strand
CTACCATGATTCTTGATTGGTATAATCCTCCAACTTATTCAAGCATAGCATTAACTCTTTTTTTCTTTATTGGATTTGTGTATTTAATTCAGAAAATCAGAGGATCCAAAAATTTTACACCTGAGGTCGTGGTTCTTATTTGGTTTATTAGTACATTCATATTTGCACTTTTGATAGCAAGAGATTTCTCGCTTGAGCGATATCTTTTGCCCTTTTTGATTTCAATCATTTTCATTGCATCGTATGGATTTTGGAATGTCATGAGAGGTATTGCCAATAACAAAACAAGAATTGGGTTTGTGGCATATTTCATATTTGCTCATTCTATGACTGCGTTGTTATATTGGAGGAAAATTTATTTTTCTCCACATGAATTGTGGAATAATCCACTTCATTACGGAACTTTACAAGAATCACTTGATAATACTTTTACACTGGTTGTAAATGTGGTGTTTATGGGCTTTTTCTTATATGTGTTGATAATTAGATTTAGAAAAAGTTTAACTCTCAGTCATAATGCGTGATTTAAAGAACAAAAACTAAACATCAATTCAAGATTCTACTGAATATGAAAAATTTTCTTATGCTGTAAGCACTAGATCAGACTCATTTTAGTCTTGATGGGATCTGGAAAACTAAGAAAGCGGGTATTTATTTTAAGACAATTTCTATTAATAAAATGATTTTATTCGATTCGATTTAATATCGCTTTAAAGTAAGAAAAAGCATGAAAGTTGCTGTAATAGTTTTTCCTGGCAGTAATTGTGATCGCGATATGTATCATGTTCTTTCAGATGTCTTTAAACTAGAATCCAAACTTGTGTGGCACACAGACTTGTTACCAAAAGACATAGACGCAATCGTGCTTCCTGGAGGATTCTCTTATGGCGATAGGTTGAGAGCAGGAGTAATTGCCGCACACAGTCCAGTGATATCAGAAGTCAAAAAAATGGCAGAAAGGGGCATGCCAATTCTTGGAGTTTGCAATGGATTTCAGATTCTAGTTGAAGCAGGCCTTCTTCCAGGAGCTTTGCTAAAAAATACATCGCTGAGCTTTATCTGTAAATGGACAGAAATTATAGTTAAAAACAACAAGACGCCATTTACAAACAAGTTCAAACTAAACCAACGAATTCCTATTGCTATTGCAAACGGCGAAGGACGATATTATGCAGATGACGAAACACTGAAACAACTGAAGAAAAATAACCAAATTGTTTTCACTTATGCTGAAGAAATCAACGGTGCCTCAATGAGGATAGCTGGCATATGTAACAAGGAGGGAAATGTCGTTGGGATGATGCCACATCCTGAAAGATCGGCAGAACAAATAATCAATCCAAGAAACGCAAAGCCGGCTTCGTTGATCTTTGAATCTTTACAAAATACATTGGGAGTTACAGCATGAGTCTAACTCCTCCAGAATTTGGTTATCTTGAAAAAAAGATAGGGCGTAAACCAAATCCTGTCGAGTTACAAATTGTCGCTGCAGAATGGTCCGAGCACTGCTCTTACAAATCGTCTAAAAAGCACTTGAAAATCTTGCCCCGCGAAGGCAAGAGAGTGGTTTCAGGACCAGGTTATGATTCTGGAGTCCTAGACGTGGGAGACGGCTATGTGGTTACAGTACACATAGAAAGTCATAACCATCCATCTGCGGTAGAACCATACGGAGGAGCTGCCACTGGCGTAGGGGGGGTAATAAGAGATATTCTTTCAGCAGGTACTAGGCCAATTGCTATCCTTGATGGATTACAGTACACATAGAAAGTCATAACCATCCATCTGCGGTAGAACCATACGGAGGAGCTGCCACTGGCGTAGGGGGGGTAGTAAGAGATATTCTTTCAGCAGGTACTAGGCCAATTGCTATCCTTGATGGACTAAGATTTGGCGACATTGAAAAAGATACACATGCACGCTGGCTCTTCAAAAACGCTGTACGGGGAATTGCGGATTATGGAAACTGTCTTGGTGTACCTACAGTAGGCGGTGAAATTGAATTTGACAGATGCTTTACAAATTATGCGCTAGTAGATGTAGCAGCAATAGGATTTGGAAAAAAAGAGAAGCTCATAAGAAATCATGCAGACGCAGGAGATTGTGTCGTTTTAATTGGTGGTTCTACTGGTAGAGATGGAATTGGTGGCTCACAGTTTGCATCCGACAAACTAGAAGCAGAAAATCGTTCAGCCGTCCAGATTCCAGATCCGTTTATTGAGAAACTAGTAATTGAAGCTATACTGGAAGCAAGAAATCAAAACTGCATAAAAGCGATGAAAGACCTAGGAGGGGGGGGACTGTCATGTGCGATTTCAGAAACAGCAGATGCCCTATCAGTTGGAATTGAACTTGATGTATCACTAATTCATAAACGAGAAGAGAACATGTCGCCCTCAGAACTGATGGTTTCTGAATCCCAGGAAAGGATGCTTGTAATAACAGACCAAGAAAAATTATCTACACTGAAAAGAATATGTGCAAAATTTCATGTGCCATATTCAGTGATTGGTAGTGTAACCAGCGGTTCTGTTATGGAAGTAAGATTGGAAAAAGAAGTAATTGCCAGACTTCCAAGTGAAGTTGTTGCAAATGCTCCACTTCTTGATAGGCTTGCCATACAACCAAAATATCTTGAAAATATCAAATTAACTCAAAAACAAGTTGTTGCAAACGCTCCACTTCTTGATAGGCTTGCCATACAACCAAAATATCTTGAAAATATCAAATTAACTCAAAAACCTAGTACCCCAGAAAACCTATCAGAAACCTTAATGAAAATGCTGGCAAATCCAAATATTGCAAGTAAGCAATGGGTCTATACTCAGTACGACCACGAGGTAGGCATAAGAACTGTCATAAAACCAGGAAGTGATGCCTCTGTACTAAGACTTGATAATAACAAGTTTCTCTCTGTTAAAATTGATGGAAATTCTAAGCATTGCTACATAAATCCTCGTCAGGGGGCAATAGGTTGCTTTGATGAGGCATGCAGAAATGTAGTTTGTACTGGTGCCGTCCCAATAGGGATGGTGGATCACTTGCAATTTGGAAATCCTGAGGATCCTGAGGTATTTTGGACGTTCAAGGAATCCCTTGAAGGAATAACACAATATGCAAAATATTTTGGAATTCCATGTGTGGGTGGCAAAGTAAGTTTGTACAACCAGACCAATATTGGACCAATCAAACCTACGCCACTCATAGGCGTATTAGGACTAATTGAAACCAAACCACTAATTCCAAAAAAAATACAAGAAAATGACTTTGTTGTGTTAATAGGGGAAACTAAAGACGAACTTGGAGGCTCTGAATACTATGAGTACATGCATGATACAATCGGTGGGAAATGCCCCACTGTCAACATGGAATCCTCTAAAGCTAATCAGGAAATCGTTTTGGAGCTGATAAGTCAAGATCTAGTCAAAAATGCACACGATTGTTCAAAGGGAGGGCTTGGAGTTGCTGTCTCTGAGATATGCATTAGGAACGAGATCGGGTGTGTGATTTCTCTTGATAAAATACCTGCACAGAAATTAAGAATAGATGAACTATTGTTCACAGAATCACATTCAAGGTATTTGCTAACAATAGATCCAAAAAATATCGAAAATGCAAAGTCACTACTTGAAAAACAAGGTATAGCGTATAGAATTATTGGCAAGTTTTCAGGTTCCAATATTGCTTTCAAAGATGGTAACAAGAGAGTAATTAGTGTAAGGGTTGATAAAGCACAGGAAAGATGGTTAAACTCATTGGGATCACTGGTAAGTCATGGTTAAGGAAAATTGTGGTGTAGTTGGAATTTTTAGTCTGGATGGCGCTAATGTCATTCCAATGATAATCGATTCGCTAAGGGCACTTCAGCATCGGGGCCAAGAGGCGTGGGGAGTTGCAGTTCCAAAGAAAAATCCGTACAAACAGATGGGATTGGTTTCTTCAGCAGTATCCGAATTTGACAAGATTACAAGAGAGTACGCGTCACCTGCAGCCATAGGTCATGTTAGATACTCTACTATAGGAAAGAGCAACTTGGAAAATGCTCAACCGTTGAAAGTAAAAGACCTATGCATTGCACATAATGGAACAATATCAAATGTTGAAGAATTGGCAGGTATGGTGGGTGGTTGTACGTTCACTCCGCAGAATGTAAGTGATACATTGGTTGCAGCAAAGAGGCTAGTATCGTTGATGTCTCAAAATGGCAAGCTAGGAAGCGCCCTGTCTATCTTAAAGACGGAAATGGTAGGCTCGTTTTGTTTTACTTTTGTCTCAGATGACAACGCGGTATATGCGGCACGCGATCCAAGAGGCTTTAGGCCTATGGTTATTGGTTACAGAAAAGATAACAACTCGTACATTGTGGCATCAGAATCTGTTGCCCTTGCAGCAGTTGGAGCACAGCTTGTTAGGGATGTTAAACCCGGTGAGCTTGTCAAAATCAGTGACGCTGGGCTAGAATCTGAAATGTTTTCAGAAGAGAAAGTGCCAGCACACTGTTCATTTGAATTCACTTATTTTGCTCATCCCTCAAGCGTAATGGAAGGCTCAAATGTCTACATGGCAAGAAAAAGAATTGGTCAATTCCTTGCAAAAAAGTTTCCAATCAAGGACGCAGATATTGTAATTCCAGTACCGGACTCTGCAAGACCAGCGGCTCTGGGCTATGCACAAGAGCTGGGTGTTCTCTTTGAAGAAGGTCTGCTCAAGGATAGATATAGTCGCAAAGGCCCACTGCGAAGTTTCATTGAACCGCATCAAGCTGACCGAGTAGAAATCAATCGTTGGATTATTCCAATAACTCAAGTAATTGACGGCAAACATGTGGTAGTAGTGGATGATAGTTTAGTTAGAGGCACAAGCTCAAAAGCTATCATAAAAGCACTTCGAAGAGCAGGTGCAAGAAAAATTAGTATGGTGATTACATTTCCGCCAATCAGATTTCCTTGCTACGCGGGAATAGATTTTCCATCACAAGATGAACTAGTTACATTCATGGGTAATGGAGCAGAACATACTGATGAAGAAGTAATAGAAAGAGTAAGGCAAATCATAGGTGCGGATTTTCTAGGATATAATGATGCAAAAAATCTTGCCCAGGCTGTTGGAATGGATGTAAACTCGATGTGTTTTACCTGTTCTTCTGGAGATTATTCTACACTAGGGATCAAACCTACATTTAAGACCAGAGCAGAAATCAAAGGCGAATGACTTGGAAATAGCATTTGTCTTAGTAAAAAGCAAGATAAGTCATGAAATGGAAGTCATGAATGAAATCTTAAAAATTGACGGAGTAAAGGAAGTGATGGGAACATATGGTCAGTATGATATTTTTGTAAAGGTACATGTACCAACGAGATCTGAAATTGAAAAAATAATTACAAAAGAAATCAGAGCCATAAAAAACGTAGTTTCAACAACCACCCTACCAGTTATCCCAGGGCAGGGCAACAAATAGCCTTATAGTTGTGTTCAAGTATTTTATGATGTGAACAAGATCACTATTGCCGGGATTTCCGCTGGGGTAATAGTGGCAATTGTCGTAATTGTCTTTTTTGCCAAACCTGCAGAAAAATATTCAATTTTCCTTGACCCATTTATTGATCAGCAACCACTTGTAACAAATACCCATGTGACTGTTCAAAATACTGGTAGCGAACCACTTACTAACGTAAGGGTGGACTATGGGGATGATAGTAAACCAGATATAATTCCAGTCTTGAACCCTGGAGAAAAGGAAATCTTATCTCCTCCACCTAATAGCAACCTCCAGCAGGTTACAGTGACAACAGACGAAGGAATCAGTATTACAAAACCATATCGTTCTGCTCCAAAGATGGTTGGCATGATGGGCTCGTAGTTGTCCATCAACTTAAATCCAAGTCAGTCCAATGACGCCTAATTGAAGTTTCTACGTTCAGGAAAGGTCAAAGACATGTACGAGTTACCTGACGGTAATCTACTATTTCATTTCTCTGATAGAGTATCTGCATTTGATGTCAAATTTCCTGACCAAATTCCTAGAAAGGGTGAAGTCCTATGCAAATTTGCTGAATTTTGGTTCAATAATTTACCGATAAAAAACCATTACATTAGAACACAAGCGAAAGACAAGATAGTTGTAAAAAAAATGCAAATGATACCAATCGAATGTGTGGTGCGCGGATATTTTTATGGTAGCCTGGTTCAAAGATGGAAAGATGACCAAGTAAAAATCCCATCTGGTTCTGACACTAGAATAGCAGCAAAGCTATCAGGGCCACTTTTTGATCCTACGACAAAGTCTGAAACTCACGATATTCCTATAACAAAAAAAGATGCTCTAGATAGAAAACTTATGATGCCAGGTGAATACGATTGGTTAGAACAAACATCAATTCAAATTTATGAGAAAATGGTAAAGATTTCAGACAAGGCAGGATTTATTCTTGCAGACTTAAAGCTTGAATTTGGTAAAATTGGCAGTGAGATTATTTTAGGTGATTCTATAGGGCCAGACGAATACAGAATGTGGCCAAAAGAATCGTATGAGGTAGGAAAAACTCAGGAAAGTTATGATAAGCAACTATTGCGTGACTGGCTTACCTTGTATGGCTACCAACAGAAATTTGAAGACGAACGGAAAATGGGAAAAGAACCAGTTGCGCCGCGATTGCCAGATAAACTACGAAACGAATTGTCTTCAAGATACATAACTTCATACGAAAGGATTACTGGACTCAAACTTTAACTCGAATTTGAATTCAAACCTACACCGTAAATTTTGGCCACCAAGGCCAATTTTAAGTCAAAACGCATGTCCATGTCGTAAATTCCTAAACGCAAAATCTTTTTTGGGTTTTTTGTAATGAAACTATAATTATAATAATGGTTGCAAACATATTGTAATGCTACTACTTTGATAGATTTGAAACTATGCAGATGAAAACATCCGTAAAAATTTTGAATTTTTACAAAGCATCTTGTAGCGTTAAAAAAAGTTACGTATTGGACAAAAAAATATGATCTCGTGATCTTTTAGGTGAAATTACGATTGAAATTAGAAATGTCTACCTTACTACAAAAAGAAATCAGAATTAACAAAATTCTTACTACTAATGCCGAGCAAACAAAGGCATTAGATGATCCCGCTAGAATTAAAATATTACAGATATTGTATCATAAACAACTAGCTACTGAGAAGATTGTTGAAGAGATGCACAAGGCAGGTTACAAAAAAGCTACAACCACAATAAGACATCATCTTGATGTTCTAAAGGAATCTGGCTTAATCGAAATTGTAAAGATGAAGGAGATTCGGGGTGCAGTCATGAAATATTATGGTACATCTGTTAGAATTTTTGGACACAAGCTTCCCCCTAATTTTGAAACTGAATATTCAAAAACGATTGCTGATACTTCAATAAAAATGGAAAAAATAATCAAGAATATATCCCAAAATACTGCGTCAAAAATGCGAAAGAAGAGTTCCAAAGTTGATACACAAGATCCAAATTACGATGAGCATGTTCTCATAGAGATTGTAAACAGAGCAATGACTAAAGTTTTTGAAAACAACAGTTCTACTTTATCAAAACAGTAACTGCTACGTTACTTCTATTACAAAAATTCCTCTCGCATCTTGATCACGTAACAATTTCACCATCTGTCTTGGTATGGTATTTGCAGCAGCGTCACAATTTGTTGCCAACGTGCGTGGGCATACAAATGAGCTTGTTCTAATCACTATGTCGTGAGGATTGGTCAACGTTAGTTTTTCGCTTCCTTTTCCCTTGATCCTAAACTTTAGTTCTTTGACTAATATTGTACATGATATTTCTGATTTAGAATTCTGCAAAAGTGATTTTAGACGTTCTGGAATATCGTTACAAGCATAATTTGCTTTGACACCAATGATGCAGTCTCCATTTAGTGTAAGATTTGGGTGCGTCGTAATTTCGATTGTTTTTGGATGAAGTGATCTTATGTTTTCATGACCGTAAAACGGGATCTCAAAGTGCATATCACTTACTTGTATAAACTTAAATTAAACCTTCAAAGGTAAGAATTTTGAAATGCTTCCAGCAGCAGCAGGTTATGATAGAGCAATTACTGTCTTTTCTCCTGATGGGAGACTTTACCAAGTTGAATACGCAATTGAAACAGTAAGGCGTGGTACACTTGCAATAGGAATCAAAAGCAAAGAGGGAATTATTCTAGGAGTAGAAGAAAAGCCACGAAAATTGCAAAATGCCGAAATCACACAAAAAATATTCCAAGTAGACGATCATATTGGTGTGGCTGCGGCTGGGTATATTCCAGATGCAAGATCACAAGTTGATAATGCTAGATTCTTCTCACAAAGCAACAGGATGATTTACGATGAACCAATCGAAGTAGAATCAGTGGCTAAACATCTTGCAGACCAATGTCAACAATTTACTCAATATGCAGGAGTAAGACCATTTGGAGTTGCGCTAATAATTGCTGGTATTGACAGAAGTGGAAGCACAATATTTCTAACTGATCCAAGTGGCACTTACATATCCTATGATGCAGTTGCTATAGGAGCAGGTTCAGACCAAGTAACAGAGTATCTTGAAAAATATTACAAAAAAGACATGTCTTTTGCCGAAGCTGCAGCATTAGCAATTGAATCAATTTATTTAGTAAGTGAAGAAAAAGAAGGAGTAAAACACATCAAGATGGCTCAGATACTTAATGATACTAAAGTTATGACACGAATTGCAGAAAAGGATATAGAACAATACGCTACAAAAGCAAAAGAAAACGCGGCAAAACGTCAAAAATAAGCATCTAATATTTTATAACACGATAAAGTAATTTGCTACATTGAAACTTTCAATAGCCATTCCAGACTCGGCACTAGTTGACGAGTCTACTCAAATGGGCAAGACTATGAAAATCTCACAAATAGCACGAGCTTGTGCAATTTTTCAAGTAAGCACAATCTATCTTTACCATGAAGCCGGAGGAAGCGAACATGAAATGTCACTTCTACGGACTACCTTGAAGTATCTGGAAACTCCGCAATATCTTCGCCGACTACTCTATAAGAAGATGAATGAATTAAAATTCGCAGGAAGTCTGAGTCCATTGAAAATTCCATCTCATGTTGTGACCGCTGACTCACGCAAGATCAAGCCAGGGGATGTTCGTGAAGGTGTGGTAGTATTTGTTAGAGGAGAAAAATATGTGGATGCCGGCCTTGAGCAACTTATTCCCTATTATGGAAAAGACCAAGAAGGTAAAAGAATTATTATCCGATTCAAAGATGGATTTCCAAGTTTTACAGTAAATCAAATCAAAAAAGAAGAGACTCATCAATATTGGGGATATGAGGTAAAAGAAAGTTCAAGTTTATCCGCGCTTGTTTCTTCTTGGGGATCTTATATTATATTCACGTCAAGAAAAGGGAAGATAATACATAAAGCACAAAAATATTTCGAAGAGATCGCAAACGAAAATGTTTTGGTAGTTTTCGGTTCTCCAAAAAGAGGTGTTCACGAAATTATGGGAAACGCATTACACAATGTGCAACGATCTCAAATCTTGAACTTTTTTCATGATCAAGCAACAGAAACAGTCAGGCTAGAAGAGGCAATGCTTGGGACTCTTGCTATACTAAATATCTTGACTCACAAGTAGTTTTAATATGGTCTTTTTGTCAGAAAATTATTGAAAGAAAAAAAATTCATACTCTTTGCTATATTCGCAGGAATTGTTGGGATTGTAATTGGAGGAATAATTATTGTGGTACGGCTTCTAAATTTCTGGCGGTAAATAAGATTCTATAAAAAATCAACTTCAATATTTTTTAATTATAGACTTATAATGGGGTAATCGACATCTGCGTTTATCAATGGGGCATAGGAAGCATAGTCAACCAAGGAGGGGAAGCCTTGCCTATTTGCCGAGGGCTAGAGCGAAGAGCATGGAAGCAAGAATACGTACGTGGCCTCAATTAGATGGAGATCAGCCAAAGCTCCAAGGTTATGCTGGTTTTAAAGCGGCATGCATGCGTATTGCAAGTATTGATGATCGAGAAAAGACACCTAATTTTGGCAAACAATTAGTTGGCATTGGAACTGTTGTTGTTACACCACCAATAACAATCATAGGAATCAGAGGTTATGCAAAGGACAGATATGGTTTAGATTCTATTTTTGATATTTATGCAAAAGATTTACCAAAAGAACTATCAAGACTTTTCAAGACAAAATATGATGAGAAAGGACTTGAGAAAGCAGAGAAGCTACTTGGACACGTTGAAGAGCTCTTTGCAATGGCGGCAGTAACACCACGTCGCGCAGGTTTGGAACAAAAGAAACCTTACGTCTTTGAAATATCTGTAAAAGGCGGTGACACTCAAAAACAATTCGCGTATCTTAAAGAACTGCTAGGAAAAGAAGTGAAAATTGACCAAGTTTTTCAGAAAGGTTCTGAGGTGGATATTGCTGCTATAACAAAAGGAAAGGGATTCGAAGGTCCTATTACAAGATGGGGTGTAAAAAAGAAACAACACAAATCAAGAAAGAGTGTAAGAGCTCTTGGTACACTTGGACCAATTAGTCCGGCAACTATTATGTATACAGTTCCAAGAGCTGGTCAGAGGGGGTTTCATCAACGAATACAGTATAACAATAGGATAATGATTATAGGAAGTTCTGAAAATGATGAATTCAAAATTAATCCATCTGGAGGATTCAAACACTTTGGATTGATAGAAGGAGACTATGTCATAATACGCGGTTCAATTCCTGGTACTTATCGAAGATTAGTCAAGATTCGAGCTCCAATTAGACCAAAATTAACAAAAATCACTCAGCCCAAAATTTTGGAGATAATGCTATGAAAGTTCCAGTTCTGTCAACTTCTGGTTCACAAGAAGGTGAAGTAGAATTACCAATAGTTTTCTCTACTCCATTTAGAAATGATCTAATTCACAAGGCATACATACATTTGGAATCTCACAAATTTCAAAGACAAGGCAGATATCCAAACGCAGGAATGGATGTAGTTGCAGAATCAAATAGTCCGCCAACTGGTCATGGCCAAGCAAGAGTTGCACGAATGAGTGGTGGCGGTGGAGGACGACAGGGTCAAGGCGGAGGAGTTGCAATGGTCCGAAAAGGCAGACAAGCCCATCCTCCACTTGCAGAGAAAATTATCTACAAAATGCTAAACAAAAAAGAAAACAAACTGGCACTGTGTTCTGCAATAGCAGCTACTGCATCTTCGGCTCTTGTAAATCTACGAGGCCACAAAGTAGACAAAATTGATTCTTTCCCAATGGTTGTGTCAGATCAAATAGAATCAGTATCAAAATCAAAGGAACTCTCAAAGATTTTTGACGCTTTACATTTGTCACAAGACATTAAACGATTAGAAAATAGGCAGAAACGTCGTTCAGGAAAGTCATTACTACGTGGAAGGAAAACAAAGGTAGGCAAAAGCATTCTACTTGTTGTAAACGATTCCAAAAATCTCTCCAAAGCATGTGGTTCTCTAACAGGTGTGGATGTAGTCAGTGTGAAAAACTTAAGCGTCCTTGACTTGGCTCCAGGTGCTAAACCAATACGATTAACAGTATTTTCAAAAAGTGCTATTGGAGAACTTGGAAAGATGAAATCTACTCATCTCGAACTTATGGTGATTACAAGATGAACATAGAAGAGGCAATTCATATTATACTCAAACCATACGTGACCGAAAAAACATTCTCGCTAGTAGAAAACGAAAAGAGAATCTGCTTTTTGGTAAAAGAAGAATCTTCCAAGCCAAAGATAATGGAGGCAGTAAAAGTTCTCTACAACGAAACTCCAGTGGGAGTAAATGTGTGCAGAACGGTTTATGGAAAAAAGGCCTTTGTAAAATTTGAAAGTGTAGAGAAGGCAAGAGATCTTGCTACAAAGATAGGAATGCTATAATATGGTCTCTTGTCCACTTTCTAAAGTAATGGTGCAAATAAATGGTTAAAGAATTCAAATACCGAGGAGTAACAGTAGAAGAATTACAAAACATGTCACTTGAAAAACTCTTTGAGCTTCTACCGTCAAGAGCTAGGAGATCACTTACAAGAGGAATTACTGATAATAAAAGAAAATTGCTTGAGGAAACAAAGCTTGCAAAAGCAGGAAAACTCAATACGCCAATTAAAACACATCTGCGTGATGTAATAATTCTACCTTACATGGTTGGTCTGACAATACAAGTTTTTGCAGGCAAGGAATTTCATCCCGTTGTAATAAAACCAGAGATGGTGGGCCACTACCTGGGAGAATTCTCCCTAACTAACAAAAGAGTCGTTCATGGAGCACCCGGTGTAGGAGCATCGCGATCTAGCTTGTACGTACCGTTAAAGTGATTCTTATGCAATTCAAATATGCATTTCAAAATTACGACAAAACAAGGCATGTTCGCGCATCAACTAGAGAAAAAACAATTTCACATAAACATGCTAGAGAAATTGGTGTTGCTATAAAAGGGCTGTCTATCGAATCTGCGCGAAGCTTCCTCCAGTCTGTCATTAACTTGGAGCGTGCTGTTCCATTTAGACGATATAACAATGAAGTAGGTCACAAATCAGATACGGGTGTTATGGCCGGTAGATATCCAAGAAAAGCCGCAACAGAATTTGTAAAACTTCTAGATAACTTGGAATCAAACGCTGAATACCGTGGTATGGATCTTGATAGACTAAAAATAATTAACGTAACAGTACACAAGGGTAGAAAAATTGAAAGGTTTACTCCCCGTGCTATGGGAAGAGCTTCGCCCAGAATAGATATTCTCACACATGTGGAGCTTGTAGCACAAGAGATTTGATATGTCGTCAGTAAAGAATGTAATACAAGACAGCTACAAATTAATGCTTTTGAAGGGCTATCTAAGAGAAGCAATTAAAGAAGCAGGTTTTGCAGATGTTGATATTCAAAAGACTCCAACAGGAACACGAGTTGGATTGCACGTAACAAGGCCAGGAATTGTGATCGGAAGAAAAGGTAGTGGAATCCGTGATCTTACAAAAGTTTTGGAAAAAGACTTTGGGCTAAAAAGCCCTCAAATTTCTGTAATTGAAATAACAAGGCCAGAACTTGAACCAAGTGTTATGTGCAACAGAATGGCTCAGCATATAGCTAGAGGAACAGCGTTTAGGCGTGCTGTTATGTGGACAATGCAGACAATAATGGATGCAGGTGCAATGGGTGTTCAAATTACAATTTCAGGAAAGCTTCGTGGAGAACGCTCTGGATTTGAAAAACACAGTAAAGGTATACTGCCACGAGCTGGCTATCATGCTGAAGTAGTTGTAGCAGAAGACGTGGTGCATGTAGAAACAAAAATGGGGCTTATTGGCATTAGAATCAGAATTGCAAGAAAAGAGAAATTTATTCCAGAATTTGAATTAAAGGCTGTAAAGAAAGAATCAAAACAAAAGACAACAGTCGAAGAAGAAAATGCAATCGAAATTGTAGATGAATCACAGATAGATACGACAAAACCGCGCACAGAAAGTGAGGAAATTGAAAGAGAAGAACATCTTATCAAAGAAGTAGAAACATTCGAAGAGGTTGAAGAGGAGATGAAGTAATGACAAGATTGAAGATGAAAACAATAAGGGAATTGAACGAAACTGATCTAAAAGATAGGCTTGATCAATTACGCTCTGAACTGACAAAACTTAGAATTGAATCATCAAAAGGCACTTTACGAAAGGACAGCGGCAAAGTAAAGCCGTTGAGAAGAGATATTGCAAGAGTATTAACTAGATTAAACGAGCTGAGGGAAAAATGATAACAACAGAAAATATTTCATTCCATGAGCTAATTGGATTAAACGTAGAAATTGTAGAATCTACTAATAAACAGATTGTTGGTTTTGCAGGTAAAATTATTGATGAAACAAAATCTATGTTTACATTAAGTGTCAGGAATAGGGTCAAGAAAGTACCGAAAGAAATAGCTTATTGGAAATTTACACTCAATGGCAAAACTATAATACTCAAAGGCATTGAACTAACGAAGCGACCTTATGAAAGAGTGGGAATGAAACCATGACAAAAAACATTGGTCTTCAGGCGGCCATGCCAAAATCAGAATGTGACGATGAACTATGTCCATTTCACGGTTCTCTAAGTGTACGAGGAAAACTTGTCCAAGGAAAGGTAGTTAGTGCAAAAGCGCCTAGGATGGTGGTCATACAACAAGAATTTCCAAGAATCGTTAAAAAGTACAAAAGATATGCACGAAGCCAAAGCAAGATACATGCACACACACCTCCTTGTATTGGTGTTAAAGAAGGGGATGTTGTTCTGACTGCAGAATGCAGGCCAATTTCTAAAAGTGTTTCATTTGTAGTCGTGGAGGTTGTATCATAATGGCAGCAACAAAGAGCCGTGCAGTTTCAGCAAAAGGAGTACAAGAATTCAGGCCATATGTCACAAGACCACTTCCTCTTGGAGCACAAGTGGTTTGTGCAGATAATACTGGAGCTAAGATCCTAGAAATAGTGATGGTTCAAAAAACTAAAACCCGAGTTTCGCGTTATCCTTCAGCAGCAGTTGGCGATTTTGTAAATGTCGTGGTTAAGAAAGGGCCGGGTGAACTCCGAGGGCAAATATTCGGGGCTGTCATTATACGACAAAAATATCCTGTTAGACGATTAAGTGGAATTAGGATCACATTTGAAGACAACGCAGCAGTTCTTGTTACTCCTGAAGGTGAAATCAAAGGGACTGAAATTAAAGGACCGGTAGCCGTTGAAGCATCTGAAAAGTGGCCAAGAATAGCAAATCTGGCATCTATGGTGGTATAGCATGAAGCCCACTATAATCAGAAATAAAACAATGTTCATGGCGCCATTGCACTTGATAAGTAAACAGCTGGGGGCACCGTTATCAAGCGAACTTCAGGAAAAATATGGCAGAAAAAGTGCTAGAGTGATAGAAGGAGATACTGTGAAGGTCTTGCGCGGAGAATTCAAAGGAATAGAAGGAAAAGTCACACATGTATCTGCAGAAAAGAGAGGAATTGCAATCGAAGGGATCAAACGTGAAAAACTCAAGGGTGGAAATGTGGACATTTACATTCATCCATCAAATGTATTGATAACTACATTAAATCTTGAAGACAAATGGAGACAAAATAAATTAGAAGGGCAGAAGACAAAATCTGAAAAACCTTCTCAACCGTCAGAACAAAAAGAATCTATCAAAGTAGAGGCGCAAAAGGAACAAAAAGAAGGTTCTGAAGGAAAAGAAAAGAAAGAACCCAAAAAGGAACCAACAAAGAAAAGTCAGAAAGCAAAACAGAAAGATACCAAGGTAAATGGCAAGACCAATAAAAAAAGAAAATCTACAAAATCAAGGAAAGAGGATAGTAATGGTAAGCATAGCAGGAAGTAAGAAACTAAAAAGACAAATGGCTCCACTTTTCTGGGGAATATCTAGAAAAGACAAGAGATTTGTGGTAACAGTAAAACCGGGGGGTCATAAGAAAAATATATCCATTCCAACGGCTATATTTGTACGTGACACATTGAAGCTCGTAAATACATTACGAGAGGCAAAATCGGTTATCTATGGAGGTAAGATCAAAGTGGATGGAACAGTCCGTAAATCAATTCATCATGGTCTTGGTCTAATGGATGTGGTTGAGATGGAAGGAGTTTCAGATGTTTACCGACTCGTTCCAAAGGACTTGACCGTATTGAAGCCAATTAAAATAAACGAATCAGAAAAAACCAAAAAATTACTTAAAGTGACAAGGAAAGTCACAATTAAAGATAAAAAAACTCAGTTGGGATTCCATGACGGACGTACAATAATTTCTGATGTAAAAGTTAACGTAGGGGACACATGTGTAGTGCAGATCCCAGAAACCAAAATCCTTGACGTAATAAAGCTTGAGAAAGGTACTCAAGTTATTGTAACTAGTGGTGTGAACGTTGGTAGGATGGGAAAAGTGGTTGAGATAAAGGAGGGTACTTTCGTTTTGCCAAAAAGAGCTTTGGTTGATATTGGGCAAAGACAAATTGAAATCCCAACAGATTTGATTATGGCCGTTGGAATGGATAAACCAGTGATACAAATACAGTGATAGATATGGCTCAGCAGATGGAATCCTCAATGAAAAAAATTTCGGTTGCAAAAGTAGTGTTGAATATGGGTGTTGGCAAATCAGGTGAACCTATAGAAAAAGCAAAACTTGCTCTGCAGCAAATTGCAGGGCAGCAGCCATCTCCAAGATTTGCAAAGGCAACACAAAGAGACTGGGGTGTTCATAAGGGAGAACCAATTGGTGTTGCAGTAACAGTAAGAAAAGAAGCTGCAATTCAATTGATAAAAAGATTGTTTACAGCTAAAGGAAACCAGATTAAGGGGTCATCATTTGATGGTTTTGGAAATGTATCATTTGGAATACGAGAACACATAGACATTCCTGGAGTAAAATATGACCCACAAATAGGAATTTTGGGATTAGATGTTTCTATTTCGTTAGAAAGACCAGGGTTTAACATTAGATTTAGAAGCAAACACAAAGCCAGCGTTGGTCATCACCATAAAATAACCTCCGAAGAAGCAAAGAAATTTCTAACGAGTAAGTTTGGAATTGAGGTAGTGTAAATGGTTAAAATTCGAGATTACAAGATTACAGGGAGAACAGTTCACAAATTTGGGAAAGGTTCGCGATGGTGCAAAAGATGCGGTGATTATAACGCAGTCATTCAAAAATATGACTTGATACTATGTAGACGATGTTTTAGAGAAGTTGCAAACTCACTTGGGTTCAGGAAATTTCGGTGAACTAAATGCCATCAACTAATATTCTAGCAAATATGTTTGTAACGCTTTATAATAGTGAGGCACGACGAAAGGGTGATTGTGTGGTCTTACCCACTTCAAAGCTAGCAACAGAAGTACTCAAGACGCTAAAAAATCATAATTACATAGGTGAATTCGAACACGTAGATGACAAAAGGGGCGGGAAATTCAAAATCCAGTTATTAGCCAAAATAACAAAATGTGGCGCAATCACACCACGATTTAAGGTCACAAAGGGCGCATACGCAAAATGGGAACAGCAGTATCTTCCATCTTATTCACGCGGTATGTTGATAGTAACTACAAATCAAGGCGTAATGTCTCATCATGAAGCAGAAAAAAATGGGTTAGGAGGACTCTTGATAGGATTTGTCTATTGATCAAGTCGAATTACATGAAGTAACTATTCCAATACCGGATTCAGTGAAAGCATCAGAGAAACACAGAATTCTCAGTATCGAGGGTCCATTAGGCAAGACCAGGAAGAGCTTTAAAAGAATACCAGTAGACTTGAAGCTAAGTGGTAAAAACATCATATTAAAATCACTTGGAACACGCAAGAAGGATTATGCGATTTTTAAAACGGCCGAATCTGTAATCAAGAGCCTCATCAAAGGTGTCCAGACTGGTTATACGTACAAGATGAAAATTGTTTACGCTCACTTTCCAATTACAGTTAAAGTAAAAGATGAAAACATTCATGTTGAGAATTTCCAAGGAGAACGTGCTGCACGTGTCTCGAAAATATTTGGTAATACCAAAGTGGTTGCAAAAGGCGACGATGTTCTAATCACCGGTCCTGTTCTAACTGATGTCTCACAAACCGCAGCAGCTTTGCAGCAAAATACCAAAGTAAAAAATAAAGATCATAGAGTATTTCTTGACGGGATCTACCTTTTTGAAAAACACGACGGAATGGAAAAATAACCTCAGCAAGGATTAAATCGGCTTGTCCTACGAACAAGTTTGTTGCCGCCCTAGCTCAGCGTGGTAGAGCAGCTGACTGTTAATCAGCTGGTCGTCAGTTCAAGTCTGACGGGCGGCGTACATTGTTTCTAAATTCGAATTTAGACACAATGTTTTCTGTTTCGGGGAAAACAAATCTACAGTTTACCAGGTGTTGGAAAAGTATATTTCATAACTCGAGTTTTGAAATATTGTATTACGATCACATTTTGGTTTATTCTATTAGACTGCATGGATCTAATACAGATCGAATCATTAGTAGACATGCAGGAGGTCCGCATTGGCCAGAACAAGACGCGCAAATAGATATTGCGTGGATTGCGGGGGAAGATTAGTTTACTACCCCCGCCTTTCAAATCCTAAGGCGCCTAATGAATACAGGGTGCTGGTTTATGCATGTCCCGACTGCACTAGCGATTTTGATAAACCAAAGATGTTTTCTATTAGGCGAAATGTAGTCGACGAACCAATAGAAACTGTTGAAATTGAGATAGTCCAAGCCAGGGGAAAAGTTCCTCAAGTAGGTACCACAAGTTAGTTTTATGAGAAAATACTAAAAAGCACGATTCACATAAAAAAAGTTAGAATTATGAGAATCTTCTACACTCAAAAGTTAGAAAACATTCTTGAAAGGATAGAACTTGCAGACTGGAGACAGAAACTCAGGGAACCTATTACATATGGGCATCAGATTTTGTCGGATAACTGGAAATCTTGCGCACTTGGGGAACGAATTAGAAAAGAGGGAAGAGATCTATCCAAAGTAAAAGACCTAGTACCAGAGGCCATAAAACTAGGATTTGACTTTGCGGCAGCTATAAAACGCAGGGATAGTACAACAGCACTAGAAATTCTTGAGCAAATAGAGACACTTCCAACAATATGGCGCAAAGACGTTTAACCACAAAATCGATGAAATCATAACATTTTTCATTTTTGACACTAAATTCATTCTAAAAGAGGAGGTTTAGATGGTGTATCTTGTAGCACCTTCTTAGTGAAATCCCACAAGAAATCGGCAAAAAGCCTGGGGTTTAGCTTCCCTTCGTCAGAAAAAAAGGAAACCGAATCCTTGTGGAGCAATGGGGGTGTTTTGACCCTTGGCTGCCATATGTACGCACAAGTGCTAAACCCCCCTTAAAAATTGGGTTTTTTGAAAAAATGATATTACTCGTGGAAATTAGAAAATTAGAGGGGGTTTTACACTTACGAAC
>Ga0209376_1002141_pt1 | contig 19037 bp, 14 predicted proteins | sample GraSoiAngelo_134_FD_185891 | JGI IMG/M metagenome (GOLD analysis project Ga0209376, IMG submission 185891) | Grasslands soil microbial communities from the Angelo Coastal Reserve, California, USA - 14_0929_05_30cm (SPAdes) (version 2) | ecosystem: Environmental > Terrestrial > Soil > Grasslands ... | reverse complement strand
TGGGACCTATGAAGACACGCTTTTCAGCGTGGCTGTTTGCTAAGACCTCTGTGCTAGTGTTGTCCAACCAAGAAATCTCCCACCAGCATTCCCGACGCTCCAAAATTTGCCGTTCCCGTCTAGTTAGGATTCCTTTGGCTCGTCGTCATCGCGCTCGACCAAATGCGGCCGACTTCGTCTGCGCTCGGAGGCTTCCAGACCCCACTGAATGAGTTTGCTTATGTAGCGCTGGTTTTCGAAGACGTCGAGCGTCTCCGGTGGGTCGAGCGGTGCCCTGTCAGGATCGAAGCGAGCACTATCTGAGTCCACTTCCGAACAGACGGGCGGCATCGACCAGCCGAGAGGAAGTTCGCGACCATTTTCGTAAGCCGTAAGCGCCACCAGACACCTTTCGAGATAATTCCACGGTGTTCCGCGCATGGCGTCTTCCCAGAGCAGAACGATAGTCGGATAGCTGCCGAGTTCATGCTCCTGCCACTGGACTTCCAACCCATCTCTGGCGGCGGTAGCCCGCAGAGCTTGACAATGTGCCGGATGGCGAAATTGACTTGGTTTGTGGAAGGGGTCCCCACAAAAGTCCCCACAGTTGCATTTTGACGCGTGTCCTCCGAAGGGGACGAAACTGACCCTTCAAAGACTCGTTAGCATCTCATAGGCGCGGTTGATTGTCAGTGTTTTCTCCCTCGCGATTGCCTCAAATTCCTGACCTAAATGCGAAACCTTGTCAGGATGATATCTGGCAATGAGGTCGCGATAAGCTGACCTAATTTCCTCCCGTGATGCGCCCAGCGAGACGCCAAGCACTTCATAGGGATTGAAGCTGACGCCCGGCGTTTGCTCCTCCCGACGCCGATTCTCTTCGGCTCTTGCCCGCTCCTGACAGGAATCACAGATCTGAGTCGCATTTGTTGTTCGGGCACCGCAAGTAAAACACTTCTTCCCTCTCCTTGCGATTTCTTGCAGAAAAGCAAGGAAAATCACCGCAGCGAATACTATTAGAAGGTTAATTGGTATCCCGGGGTTTGTCTGCAGCCCTGGGGTGGCCCCACTACCGGTCTTGGGGGAAGTCGAGGTAGGTTGCTGCGTAGGTGGGGAAACCGTAGGGGTCCCAGGGTCGGTGACGGGAGCTATCTGGGCTGCAAGACCGGCACGCTGGCTGCGCAGGCAGTTGTAATAGCTAGCCGGACCAATGAATTGTCTGGCGACGCGACAGGCGTTAAAGATCATCTCCTGTTGCTCGGGCGACAGATCACTGAGGTCAGGCTCAGCGGAGTTTCGCAGCGCCCCAAGCTGGTCACGCAGGCACCCGTAGTACTTAGCCGGACCATTGAATTGTCTGGCGACGTTGCAGGCGCTAGCGATCATCTCCTGTTGCTCGGGCGACAGATCACTGAGATCAGGCTCTCCAGAGGAGTTTCGCAGCGCCCCAAGCTGGTCACGCAGACACCTGTAGTACTTGGCCGGACGATTGAATTGTCTGGCGACGTTACAGGCGCTAGCGATCATCTCCTGTTGCTCGGAAGAAAGCTTGCTAAGGTCAGGGGGGCGTTGTTGGGCGCTCAGTATCGACGTGGTGCTCTGAGAGAGTCCGAGGGAACAAATCGTGGCAAGCATGGTCGAGCGCAGGTTTATCGCCATTGGCTCAGAGGGTAATCCGAAACGTTAGTGTCGAATACGTTCAAGGGCTGGGGGTGCTGCTTATAGTACCTATGTATTGATACTATTGGTTTTTTTGCGATGTGCAACCAAACGTTTCTAAAGCATACCCGACTCTATACCTTGGTCGATAGCGCAATTGCGAGAAAACCGCGCGCCAGCGTATGTGCAGGAATTCATACGCACCCTGGCTACGTCTGTCGCTGCGCTTCACCTTCAACGTACACGTCGAGTTGATTGGCATGGAAACCTGCGGAGGTGCACATTTTCTTGGCCGAGCCCTGCGGGAACAGAGACTTGAGGGGCAGCTGATTCCGGCACAGTATGTGAAGCCGTACGTGAAGACGAACAAGAGCGACTACCTCGATGCTGAAGCGATCGCGGAGGCCAGACGCGCTTCTCAAAATCGTTGATACGCTTTACCGCACAGATTTCACTAATGGAATAGAGGTTCCTGCTATGATATGAAACGTTTTCTGCACTTTCTTGTTCTCTGTCTATTGTGGACAAGTCATGCGACGGCTCAAACGGCGGTGGTCAAGCGCAATGTGAACCTTCGATCCGATGCATCGTCCGACAGCGACATTGTGGAGTTGCTCAAGCCTGGAGCCCAACTTCTTCTGGTGGAACCTGACCAGATCAACCGCTTTTACCATGTAACAACCGATGATGGTAAAGATGGGTGGGTTTGGGCACGGAACATTAAAGTTCTTGCAGGCACAGCGATTCCCACACCGCATCCGAGTCCACCAGGACCAACCACGCCTCCTCCAAACACGTCCGGCGATCTATTTTCACGGCTCATGAACGCAAAGAAGACAGCGATTGGGCAGCCACTTATTGAGAACGGCAGCGAAGTCTGCGGCCCAACGGGCAACACCACCAACCCAACGGCAATCGCTTTGAACAACAGCAAGAACCGGACTGATCTCCCGGGGGACTCTGATTATGTTGACATTGGCTGGAGCGACCTGAAGAACCTACCGTCCGGCCGAGTCAACGCTTTTGTATCCGCGCCCGTTAGGGTTGTTGGATTTCTGTCCCACAAGGTCAAAGTCGAAAACACAGGCAACGGCGAGTCCACGAATTGCAATTTGACTGCCGACAACGAGGTTGATTGGCATATTTACCTCACTTCCTCACCAGCGCAGCAGATCAGTAGCGCAATCATCGTTGAAACCACGCCGCGTACCCGACCGCAACACAAGTGGACGACGCTCATGCTGGCTCCATTTGTCGATTCGCAGACGCAAGTTAGAATCAGCGGTTGGTTGATGTATGACACTGAGCATATAGGTGTAATCGGCACACAGAGAGCCACGGTATGGGAGGTTCACCCCATTTACGAGAATAGAGGTTCAAATCAATGGGCAGTGGGTAGATCTTGACAATCAGCCCTGAGGGTTCCCTTGAAACGTTTTCTCTCCTCCCAACACTACTCCATGAGTTCTTCTTTTCGTTCGGGACACGACCCTCGAAACGCAACGACGGCACCGCTACGGTCTTCCTCGAACCTACCTGGCGCGGTACAGCCAGCCTCGAGATGTGGACGCCTGGCCACAACAAGCAGCGCATCGCCGTCGAGGTATCCATCTGGCTCGTTGTGACTCTTTGTCTGATCGGTGGGGCGATCGGCGGTATCGCCGCAAAAGATACGCTGAAGGGCTCCATTTGGTGGAGGATCTTCATCGGTATTGTCGGCGCTATCGTTCTCGTCTGGCTGTGCGTCTTTGCCGTCGTCCCCCGAACGCATTCCATGATTGCTCACAGCCTTATAAGCGTGTTCGTTGTTGGCATTGTCGGTGGCTACGCGGGAACGCGCGTCCTCGACTTCGCCGCCAAGAGATTCGGCGTCCTTACTTGACGCCGCGTACGGAACTGCGGTGGGAGGAGTAGAAATGGCGTTCAGGAATCACATTCCGGGGAATGGAACGGGTGGATCCATTTGTCGCCGAGGCTCGCTGCCTCCAGCATTGACCGCACTGTTTCTCGCAGGTTTGCTGCAAATCACGAGCGGCTGTGCTGCAGCCCGGCTGACGCAGTTTCATAATTTCGCCCAAGCGGGAACAGCCTACACAAAGGCGAGCCAAGCCGTTCTCGATGAAGCCGGCACAGCTGCGATTGAAGCCGATTCCCTGATTGCGCAGAAGGGCAGGGACGGGCTAAGAACTCCGGATGAGCGCCGCCAGTTCATCGTTGGCGAAAATCAAGAACTACGCAAGCGATTAATGCTGCTGGGGGACATCGGACGCCACGCGAGGTTGCTGCAATCGTATTTCGAAACGCTCGCCGCGCTAGCCGATCCGAAGGCACCTGCCACACTGGGGACGGCAGCTCAAGGCGTATTCGATTCCATCGGAGGACTGAGTCCGGCGATCAAGAGCGCCAGTTTGGGCGGCGTGAAGATCGGGGATCATATCCCCCAGGCGACGAGTTTTGCGGTCCAAGTTTTCAAGGCGAAGGCACTCGAAAACGAGTTGAAGGCAAGATCTAAGGCCATTGAACGTGAGTTAGCCCTGCAGGAGGCGGCCTTTACCGTCATCACCAGCACTTTAGAGACGGATCTCGCCGTCCAACTGCAGCTTGAAGAGACGGAAGAGGTGATCGAGCCCTTTGCTGCCGCGAAGGATCTGCCGAAAGGCTGGGCGGTGCACAGAGAAGAGATTCTCCGCGCCCGAGTAGCAGCAGCCTCCTCAAAAGCGGCCCAGGAGGCCGCGGCGAAACTCAGAGAAAGTTTTGTCGCGCTGGTAGAGAACCGCCTCAGTGAACCTTCCATAGCAGGCATCATCACTGCAATTAATTCGATGTTGAATTCAACCGAGGCAATCAAAAAGGCGACGCCTACCCAATAATTGCGAAAACGAGAGGCCGGTTCTTATGGATTCAGCACAAATTTATTCTTCGACACTGGAGCAGTTGAATAAGACAGTAGTGAGGCTCACGTCACCGGAGTGGGATGCCAAAGTACAAGGAGCACCGCCCGAACAGCGGCAGGAGGCCCTGGCAGAGCTCCTGCGTGTGCAGCATGCGCGGTTAGTTCTGGCAAACGCTGCGCTGCAGGAAATCGCGGAGCAATTGAAGGCGAACGAACAGAACTTGCTAGACGGTCAAAAAGCTCTTCAGTTGGAGCTCGATAAACTGGCTACGGTCGAGGCGGTCCTGAAAGCGATCAGCTCGCTCGTTAATGTCGTAGCTCGCATTGTTCCGCTCATTTAATGCTAGCGGGCTGAACAGGAAGTTGAGGAGGAATCACGGCCCTTGATTTCGATGTAATCGTGATCGGCTCGGGATTTGGGGCGGCGGTTGCTGCCATTGACCAAGCCGGAAAAGGGAAAACCGTCTTCATCCTGGAGCGGGGCGTATGGTGGCTCACGCCGGAATTGTCTGCCGAGAATCCGATGAACCCGTTCTTGAAGACGCAACCGGTGCAATACTGGGCGCGGCCGGATCACCGCCGAGGGCTAGTAGACTTTCTGGCGGTCGTCAAGGAGAATGGGGTAGCCGGCGCACTGCAAGACTTTGCCAACGGTGTGGCTGAGTTTTTCACCGATAAACCGAGGCCCCGGCCGCTGTACCGCTACAACACTTTCGGTGAGGCGGACGTGATTTCGGCGAGCGGCGTAGGCGGCGGCTCACTGATCTACTCCAACGTGACAATCGAGCCGTTCTTCGACACGACGAATAAACAGTATCCAGCAATGGCGAGCTGGCCCGAAAAGGCGAAGCTCCTTCCAACGGACTATGCCAATGGCCTGACCTGGATGACGACAAATCGCGGGGCGCCGAATCAGGTAGTCACCAAGTATCCGCAGACTATCCCGCAGAACCAGCTGAAGGCAGTCAATAGTAGTGACCCGAGGTTGCTCGGGCGCTCGCGGTTTTTGAGAGACGCCTCCACGAGCCCGAATCTTTCCCCGCAATTGGCGGGACAGATCGTCGAGCCGTGGGCGCCCTTGAAGTTGCAGATCAAGGAAGCAGATCCGGGGAATACGGCCACGAGCAAGAACTTCTGCGAACGCCAGGGTCGATGCTTTCTGGGCTGTTTGCCGGCCGCGCGGCATACGCTGAACAAGACACTGTTAAACCAGCTGCCTTTAGCCGCACAAGACAAAGTCCTCATACGGGCGCTTGCGAATGTGGAATCCATCGAGGCCATCCCGGGCGGCGGTTACACGGTGCATTACACGGGGCTCGATGACGACACCGAGTATCATCCCACGGCCAAGGCTGTGATCCTGGCGGCCGGATGCCTGGGGAGCACGGAGATCCTGCTGCGCTCGCGGGACAAGAGCAATGGAAAGCTTGTGGTGAGCAAAACGCTCGGTACAAAATTCTCGACAAACGGAGACTTCTCCGGCTTCGTGACGGTTGATCAGGACAAGCTGCAATACCCGATCTATACGACGCGCGGGCCAATCAACACCTCGCATGTGACGTTCCGCGACGGGAAGCTGTTGGTGAACGTGGAAGACGCCGGCATACCGGCCATGTTTGCATCGCTAGTCGAGAAGACATTGAAAATGCTGGAGCAGGACAAAGGGCAAGCCGACGTAATCGACATTTTGGGGCTGCTCTGGAACAGCGCACAATTGCCCGACTATAGCGATCCCAATGACATGCAGACGGAAGCTGAGATGCTGATGAACACCTGCTGGTTCAATTGTATGGGAATGGACGACGCCACTGGAGTCCTCAGTCTGGACGGCGACGATCTGCAGCTCAATTTCACAGGTGCGATCGCCAAGCATCCAACGTTCCAGAAGGCGGAAAGCGTCCTCCAGGAATTGGCCAAAGCAATGGGCGGAACGTATCGAGCTTTTCCCCTGTGGCACGGTTTGGAACCATTTGTGTCGAAGAAGTTGGTCGTCGTACATCCCTTGGGAGGCTGCCCGATCGGAGGCAGCTCGACGGACGGGGTCGTCAACAGCAACGGCCAGGTGTACAACACAACGGCCGGGGCGCAGACGGTGTATGACGGGCTTTACGTGTTGGACGCATCGATCATTCCGGGAGCGGTGGCCGTGAATCCAACGCTAAGCATCGTGTCCATGGCGGCGAGAGCGGCAAAATCGATCGCTTGAGGGATGGTTTCCTAGTTCAGAGTCGTCGGACGACGGCAGGTTTCTTGGAAAGGAGAACCATGGCAACCCGATCGATGGGATCAAAAGACCAGGCCACAATTTTGCTGAACATCTTCGACGGATCGCGTCAACCGATCGGACCGGGAGTCAAGAATCTCCTTGTGCGCATTATTGACGGGAATCAGAAACAGTTGTTTAGCGACTTTCGCAACGGCTCCAGTTTTCAATTTCAAATCCCCTTCTATGATAATTTCGGTGACCGCTATACCGTGATCGGTTCCGCGGACAATTATTCGCAAGCCGGCGCCACGCCGGTAAACGTTCAGCGAACGGTCCCGCAAAGTGTCGATCTCATGCTTTTGGATAAGAACGCGACCTTCCAGTTTGGGAATGCCAGGTGGAGCGATCTCCCACAGAAGTATCCGGAAACTCGCTCCATTCTTGCGCGAGGAGCCGGGACGGAAGCCGACGCGCAGGCCCGCTATGAGAATTTGATGGAGAAGGATCCAGCTACACTGGCCTGTCTGTGGAATCTGATGACGGCGATGAGGGACATTGATCTGCCCTCCGGGACGCCGCTCACCTATCTAAAGCAGCTGATTTGGGAAGATGTGCCTGACCGAAACATCTTCGCACCGAAACAGGACCGGTTCTACGCTTATGCTGACAAAGCCCTCGTCAGCCAAGTCCAGCTAGCCGCTCAGCAAAACGAATTCGCACCTGAGCTGGACCCCGCCACTTTCCATAAGGGAGCTACGAGCAGCTACAAGCAAATTCAGTTCGGAGAAGCAAACGTCCAGCTGACCTTTCACGAAGGTGACACGCAAATAATCGACGGCACGGAGTGCATCGTGGTCGAGCCGGATATTGATTACTACAAGGATCTACTAGCCCACGCCTTGTTGGAAGTCCTTGTAAACGGCCTTGCGGGAACTCTCACTGACCCGAGAAACGTATACGTGTTGCGGTGGATCGCCGGACGGCGTGCCGGAGTGCCCGAGTTTAATCCGCCTTACACGATTGAATAGGACTACGGGCCTCGCGCAAACGCTCTGGAGACAGGAAGCGTGCGGAGATTAAACAATTTGAGGTCATCCCCTCTCAGGTAGCGTCGGCAGATCTGCCTAGAGAGCAACAAGAGGTATATGCCAGACACGCTTATAGAAGGTATCGACGTTTCCTCGAATCAAGGCGAGGTCGATTGGGGTACGGTGGCGCGTGCGGGAAAGGCATTCGGCTTCGCTCGGGCCACAATCGGAGGGCACCAGTGCGATCCCCAGTTCGTTGCGAACTGGCAGCGGATGAGCGATGCGGGCATCATTCGTGGGGCGTATCACTTTTTCTGGCCATTAACTCCCTGGCAGGACCAGGCGGAAAACTTCATAAAAACAGTTGGCGCGTTGAACCCAGGTGACTTACCTCCTGTTTTGGATCTCGAGGAGGCCATTCCCAAAAGCAGCGCATCAAAACGCGATGCTTGGGAGGATGTTCCCGCGGACCAGCGTCCTTCGATTATCCGGAACTGGCTCGACGCGGTTGAGCAAGCGCTGAGTATGCGGCCGATGATTTATACCCGCCAGAATTTTATCGAGCCTCTGCTCGGCGATGAAGTCAAGACATTGGCCACCTCGGGATTGTGGATTGCGCACTACAAGGTGGCCCAGCCCTCCACTCCGTCAAGCTGGACCTCATGGACGTTCTGGCAGTATTCGGAGACCGGCAGTGTCGACGGAGTACACGGGGATGTTGATTGCGACCGATTCGGTGGTTCACAGTACGATCTGCAAAACCTCACGAAGAGTTGATGCGTCTGCTCGAAGCACGTCACGGTTGACCCCGGGGATGCCAGAGGCTTGAGTCGACTTTCTTTCCGCGGCCTGACAGCATGTAGTGAAACGGGAGGCGTGGAAACGTCGCGAGGACAACAAAGCCCGACCGGCCAGGATAGGAGCAATAGAAAATGAGAACGCTCGGCATTTTAGTCCTGAAGAAGCTACGCATCTTAGGATGCGTAATGCTTGTAGCGGGATCGGCGTATTCTCAAACCGCCGATTCGCCCAACGGGGCGAGTTCTAAGTCCACCGCTGCCCAGAGCACCCCGCGTGTCAGCAACTCTGCACTGGCAGAGCGACCTGCACCTACCCCAGCAACCACGCAAAATCAATCAGCCAAAGACGTCGCACTCAGCGGAGTTGAAGTCACAGATCCGAAGGCCGACCAAACAGAGGTGGCTCTCGGAAAATTTGTGATTTTGAAGTTGGATACGCCTTGGGAAGTGATTCTCAAGCAGCAGACGCCAACGAACAAATTGGGGCTATTCATTAATGATTTATTTATGAAGGGGCTGGAGCCCATGCCCATGCCCGAGCATCCCAACTGGGTGATGTTCCAGCTCAAGCGGAATGACTAGAACCGCGATGCCTGGAGTGTGCTGTTCGGACGCAAGAGCTTCTTTTTCGGCACGAGGCAGAACGACGAAATTGCATCGGCCTTCAGGACGGATCCTGGGGAGCCAAGAATCCCCAAATCCTGTACCTGGAGTACCTCCCTGACTGGAGGTCGTGGTTAGTCCTCCCCATTTCGTTTCTAGTCGCGGTTGTAACGATTATCGGCAACCCGGAAACGGCGATCTAGGAAGTTCAGCTTTTGGAAGCCACGTCCGGCCTGAGGCCGCGAGCGGGTTGCCCAGAAACCTTTCCTCCCCGTCGCCCGCAAATAGCTGATTCTATAGGGGTTAGATTTGCGGATATCGCTGCCCACAAACAGATGTTTTTGGGCGCGTCTCCGCTGTTCCAAATACAGTCCGTGAGATAGCTAGGCCCACCGTGACGTGATGCCCTAAGCGGTAAGAAATGAGTTGATCTCCGGGGAAAGCTCGGGAAGACTCTGCTCGTTCAACGGATGCGGAAGCGGCTCAGCCATCTCCTGAATCCAACGAGAGGGAGCTCGGGAAGCAGCGTGGGAACAACCCTGGCGCCGACACCAACCCGCCGGAGGATCAACAAGATGCTGTCGAAAGGGTTGAGGTCGTATAGCGGCTGGCGTGGTTTTACCACGCCACTTCGTACGGCAGCGGTTCTAGGAATCGGTTAGGATTTCTTTGGCTCGTCGTTAAGAAGTTAGTGGCAAACGATATCATAGGCCGGGCGGTAGCCTCCGTCTTGAGCCTTCTTTTGTGTCATGTATTCGCCGTGCTTTGTGTTGCCATACCACCGCGTGCCTGGACAGTGATACACACCAGAACTGGTGTTCACCCAGACCCTTACATCCGGATTCCCTGCACGCCCGGCTGCTGGGTTGCGCACAGTTCCATCTTGCTTTTGCGAGACGATACCAGTTCCCGCCGGGCCGCATTCATTCCCGTAGGCCGGACGGTACCCGTGCTCCTGGGCCCCTGCTTCGGTCATAAAAGTGCCGCTTGTTGTTGTGCCGGACCATCTGGTGCCAAGACAGTGATAGACGCCGGTGCTCGTGTTGACCCATACGCTGACTTCTTTTTTCTTATTCTCGGCGCTGGCCTTAGGGGAAGAAACGGAACGCAAACTGGAGTCAGATTCCGGTTCGATCTTCAATACCGGATGCAGCTCTATGCCATTCGGCGCCGCGCCCGTTTGACCGTGCAAGAAGTCGAAAAAGCCCACTCCCGTCACGACCACGACCACGCTCACGCTGGAGGCCTGGTTTGAAATCTCCATAATCACTGCTCTGGCCCTTCTAAACTCCTCGACGTGTGCTGAGGCGCAGGCCCCGGCACAATCCGGAGATGGAATCTCTGCGATCATTGTCTTGCCCGGATCTTCGACATCGGCGATAACAATATGGAAATCGCCGTCTTGCTCCAGCTTGTAACTGATCAGCCGCGCACGAACCTTGTAGGTTTGCGTTTCGATAGGGCCAATGCGCTGATCTGCAGGTGATTGGGCGGGGTGCTCTTGGGAAACGAGCCAACCAACCGTGGCCTCCTTAGCAGTGAAATCCACCTTGTCGCGGTCAGCATCGCTCAATGTCTTGACGCTCCACCGCTCTGTCCCGCAGTAAGTACCGCAGGCTGGGAGCTCATGCTGAGGTGCTGAAAAACCATACACTGCGGGCCTTCCCGGGGGGACGAAAGCTAACACTGAGCCAACAAGGCTCAATAACAAGGCCAGTAGGGTCTCTCCTCGTTTCATTGCCGTCTCCCGAGGAGCAATGGTGGGAAAACAACCGAATGGTTTCACTCACCACACCGTATGTCTTAAACAAAGTCTTTGTCAATCGCCGACAAATTTAGAGGGAAGTGCCTGAAAAGGGATACGGCTGTGATCGTGTTCAGGATATTAGAAACGAAAACAACCAGATTCTTCAGCCAAGCGTCGGACAGGCCGCGGGGCGTTATATGACTCTATACTGGCGAAAGAAACGGAACAGGCGCGAAGCACCATAGCGTAGGAGGGGAGTTCCTCAACTCAGCAAGCTCAATAGGTTCAGAGCGAGCAGGACCCGTGCGTTTCGGCGAACCATCCCAGGCTTCCTTGGCGTCTGCGAATTGAAGTGTTGCGGAGTCTTGGCGAACCACAACGAGTGTGAACGCCAGGGACAATAGTGCCAAACTGAAGCTTAGTCACTGTCTGATGCAAGCAGATTTCCTCATTGGAGCAGAGCAAGCCTTTTGCTTGTTGCGCGGCCGCCACCTGTTGCTGACCGATTCTGCAGAACTTGCGAACCCATAAGCCCAGGGCGCAGCACGACGCGCTCAGTTTGGTCGCGACGATGTCGAACTCTGTAGTCTTTGGAATTCCTGCATTTCGTGTTGCGCCTGCGCGGTCTTGCCCTGTTTGCGATAAAGGCCGGCGAGTCCAAAATGGGCCTGCGCCGCCAGCGACGTTTCCTTCTCGAGGGCGACCACGCGGGTCCAGGATTTTTCTGCAAGCGCGAATTCGCCGGCGAGCAAAGCTGCCTTGCCCAGCGAATATAAGGTTTCAGGCATGTCAGGTTGCAATTTGTCAGCGCGCTGCAACTCGGCCCGGGCTTCCTGCGCTTTGCCTCGTTGGAGCAGTGCCGTGCCTAGGCGATAAGCGGCTTCGGCGTTGCCCGGCTGGCGATTAGCCTCCGCCCGGAACGCTTCTTCGGCTTTATCCCATTGTTCGGTGCCGGCGTAGACGAGCCCGAGCTCCAACTGCAGCCCCGGAATGTCGGGGCGCTGAAGCCATGCCTCGCGGTATTCCTGTTCGGCCTGTGGCATCTGCCGCAGAGCAAAGTAGTTTTCGCCCATAGCCTCATGGACGCGGGCGGAGTCCGGATGTGCTCTAATGAGGGTCTCTATAGTTTTCTTGGAGAGAAGTCCGCTGGCCCGGCCGAGATAGTAGAGGAGGTCGGGATTATTGGGGCGTTTGACCAGGGCGGCGCTGAGACTCGCGATTGCCTCCTGATAGAGTCCAGTCTCAAGCTGAGCAACTCCCAGAGCTTCCAGCGCGCGAACGCGTTCCAGGTGTGGAATGGCTTCGCCGGCGTACCCCTGTGCCAACAAAGCGTAACCAAGTTGCAGGTGCGCGCCATCAAGTTCTGGATTCAGCTCCAGCGCGCGCTTGAGCGGAGCGATCGCGGCGGCGTAGTTTCCGGTCTCCGCATAAACCTCTCCAAGGTCGAGAAAAGCCTCGGGAAGATTTGGAGCTGCTTCCGTGGCCTTGCGAAATTCGGCGATTGCCAGGTCAAGGCGTCCTTGCTTGTGAGCTTCAACACCCGTTTGCATGTGTTGAGCGGCTTCGGGCGAAACGCTCTGCAGCGCAAGCGAGAAAAATAAAATAGCGAATTTCATAAGCGCTCCGGTTCTCGCACTTCAAGAAACTGGTCGGCACGCGCATCTTTTATCTCCTGATGTGCCCCTGAAGGCCACCATACGTCAATGACTGCGCTATTAGAATCTCCCAGGCCAAAGTGGAGACGCCTGTCATTCGCGGAAAGATAGCTTCCAGCGGTAGTGGCGAATCGAGTTTGTCCATTTACACGAACTCGCGCGCCAAGTCCGTCACGGCTGCTGCGCGTGCCGCGAAGGGTAATTGTCAGCCAGTGTCGCTTGCCGCCCCGATTCATCAGCACAATGGGATGCCCCCCGAGAACGGTCAACACGGCGTCCATCCAACCGTCATTGTTCAAATCCCCGAATGCTAGGCCCCGGCCCGCGACCGGGATGGTAATTCCAGAATCCGCGCGTTCGAAACGCCCCTCATGATTCAACGCCAACAGAGGCGGCTCCAGATAGTGCAGCGAATGGTCGATGTCTTCCACATTATCCAAGACGTGGCTTTGGGCCACGAGCAAGTCCTTCCAGCCGTCGTTGTCGAAGTCCTCCAGACCCACGCCCCAGCCCGAACTCCCTGCGGTGAGCGCGCCAAGACCCGTTTCCAGGTTACGACTGGTGAACAAGCCTTCTCCGTCGTTGTGATACGCGCCGTAGATTTCACGCGGCAGCACAGTTACGAAGATGTCGGGCTGGCCGTCATTATCGTAATCCTGGAACACGGTCCCCATACCGGAGAGGGGCTTGCCGTCAGCGGAGAGCGCCGCACCGGATTCGAGAGCGCACTCCGTAAACGTCTCGTCCCCGTTGTTGCGGTAAAGGTATTGCTGCATGCCATCGTTCGCCACGAAGACGTCCGTAAAACCATCTGCATTGTAGTCGGCAAATGCGACGCCCAAGGCGCGCCCCTTCTTGTTGGCGATGCCAGATTTCTGGCTGACGTCTTGGAACGTGCCATCGCCGCGATTGCGATAAAGAAGGTTTGTCGTGGCGGGAAATTCGGCGGGAGGACAATAGGTTCGCCAAGCCCCGCCGCAAGTCTTACTATGTTTGGTGTCCCACTCCATGTAGCGGGTAACAAAAAGATCGAGATGGCCGTCGTTGTTGTAGTCGAAGAACCCCGCGGAAACCGACCAGCCGCCGCCTGCCACGCCTGCCTTTGCGGTGACGTCGGTGAACGTTCCGTCGCCATTGTTGTGATACAGGATATTTTTTCCGTAGTTGGTCACGAACAGATCAGCAAAGCCGTCGTTGTCGTAGTCAGCGACCGCGACTCCCATGCCGTAGTTGCCGATGCCGGGGTTGGCCAAGCGCGCGGCCTCGGTTACGTCCGTGAAGCTGCCGTCTTTGTTCTGGCGGTAGAGCCGGTTCCAGTAGCGGGGATTCGTCCGATCGAATCTCTCTGGAACCTGCATCGGGCTTGTCAGGCGCCCACCGTTGACCAGAAAGATGTCGAGCAAGCCATCGTTATTGTAGTCGAACAAGGCCACGCCGCCGGGCATGGTCTCGATGAGATATTTTTGGGCTGTAGGCGAATTCTGAAGCGTGAAATCCAGCCCGCGCGGAAGTCGCACATCAAAAACAGGAGTAGCGGCCGAGAGCGCGGCTAAGCGCAAAAACCGACGCCGACTGAGCAATCTATGCGCATCAACCCTTAGCCATCCAGATGCCGGCAAATCTCGCTCCAAGCCACAAGCTTGCCCGTCCAAATGCACGCTGGCGTGGCCTTCTTCCGCAGCTTCTTTTGAATCCGAGTTCTAGAGCATATCGAATAAGGTTCGCCGCGACAAAATTTGCTTCCTTTCGCCCAACTGCCTGGAAGTCGCCAAATTAAGAAAGGGGGATGCCTTGGAGCATCCCCCATCGTGCATGCAATTGTTAGTCCCATTAGAACGCGAACTTCAGCCCGAACTGAACGAGCCTAGGATTACCGAGTGTGGCGGTCACAACCCCGAAGTTGGGCGACACCTGAGTGGTATTCGGGGCGGCAAACTGCGGGTGGTTGAACAAGTTGAAGAACTCCGTGCGGAACTCCACGTTCATGCGTTCGCTCGGCCCGAAGTACGTTCTTTTGAAGACTGCGAAGTCAAAGTTATTCACGCCCTTCTGCCGAAGCGTTGCATCCACACGTGACTCGCTGCCAAAGCCCCATTGTGGGGGTGCCGTGAAGCATGCCGTGTTGAACCATTCATTCAGCTGCGAGACACCCGCGGGTGCGCCCTTACTGCAGCCGGCCACCACGTTGGGCCTCAACGTTCCAATTCCCAGCCCCAAAGCTGAGAGTGGAGTTGACCCCCCATAACTGATCTTTAGGGGGAATCCGCGTTGGAAGATTGTGACGCCATCGATGCCCCATCCTGAGACGAGCTTTCCACCAACTCCGCCCACGTCGGTCAGGAACTTCTGACCCCGGCCGAGAGGCAGATCAAGCACGTAGCTGATTACAAGGCGCTGCGACACGTCTTGAGAAGCTAGCGACTTCTCTGCCTTGAGGTTGTTCCAATCCTGAACTTGTCCCACGCCCCCCGTGCCTCCTCCCTCTAGCCAAGAGGTAAGAGAGTCCGTGGTCGCGAGGAGCTTGGCGTTGGTGTAGGCGACCAGCATGGTGCCGCCGCCAGAGAAACGCCTCACCACGGTTGCCTGCAGGGAGTGGTAGGTGCTGCCACAACAACCCTGCCCGTTGAGGTTCAGGCCGGTGTATTGCGGAAATGGCCGATCCAGCTGACCTTGCTTCAGGTTTCCAGGCGACAAACTTCCTGAAAGTGCAGGGCCGAAAGGATAGCTCGCCGTGGGGACGACATTAGCAATCGTGGGAACTAGGCCCTGGGCGGCTTGCGCAGCGGCCGCTGTAATGAAGCTATCTGGGATCTGGTTTATGTTCGTGTTGAACTGCGGCAAGTGTACGCCATGCGCGCCCGCGTAGGCGACATCGGCGAAGAAGCCCGCGGGCAGCTCACGCTGCAGATCCAGATTCCATTGCTGCACGGATCCATTCTTCTGGACGGTAAAACCGGTTGCAGAAAAACTTTGCAAACCGAGACCGTATCCCGACACCGAAGGTTTCGGGTTGCGGCCCGGTGGGACGACCAGGGTGGCGCCGAACGGACCCGGAGTTGTGCACGTGAGGACACCGGGAGAAGTTAACGTACAGTCGCTCTCATGCAGCGTGCTGGCGGGCGTTAAACCGCCATCGTTACTGGCGAAGAAGGGGTTGGTAGAACTACTGACCGGGTCAATGTAGGGATTGACGCCGAACGACACAAAGTTAGGAATAAAGAATATTCCGTAGCCTGTACGGACCACGGTCTTCTGGTTAAGACTGTAGGCTAAGCCCAGACGCGGCATGACGTTATGCTTGTCCAGCGGCAAATTGTTTCTGCCACCGTTCACGCCGGTCTTAACCAGGAACAGGTCTCCGGGACAGGGACTTCCTATGCTCCCGCCGCATCCCGTAACCGTGAGATTTGCAACGCCTGGGTTGAAGTAGGTCAACCGATCAAAGCGCTCCGACCAGGGACCCGGCAGGTCGTATCGAAGCCCCAGGTTCGCCGTCAGCTTGTGAGTTACCTTCCAGGTGTCCCCAACATAGAAAGCCCGATAGTATTGCTTGCCAGCAACCGGGCCAGAGATATTTACGGCGCCCGATGTTTGGTTGCCCAGGGGGGAGCCAATGCCAAGGCCATAGCCCAGAATGAAGTCGGCAAAATCCTTCCCGGTCCCAGGCGTCCCAAGACCCTTCGCAAAATCCTGAGTCCAGAAACCATTAAAGGAAATAAGTCCTCCTCCGGTGTTGGTCTGCAAATAGTTGTCGTATGACAATTCAAACTGCGCACCTGCGACGATGGTGTGCTTTCCCTGGATAGTAGTCACGCGCGGAGAGAAGTTGTACTGTGTGTCTTTGTCTGAGATGGCACTCTGTCCCTGGCTGCAAGTAATTAGAGGGTCGGAGATGCCGAAGCAGGGCGTGAGGGGAGTTCGCTCTATGTCGGGGACAGCACCATTGTACGCCGCCGGAAAACCCTCCTTGGTAACATCGAACCCAGCATTGACTGGTACACGGAGGTAGCTAAAACGGCTGGCACTGACGTTGACGTCCAAAGTCGTTGTCGAAGTCAGCGTGTAATCGTAACCGATCGCAAGAGCGTGCGTGTGATACGTCTCAGTGCAGCGATCCTGGCACAGGCCCGTGCCGAACGGATCGCGTGGCAAGTCTTTCAGCCTCCAATAACTGTAACGGCCAAAAACACGGCTTTTGCGACTTATGTTGAAGTCTACACGGGGAACGAATTCATCGCTATCCCCGCCCAGGCCGGTTGCCTTTACGAAGTTGTTGACTGTCGCGCTGTTGGTTGGATTCGGAATCAAACCCAGCAAAAACTTGGAAGTCGGATTGATACGACTTGCAGGGATGACGTTGCCGACAAACGGCTGGCGAGTCCCTGTGCTGGTACTCACTATAAGTGGATCGTAGATCTGATGAATAAAATTGCCCGAAGCATCCTTGTCGGCGCAAATGCCACCCGGTCCCGTAAACCCAGAGACGCACAAATCCGAAAAACTGAAGTTTGCGGATGAACCTGCCCCGCGTTCCGCAAGCGTCGGAACCGTCGTTGTGAATACGGTGCCCTGGCGCAGGCGGAAACTTTCCCAACTGAAAAAGCCGAAAAGCTTGTCTTTGATCGCAGCGCCACCGAGGGTGGCTCCGAACTGATTCTGAGTGAACGGTGGGCGCTTAATCCCGGCCTTATTGGCAAAAAATTCGTTCGCGTTCAAAACTTTGTTGCGCAGGAATTCGTACGCGGAACCGTGCCATTGGTTGGTTCCAGATTTGGTGCTGAGGTTGATGACCCCCCCGGAGAACTTGCCCCAGTCCGGCCCAAGATTGTTGTATTGGACCTTAAATTCCGAAATCGAATCCTGGGTCGGAAGAATGAGCGGCAAATTGATATAGCCGATATTGAGTGGTTGCCCGTCCAGATACTCGGCGCTTTGGTTCGCAAAGGAGCCGCCAACCTGAAAATTAGCGAAGTCGAAAGGGTTCTTGCCCACGGGCGTGCCATAGCTGTTTCCCTGCGGTACTACGGAGGGAGCGACGGTGGTGAGGTTAAAAATGTTGCGCCCGTTCAGAGGCAACTCGTTGGTTTTTCGCGCTTCCACGACCTGACCCAGCGATGAGGTCTCCGACTGAATGAGGGGAGTGTCACCACTAACCTCGACAGTTTGCGTGACCTCACCCACCTGCAAGGTTACGTCAATGCGCGCACTCTGGTTGATTTCGACGACCACTTCCGGCCGAGTGAAGCGTTTGAAGCCAGTTTTCTCTACCTCGATTTTGTATCGGCCTGGAAATAGGTTCGGAAAGGAGTAGAGTCCATCGGCGCCGGTTGACTGCGTGCGCTTTTCCGCCGTGCCGAGATTTGTCAAAGCGACCTGCGCATCGGCAATCGCCGCGCCCGAGGGATCTGTGACAGCCCCTGTGATCAACCCGTAGGTTGATTGGGCCAGAAGCTGTTGGTCAAACTGAGGTAAGCAAACGGTGAACAGAAAAACCAGTGAGAACGAGAGAACCACACCCCTGATTCTTTTCATATGCGATCTCCTCCAACTCGAAAGAGCGTCCTAAGCCAGTAGCCACCCGTTGAAACTGCAGCCACCCCTTTTACCTACATGCAGCGACAGCCCTTATAGTTAAGCTGGCCTAAACCTGCAGTAGTGACGTTCATGGATCATGTGGTGACTCATCGCTGCGAGTGCAAAGGACGGAAGATGGTCCGGGAGGCTGAATGGTCGCTTTTTGGCGCACGGCGGCGCCTCGCGGATTCTTCGCCACAGACTCCATCCGCCATCAAGCCGCTCTTTCTGAGGGGATAGTAATTACGTCTCGAAAGGTGTCACCTGTCAGTTTTGACGGGTGGCGGTAGGACCTCGGCGCATCGCTGTCACTTCCGGCGAGTTTCCGAAGTACCTGAAGGCATTGCCTGTCGGTTAAGTTTGACAGCTTCGCACGACCTCTGCGGAAAGCCTGCTCCGTTAGAGTGTTTCTCAGCCCGTAAGCGACACCGGAACAAGCACTTAGATTTTGACCTGTTCTAGCTCGGGACCAGGAGGTTGGTGGTTCAAATCCACTAATGAAGGTTGTTCACATAGTTCTGACATCGGTATTTGACATCTTGGTTTGTCCTCTGCCAGCTTGTTAAACGTGCGCGAAACCAGCACAGAGTCGCCAAACTCGTGCGTGTGGTATTCGCGCATGTTGAGTTCGGTCGTGAGTTGTTCCAGTTCCGCATCTGTTAAGAACGCACGCAGCAATTCGTAGTGGCTGGTGCCGGGTTCATGCGTGCCTGACAACAGTGCATCTACAACTTGCAGTCGCGTTCTCACGTCAATGCGCTCGGTCGCCAGATTTTCTCCCGCCGCGATCTTGCCTTCATGTACCGCGTGCTCAAGGGCTCTCACGACGGTAGTGCCAACAGCGATAATTCGTTTACCGCTAGATTTCGCCTGATTGATGGCATCTGCGGTCG
>Ga0209376_1002138_pt1 | contig 19073 bp, 13 predicted proteins | sample GraSoiAngelo_134_FD_185891 | JGI IMG/M metagenome (GOLD analysis project Ga0209376, IMG submission 185891) | Grasslands soil microbial communities from the Angelo Coastal Reserve, California, USA - 14_0929_05_30cm (SPAdes) (version 2) | ecosystem: Environmental > Terrestrial > Soil > Grasslands ... | reverse complement strand
CATGCCGAACAAAGACGATGCCGGTTTCGGGCGGCGCCGGACGGAGCGTCAGCGTCACCGGTTGCCCGGTGTGAAGGCCGACGCCTGAGCAGGTCATGGACTGGCTGATGGTATGCTGTTGACGCATGGACACAGTAATAGCTAACCGGGGAATAGGAGTAGCAATGTGCATGCCACCAGGACTGGGCTGCTTGTGATTTCGTAAGCCATGGAAATCTTTAGATATACTAACTCATCTCACTTAACGGCTTGTTGCATAAACAAAACATATGTTGGCTTTTGTTTTGATAGGACGATCGCCTCCAAGTGGCTGCGCGCTACCGCCAGCTGCTTCCGAGGGTGAACCTGTTCACGATGATATCCTCGCCTAGAGGGGGAAGAAACGTGCCGGGAGTCTTGTCTGAAGGACCGGGTGGCGAAGAGGAGGTCTAGAGGCCTTCTGGAGATGGCCCAGGGCGCGCGGGAGGTTCGCCCGCCTAGTCCAACCAATCCTTCTCTTTGAGCTTTCGGGGAAGGTACTTCTTGGTCAGGTACTGGAAATCCTTGTTGGCGAGGGCGTCCAGTTCGTATTTGAGCCCGCTCGTGAGCATCCGCTTGATTTCCTCCTGCCAGCTCTTCTTCTGGAACCAGTGATAGTTGAGGAGCTCGCGGGCGCGGGTGATGTCTTTGTCGTTGAGCTTGATGCCCACGTTGCGCGGGAGCCCGTAGGTTTCGGGGTCCCCGCTGGAGAGCCCGATGAACTTGGCCTTCGGAATGGCCATCCGCTGGCTCTCGAAGGCGAGATTGATCGAGCCCTGCTTGATGACCGAGTAGATGTAGTAGCCCCAGGGGTCGTTGTCCACGAGGACATAGACGGGCAGCCGCTTCTCCTCGTGCAGCCGGCGCGCCAGACGCCGGACCCCGCGGGGTGGCTGGCCGTTTCCCGTCAGGAGAATGCAATTGTACTTCCGCCAGAACTTGTCTTCAGAGAGGCGGTTCCACTGGGTGCCTTTCTCCACGAGCAGGACGAAATCGGCCGTGCATTTCTTGATCTGCACGAATTCCGGCTCGACGATGGAGGGCACCGAATAGCCGCCCTTCCCGAGCCTGGCGCAGTCGACCCGGTCGCCGTCATCCACCAGCACCAGTGGCCCGGCCACGGAGCCGGCATTCTCAGCGCGCACGTGCAGCTCTTCCCTGAGCGCCTCCAGGGTGACCTCAAGGTCCTCGATCACCGGATCGGATTCGTCTTGGGTGTCGAACGTGTTCTCGTTCGAGTCCTTGATCGTGTGCTTGGCGCGGTAGTAGACCTCCCTGAGCGACGTGGTGAGGTTCGCACGCTGGAGCTCGCAGAGGGCATCCGCCACGAGGACCGTCTGCATGAACTTCTTGGCCATCCCGACGTTGAAGAACGACCGGGCCTGTTTCCCCTTGCCCATCTCGATCATGCCCTTGTGCTCGTTGAACGTGATGTTCGACAGGGAGCGGACCGGGATCGCGAGGGTGGGATCCTTGCGCCTTTCGGCAGCGGTGATGACCAAGTCGGCCACACCGACGAGTTTCTTCTCGACCGCGCGGCTTGTCCCATTCTTTCGAACCATAGTACTTGCTATGCCTTCCTGCGCTTCGCGCTTTTTCTGGGTGTTCCGGCAGGTTTGCTCGCGTCCGTCTTGTGTCGAGGCGTTGGCTTCACACGCCGCATGGCCCGTGCGTCTTTGCTCTTGCCCGATTCCTCACGCCTGGCACGGCCCTTTGGCCCCGTCCGCTTCGCGGCCTTCTCCTCTTCTCCGGGAGCTCCTTCGGGGGGGACGGCCTCTGTTGGGGCAGTGGCGATCGACACCGATACCTCTCCTTCAATACCCGCTGGCGTGACAATAATCGAGTGCGGGAGGCCTTCCGGCCCTCCGCCCGTTTTGCCCAAGACCTCGTCCGTCTTTTCACCACCGGTCCGGGTCATGGCGATCTTGTGAAGCTGCTCTTTGAGCTTCTTGGTGGGCAGTTTGCCGCCCTTGAGGCGGTTGCAGGCGTCAACGACTTCCTCGATGTAGAGTTCGAAGATGTCGCGCCGACGGTATTCGCTCTGGGCCCGCTCTTGTCGTCTCAGGAAGGCGCCCAGCCGGCGGCCGCATTCGCGCAGGGCCAGGGTGATCTCTTTGCGGATCTCGTCGTAGTCGGCGATCGCCTCCTTGGATTCGCTGGTGAAGGGCACCCAGACCGAGGCCATATGGACGAAGATCACCATGGGGCCGGCCGGCAGCGCGCCTTTGGACTGAGTCACGCCGTAGGTGCGCCAGGTGGTGTCGAGCACCGCCTTGTAAATCGCGCAGGCGGACTGCTGGTGGACCAGCGGCACTCGGTTGGCGTAGCGGATGACGCGGGCGAGCTCATGATCGTCCTGCTGCTGCTCCCCTTCAGCCAGTGCAACCGGCTTCTTCTCCTGGCCCTCCCCCGCTTGCTCAGGCCCGCGGCCGTAGGCCAGGCCTGCTTCGATCACGAAGGGGTTCCCGCGGTACACAGCCGGGGGCCGGGTCACCGCCGTATAGAATTCCCCCTTGATTTGCTGATACACGCCGGAGAGGATCGCCTTTTCGCCGATCGGCGAGAGGCAGTTGGTCGGCGGCGCCATGATTTTGGTGGACTGGATCGCCTTATAGAGCCCCTCGGCCGCCTCCCCGTGGATATCCCGGGGCCGCGCCCGGGGGGAGAGTTTGGCGGCTTTGCAGATGTCCTCGGCAAGGTGAGGAGACACCCGGCTGAAATCGCTGGCCAGGAACCCCGAGAGCCAGTGGCTCTTGGTGTCCTGGAGCATCTTCAGCAGCATCCCGAGCTCGATCCCGTAGGGGTGAGGCTTGATTTCGCGTGGCGCGGGAGGGAGTTCGTGGAACGTCCGGGGATACTCCTTCGTCTCTCCCTCCGGGCTGAGGTACGTGAGCTTGACGTGGGGATTGGCGATGATGGTCTGCTCGATGTACTCGTCCACCGAGGCACGTCCCTTCTGGTAACGACCTTCGACCTCGATGCTGACCTGGATCCCACGGGGGTGTTCCCAGGCGATCTGCTTCTCCACCAGGATACGCGGCTCGTTTTTCTTGGTGTCGATCTGGACCTCGAAGTAATGGGCGGGCGTCTTCGCGCTGGTGCGGGAGGTAATCTGGACGGGTTTGCCGGTGGTGAGCTGGCCGTACATACCGGCGGCTGAGATGCCGATGCCCTGCTGTCCACGGCTCATGCGCAACCGATGGAACTTGGACCCGTAGAGGAGCTTCGCGAATATCCTCGGAATTTGTTGGCGGACAATGCCGGGGCCGTTGTCGGTGACCGTAATCCGAAAGCGGGTCGCCTGGCTTAGAGGGGGCGGGGATTCCCCGTTCGCGACGGCCTCCACCTTGACGGCCACTTCAGGGAGGATCCCGGCTTCCTCGCAGGCGTCCAGCGCGTTATCAACGGCCTCCTTGACGCAGGTGAGCAGCGCTTTTCGCGGATTGTCGAACCCCAAGAGATGCCGGTTCTTGGTGAAGAACTCGGAGACGGAGATCTCCCGCTGGCGGGCCCCCAGCTCGACGGCAGAAACCGTCGGCTTCGGCGGCGTGGGGGGAGGGCTGGTCTTCGGAGGGCTCGGTTTCCGGCTGCGGGTTGCCAACGCCATTCTGGTCAGAAGTTCACACGGAGGTTGATCGAGCCGATGTGATAGGTGGTCTTGTAGGTTCCGTCATTGGTACCGGGAGCTGCCAGCGGGGGCTGACTCCCGTTGACGGTCCGCGTATCATAGAGCAGTGCCTGGTAGGCCAGGTCCAGTCCGATCGCCATCGGCCGGAATTTCCCGCCTCCCTGGTTTCCGCATTCGAAGAGCCCCAGGAACCGGCCCTTCTCCTTGCACAGCAGACCCAGCCCGATTGAAAGGGCATGATTGTCCGAATCCGGAACCGACGGTGAGAAGGTGCTGTCTGGAACCGCGTTGGGTCCGTACCAATAGCCGCCCCGCACGGCCACTTCCCAGTGGGGGAGTCTAGCAGGCCGCAGCCATTTGTACTCGGTCCCCACCATCGGGGAATAAGTACTCTTCCAGTTCCGTGGGAACGCGACAACGTTAAAGGGCGGGGCGAGCGAGAGATGGACATCCGTATTGCGGAATGATCTCCACCGCGTGTAGTCGAGATCAACTTCGAGCTTCCATTCGCGGTCCTGGTCTCTCACCGGCCAGTAGGCGATTCCGCCCGTGATCACGGTCGGCAGGACGATCGGAAAGCGGGTGTCGGCTGCCACGGTGCCGTTCGCGAGAAGCTGACCTTTGAGATCGAGGACGGCCTGGCTTCTGTAGATCAGCCCGACATTGAGCCGTGGCTTGCCCTCCGCATTGCGAAGCGGGGTGTACATCAGGCTCGCGTTAAACCCCAGGGCGGTGTCCCGCCCGTTGATCTCCAGGGGAGTCCCGGCGGGGACAAGCGGATTGAACGGAGCGCCCGCGGAGTTGAATTTGATCTCGGCCTGCCCTTCGCCCCAGAAGTTGAAAAATGTATAAATGTCCAGGCCCAATCCCAACGAGAGCTGGTCGTTCACCTTGTACGCGAGGGTGGGCTTGATGTCGAACAGCTCGAGGGCGGCGCGGGTGACCGACGTTGCAAAGGGCCCGTTGTTCGGATAGCGCTGCAGGGTGCCGAACGGCGAAAGGACGGCCAGGCCGGCGGTCAGGTCACCCAGAAAATTGACGCCTAGGTCCTTCAGGTTAGCGGTAATGTACAGATTGGTCGGCGGCGGGTACGCCACGCTTCCGCCGAAATCGCCGCGCGCATTCACCCCGGTTGGGCTGGTAAACGAGGTGGACCCGCCGATCAGGAGGGTGCCGAGCGAAACCTGAACGCGGCGCAACTGCGTCATCCCGGCCGGATTGTAGTACACTGCCGAGGCGTCGTCGGCCTGGGCCGTGAACGCCGAGGCCTGTCCGGTCGCGGACGCGCTCTGGTCCACAATACGGAAGCCGGTGGCCTGACCGATGGAGGGGCAAACCAGCAGCGCTACCACAGTGGTGAGGCCGGCGATTCGTTGCACGGTACCCATGCGAGCCTCCGGGGCGGAAACCATGGATCGCTGGAACTACGTAATACTGGATTGGAGACTACTATTCCAGGGACCCTTCACCTTGTCAAGGAATTCTCTCAATGGCACCGATTACTCTTCTCTTGACAGAAGCCGATCGACGGCCTAGCTTTCGGGGGTCATTGGCCAAGTTCGTCGGAGCAGTCAGAGGCTGACCCGCGCCCGCCGGACCGTCGTGGGGCGCCTGGGTGAACCGCGTGGAGCAAGAGCTAAGCAGAAGTCTCGGGCCGGAGAGCGGGGGACAAGCCTCCTCTGAGACCTCCGGCTCGGAGAGCTATGACGAGTGGTGTCGCCGCTTCGCAGCAGAACGTCTGAAAGTCCTCTACTATCTTGGGCTGATCGCGAATCCCGTCTTCATCGGGGCCGATGTTCTCCTCTATCGCTCACACTTGCAGGAGCTGCTCCTTATCCGGGCGGTCCTCGAAGCGGGTCTTCTCATCGGGTTTGTTGCGCTCCGACAACAGCTCTCTGTTCTCAGACTTCAATTGCTCCTTGTCTTCTGGGTCGTCTTCCCGAATATCTGCGTGGTCCACATGACGATGGTGCTGGGCGGATTCACGTCCAGCTATTACAACGGTCTCAATCTGATCTTTCTGGCGGCAGCCGTCATCGTGCCAGTCTCGTGGACGAGCCATCTCGCGGCTCAGGCCGCGACAATGACCTACTACTATTCAGCAAATTTCGCGTTCGGTAGCTCGAGTCCTGCTGCCCTGAACGCCGCGATTGAGAACTCCTTCTTTCTGGTCTGGACCTGCGTGGCTTTGCTCTTTTCGGTGGCCATGTACGAGCGTTTGCAGCGGGCTGAATTTCAGGCACGACTATCGGAGCGCCATGCCCGTGAGCAGTTGGAGACCTCGCATCGCAAACTACTCGAGTTGGATCGGCTAAAGACGGAGTTTTTCGCCAATATCAGTCATGAGCTCCGCACCCCGCTGACGCTCAGCCTGGGCGCGTACAAGACTCTCCTCAAACTTTCGCCATCCCCGGAGTGCCGGGAGCTGATTCAGTCGGGCTTGCGGAATACGGCCAGGCTCCTGTTTCTCATCAACGAATTGCTGGACCTGGCCAAGTTTGAGAGCGGGCGCGCGGAATTGAAGAAGCGATGCATCGATCTCGCTGCCATCGTCCGGGGCATCGCGGCCAACTTTGACTCGGGTGCACGGCGCCGTATCCATTCCCGAGGGATGGAGCAACCGGTCGCGATTGCAGCCGACCCGCTCCAGATGAAGAAGGTCCTCTATAACTTGCTCTCCAACGCCTTCAAGTTCAGCGATCCAGAGGAGGGGCAGGTGTGGATGCGGTTGCGCGCGAATGAAGACAGGATCGAGCTGGAGATCGAAGACAACGGGATCGGCATCCCTCACAATCAACTGGAACGGATCTTTGACCGCTTCACTCAGGTGGAAGGAAGCGCTACGCGCCGCTACGAGGGGACCGGGATCGGCTTGGCATTGGTCAAAGAGATTGTGGACCTCCACGGGGGAAGGATCGCGGTGGAGAGCAAGCTTGGCCAGGGTTCGACCTTCACGATCACCCTGCCTCGCGGGGGAGCCAGCCTTGCCGACCTGGTGGCGGTCGAGGACGAGGAGGTCCCCCTGCTCTCTCTCGTCCATGAGACCCGTGAAAAACGGGATCGAGCGATGGTCCCCTCGCCGGCCTCGACCGGCCGACTTCCCTTGGTGCTCGTGACCGAGGATAACGCGGACATGCGAGCCTATGTGGAGGGGGTGCTGAACGGTCAGTACCGCATCGCCTTGGCCAAGGATGGGGCCGAGGGCCTGGAGCAGGCCAAAACCCTGCGCCCGGATCTGATCCTCACGGATGCCATGATGCCCCGGATGAGCGGGTATGATCTGCTGAAAGCGGTTCGCAGTGATGAGACATTGCGCTCGATCCCGGTGATCTTCTTGACCGCCCGGGCCGGGACCGAGGCGCGCATCGAGAGTTTGGATGCGGGCGCAGACGATTACCTCGCCAAACCGTTCGACGAAAACGAATTGCTGGCCCGCGTCGGCAATCTGATTCGAGCCCGCGCTCAAGAGAGAGAGCTGACGGAGCTTCAGAAAGAGAAACTGACACGATTCCTACCGCAGCCGCTCGGTGAGATGATTATGTCGGGGACTGCGGATCGCTTTCTGAAGAGTCATCGGACTGATGTCACGGTGCTCTTCCTCGACCTGCGAGGGTTCACCGCCTTTGCCGAAACCGCTGACCCCGAAGACGTGATGAATGTGCTGCGTGAATATCAGGCCGAGACGGGACGTATCGTCGCTGACTATCAGGGGACACTCGAGAGGTTTTCGGGGGACGCCATGATGATATTCTTGAATGACCCCGTCCCTGTTCAGAACCATGTTGAGCAGGGGGTGCGGATGGCGATCGCGATGCGGAACCGGCTTGAAGCGTTACGAATCCAATGGGGCAAACGAGGGTACGAGCTGGGCGCCGGCGTCGGCATCGCCACGGGCTACGCCACGTTAGGGCTGGTCGGGTTCGAACGACGGACCGATTACGCAGCCATCGGAACGGTCACCAATCTGGCTGCTCGGCTGTGTGGGGAGGCGCAGCACGGCCAAATACTCGTCACGGAGCGCGTGCGGCACTTCGTTGAGAACCTGGTCTCCGTCGAACCGGTCGGGGAACTGACGCTGAAAGGGTTCAGCCGCCCGGTGGCGGCCTACAACATCGCTGGACTGCGAAACCACGCGCCGAGCACGCGATCCGGCAGCGGCTAGCCTCATTGCCTTGAAGGATTACCGGAGGCCGACTCCTGCTCCATGCGGTTCATGATCCACACGACTTGGATCACCAGCGCCAGCCGCTTGAGATCAATCGGCTTGCCGATGGAATCGACCGCCCCGAGCTTGACCATCTCCTTCAGCAGTGGCGTATCTTTGTTGGCGCTCAGCGCGATCACCGCGCCCATGTAATTCAGGCGTTGGAGCTCGCGCAGCACCTCAACCCCGTTCATCCTCGGCATAAATAGGTCCAGAATCACGATACGGGGTGGCTCCTGCTGGACCTGGGCCACCGCCTCAACCCCGTCCTGGGCCGTCCGAACCCGGTAGCCACGACCAGTCAAGAACTGCCACAACAGATCGCGGATTCCAGGCTCGTCATCCACCACCAGGATTGAGTCACCGGGCAGCGGCTCTCCTGACGGTCCCTTGGCGGGTGTCGTTGGAGCAGACTGGCTTGACTGTCCGAGCACACGGTCGAGGGTTCCCATCAGACTTTTCAGTGAGAGCCCCTTTCTCAGGAAATCAGTCACCCCCAATTCCCGTGCCTGATCCTCTAACTCGTCCGTCCGTGCTCCTGTCAAGACGATGACGGAAGCCTTCGGGTCAACCGCACGGATCTGCTTGAGCACCTCAATCCCGTTCATGTCCGGCATGATCAAGTCCAAGAGCGTCATGTGCGGCCGGTGCCGTTTAAATTGCTCAAGGGCATCCGCACCGCTCATCACCGTGATCACTTCGTGGCCATGGTGACCGAGCACGGCTCGCAGCAGGTCGCAGAACATCTGTTCATCGTCCACTGCGAGGATTTTCGCCATATCTTCCCCTTTTCCCTTCGTCCCGTGAGTCCCGGCCCGGTGTCAGGATGTGCTCGGACGGCATACCTGACTAGGTCCATGCTGGACTCTTCCGGCATGTGCGCATCCCACAGCATTAAAGCAAATCTCCTCGCTTGAAGCCAGTATCAGGCCTTTTTGGCGCAGCCCGCCGGCGTGGCTGACCGCTCTCCTCCTGCTGCCTTCCGGGCTCCGCACTTGCGATTTGGAATCGGTTATGAGGCGGGTTCGGAGACGACGCGAGTGAGCATCAAGAAGAGCTGTTGAGTAGGACGAGAAGCTCGCCTGTCACTGACTCAGTCTATGGAGACGGCCAAGCCCACCTGCACCACCAGCTCCAGCCGCTCGAGCTCAACCGGCTTGCCCATCACATCCACGGCTCCCAAATCCAAGGTCTGCTGCAACACGTGTTCATCCTGGCTGGCGCTTAGCGTCACGACGCCTCCTTTGAAATCCCTGGCCCTGAGCGCCCGCAGCACCTCCACCCCATTCATCCTAGGCATATTGAGGTCCAGAATGATCAAGTGCGGGCGCTCCTGCTCCACCATATCCAGCGCCTCTTTCCCGTCTTGTGCCACCCGGACCCGATAGCCCCGCAGGGTCAGAAACTCCTTGACCAGGCTTCGGATCTCAGGGTCGTCGTCCACCACGAGCAGGGAGTTCCGGTTCTGGTTCCCCGCGAGAGATCCCGTCCCCTTGCGGGAGGCTGAGGGTGCCTGGGACCGCTGCATGACCTCCCGCTCAATGGCTCTGATCAGGACATCGGGCGCGAGCCCTTTTCCAAAGAAGTCGGTCACGCCAAGCTTTCGGGCCTCGTTCTCCAGCTCGTCCGATCGCTGCCCGGTGATCATGATGACCGCGGCGTCGGGATCGATCACGCGAATCCGCTTGAGCACCTCGATGCCGTTCATCTCCGGCATGTACACGTCGAGGAAAGTGATACGCGGGCGGCGCGTCCGGAAGACCTCCACCGCCTCCCGGCCGCTGGTCGCCGTGAAGACCTCGTGGCCGTGTCGCGTAAACACCACCTGCAACAGGTCGCACAAAAGCTTCTCATCGTCGGCTACCAGAATCGTGGCCATGGTCAGCCTCCTGTCTGAACATTGTCACTCGCGGGCATGTCCAGCACCTTATGTATGGTCTGAGCCATCCCGGCCTCAGCATCCGGGGCGATCCGGAGAAGATAAATCCGGACGGTCGTCCCATTTCCCAGCGCACTGTCCACTTCGATCGAGCTGCCGTTCTGCTTCATAATCCGGTACACGGGCGCCAATCCCAACCACTTTCCCCGCCCGGGATCAGCGTGAGGCTTACCGCGACATAGGCGAGCATGCGTCGCCGGACGGTAGTCTCTTGGGATGTCTCTCGTGTCATCGTGACGATCTCGGCCATGCGCGTCGCGTGAGGTGAGGCTCCTCGGGGTCAGGCTCTTCAACATGAAGACGATTGGGGGGTCTGCTTTTCATGAATTCCCGCATTGTATGCCTAGGACTGAAAATTCGGCCAGTCACCTTTGCACAGAAACTCCGTCACCCCGAGTTCGCGAGCCTGCGCCTCGGCGGCCTCCGTACCCGACCCGGTAAAGATCATGACGGTGGCCGCGGGATCGATCGCGCGAATGTGTTTCAGGACAGCGATCCCGTCCAGGCCCGGCATGTTGAGGTCCAGAATGGTGATGTCGGGGCGTTCCCGACGAAACAGCTCGACGGCCATTCGCCCATCGCTCGCGACAATCACCCTGCGACCCTGATGCCTTAACTGGTGACTGAGTAACTCGCGAATGCTCGCGTCGTCATCAACCACGAGAATTTTGAGCATCTTCGTCTGAGATGGCTCGATTCGAGCTCGCCGTTCCGGGGTCACCTGCAGGCTGCCTCTTGATCGCCGGCGCCGCTACTCCTTGTCCGCCCCAGACGGAATGCCTGACAGAACTTCCCGGACCTTCCGCAACAAAATCGTCGGGGTAAACGGCTTCGACAGCAGGGTCACGTTAGGATTCGCGATTCCGTGGTGCGTGAGGATGCCTTCCGAGTATCCCGACATGTAAAGCACCTTGGTCTCCGGCCGGCGGGGACTGAGCTGTTCCGCGAGTTGCCGCCCGTTCATCCCCGTCATCACCACATCAGTCATCAGGAGATGGACTGGGCCCTGGTGTCGGTCCGCGAGTCGCAGCGCCTCGACGCCGTTCGACGCCGCCACCACGGTATAGCCGTGTGTCTCGAGCGCCATGCGGGCCAGGTCCCGCACCATGGCGGAATCCTCGACCAGCAATACCGTCTCCGTGCCGGTGGGCACTGCGGCTTCATGGGCGACGGTCTCCCGCGATCCCGCCAGGTCGTCCACGCGCGGGAGATAGACTTTGAACGTGCTGCCTTTTCCGACCTCGCTGTACACGGTGATCGCGCCCTGGTGCTGCTTGATGATCCCGTACACTGTGGACAGCCCAAGCCCCGTCCCCTTGCCAGGCTCCTTGGTCGTGAAGAACGGCTCGAAGATCCGCGCCTGGGTGGCCTCGTCCATGCCGCACCCGCTATCGCTCACGGTGAGAACCACGTAGAAGCCGGGCTCGAGCTCCCAACCGGAGGCGGTGGTCTTTTCACCCAGTTTCACGTCCGCGGTTTCGATGATGAGCGTGCCCCCGGATGGCATGGCGTCTCGGGCGTTGACGGTCAGGTTCATCAGAATCTGCTCGATCTGTCCCGAGTCGCATTTAATCCGCCCGATCCCCGGCTTGAGCTTCGTCACGATCGCGATGTCGTCGCCGATCAGACGCCGCAGCAGCTTCTCCATGGCCTCGAGGACCTCGTTCAGATCCAGCACTTTCGCCGCGGGTACCTGCTTCCGGCTGAAGGCCAGAATTTGATTGGTCAGCGAGGCGGCCCGCTTCCCAGCAGTCCTGATCTGCTTGAGATGTGTCCCCAGAGGATGATCAGGAGGGAGCTTAAGTAGCGTGAGCTCGCTGTAGCCGTTGATGACTGTCAAGAGATTATTAAAGTCGTGGGCGATCCCGCCAGCCAGTTGCCCGATCGCCTCCATCTTCTGAGCCTGGCGAAGCTGTTCTTCCAGACGCCTGCGCTCGGCCTTCTCTTCGGCTTCGCGCAGGGCTCGAACGACCGCGGAGGCGAAGCGAGCGGGCTTGGATTTCAGGACGTAATCGGTCGCCCCGTCCTTCAGGGCTCTGATCGCGTGTTCTTCGCCCAACGTACCCGAGAAGAAGATGAACGGTACCTCGGGGCGCTTGGCCTGCGCCGCGAGCAAGGCGGAATGGCCGTCGTAGGAAGGGAGCGTATAATCGGAGATGATCATGTCGAAACCGCCTTCCTCCAGCGCAGCCACGAACGCATCGCGGGCCTCCACACGATTGATCTTGAAGGGCAGGCCTTCCGCGGCGAGCATGGCCTGAACGAACTCGGCGTCCTTCGGATTGTCTTCAAGATGCAGAATCCGCATCGGTGAGCGCATGAACATGTCCCCGTGCTAAAGCGGTGGCAGCGGCTGTTCCGACTCCCGCCGCCGTTCATCATCCGCGATCAGGATGGTCGCCATGCTCCGTCCCCTGTGAGCGCTTCATGCAGAGCGTGAAGCAGTTGCTCCGTGGTGTAAGGCTTCTGCAAGAATAAAGTCGAGCCGGTGTCGGCAAGGTCCGCACGGTTCTTGTTTTCCATCAAGCCGCTGACGGCGATGACCTTCACCGCCGGGTCAAGTTTGTGCAACGCCCGAATCGTGGCCGGCCCATCCATGAAGGGCATCATCATATCGGTCACCACCACGCTGATCGCGTTGTGATGCTGCGCGCAGGACGCGAGCGCCTCGGTGCCGTCCTTCGCCGTCAGCACTCGATAGCCATAGGCTTCGAGGGTCGCTTTCGTCGTTTCAAGGATCGGTGCTTCATCATCAACCACCAGCACGAGCTCTCCATTCCCCTTGTGGAGTTCGGGCCGTTCCTCTTCGGCTTGCCGCGTGGCGGCTGTCTCCTGGGCCGGCAAGTAGACCTTGAACTCGGTTCCTCTCCCCACCTCGCTGTACACATTCATAAACCCGCCATGGCTTTTCACGAACCCCATCGCGGTCGAGAGACCCAGCCCGGTTCCTTGCCCCACCCCTTTAGTGGTGAAGAAGGGGTCAAAAATCCTGTCGATCACGTGGGGGGGAATCCCGGTGCCGGTATCCAAGACGGACAGCACCACATAGGGGCCGGGTTTGGCGTCCGGTTGCCTCCTCAGGTCATGTTCGTCAAGGAGCAGATTGCCCGCTTGAATCTGGAGCCTCCCGCCATCAGGCATCGCATCGCGGGCGTTGACGCACAAGTTCAGCAGCACCTGATAGAGCTGGGTCGAATCACCGATGATGGTCCAGAGGTCATTTGGGAGGTGCGTCCCGATCTGAATTGAGCGCGGGAAGGTGTCCCGCATGATCTTCTCGAGTTCGGCGATCAGGTGGCTGAGCTGTATGGCGCATCGCTCGCCTTCGACGCCGCGGGCAAAGGTGAGGACTTGCTTGATCATGCCCCTGCCTCGCTTGACGCTGGTTTCGATGGTTTTGACCCATTTCCTGGCCTCATCGTCGAGCGGTATCGTCAGGAGCAGTTGGGCGGCCATGAGGATGGGCGCCATCACGTTGTTGAGGTCGTGCGCAATGCCGCCCGCCAGCGTGCCGAGGCTCTCCATCCGCTGGCTGCGGAGCAACTGCGCTTCGAGCTGCTTCTTCTCCGTGATGTCCGTGTTGATGACCAGAATGGACCGCGGTTTGTCCTCCTGGTCCCGCACCAGCGTCCAACTACTGGCGACAATCATCGTCTTGCCGCCTTTCGTCACCTGGTGCATCTCGCCGCGCCATTCCCCCTTCTCAAGGAGCGTCTTCCAGGCGGTTGCCAGATGGGATTGCTTGGACATGTGGAGCAGTTCGCTGACTCTTTTGCCAATGGCCTCTTGGGCCGTCCACCCATAGAGCCGCTCGGCGCCTTTATTCCAGAGGATAAGCGAGCCTTCCAGACCACACAAGAGAATCGCATCATGCGCCACGTCAAGGAGGGCGGCCTGCTCTCGGATCGTCTCTTCGGCTCGCTGCCGGGCCGTTCGCCCTTCGGACTCTTGTAGCGCGCGGCGGACTGCTGGGATGAACCGTCTGAGCCGCTGTTTCAACACATAATCTGTGGCGCCGGACGTCAGCGCTTCGATCGCCGCCTCTTCCCCAATGGTGCCGGAGAGGAAGATAAACGGCATGTCCGGACAGCGTTCGCGTGCCAGGGCCAACGCGGTTTTGCCATCGAACGAGGGGAGCGAGAAATCGCAGAGGATCAGGTCCCAGCCACCTTCATCCAACGCGGCCACGAACGCGGCCTGGGTCTCCATACGCGTGACCTCGGATGGCAGGCCTTCCGCGGCGAGCATGGCCTGAACGAGCTCGGCGTCCTTGAGATTATCTTCGAGATGAAGAATCCGCAGCAGCGATTTCATCAGCGTCCTGCCATGTGAATCAGTGCACTCCACCGGTGGGATTCGTTCAGCCAGCGTGGGAGGTCGGCTGCGGGAATCGGGCGGCTCATGTAATACCCCTGGGCCGCGTCGCACCCGATGGCCACCAGCCCATGCCAGGTCTGCTGATCCTCTACCCCCTCGGCTACGACCACGAGCCCCAGATCGTGTCCCATATCCACAGCGGCCCGCACGATCGCCGCGTCGTGCCGGTCTCGCATCATCCCCAGGACAAAGGCCTTGTCAATCTTGAGTTCGTGCACCGGCAGTCGCTTGAGATAGGCCAACGACGAATAGCCGGTGCCGAAGTCGTCTACGGACAGTTTGAGTTCCATGCGATTCAGACATGTGAGAATCTCCATTGCGCGTTCCGGGTCCCCCATGATGCAGCTTTCCGTGATCTCCAGTCCCAGCCGGCCGGGCGCCACGCCGGAGGCGTCCAGGAGCTTTGCAATCTGGTCTGGCAGCCGCGCATCTTGCAAGCACCGCACCGATAAATTGACGGACACGGTAAGGTTGAGTCCCCCTCGCTGCCAGGCCTGGCATTGGCGCACGGCCGCCTCGATCGTGCCCAGGGTCATGGGTTTGATCAGCCCCGTCTGCTCCGCCAGGGGAATAAACTGAGCTGGTGAGATCAAACCGCGTTGGGGGTGCTGCCAACGCATCAGCACCTCGACGCCAATGACTTGGCCTGTTTTGAGGTTGATCATGGGCTGGTAATTCAGCACAAGCTGGCCGCTTGCCATGCCTTGGCGCAGTTCACCCATCAGGGCCAGGCGCTCAGGGTGGTAACGATCCTGCTCGGATGTATAGACAGCGACCCCGCTCCCGGTCCCATTGGCCACATGGAGCGCCACGTCCGCTCGTCGAAGGAGCGTATCAGCGTCCGCGCCATGCTCGGGAAAGAGAGCGATCCCGAGACTCGCCCTGACATCGACCGGCAGCCCTTCCAGCACGAACGGGTCATCCAGCGCTTTCAACAGCGTCTGCGCGAGGAGGATGGCGCCCTTGGCGTCGGCTCGGAGCACCACCGCGAATTCGTCCCCGCCCAAGCGCGCGATCTGGGTGGATTCCTCCAACGCGCTCCTTAGTCGCAGGGCGACATCCTTCAACAGACAATCCCCATTCTGGTGCCCAAGGGTGTCGTTGATGTCCCTGAAGCGGTCCAGATTCATCAGCAACAGAGCCGCCGATGTGTTGTCTCGGTGGCAGTTGCGAAGAGTCTGGCTCAGGTGGTCTTGGAGGAGGACACGGTTGGGCAGACCGGTCAGAGGATCGTAATAGGCGAGGCGATGAATCTGTTCTTCTGCCCGCTTGCGTTGAGTGCGTTCCTGGGCTTCGTCCAAGGCTCGGCGGACCGCAGGTGCCAGCCGTCCGAGCCGATCTTTCAAGATATAGTCGGTCGCACCGTTCTTCAGGGCTTCCACTGCGCGTTCCTCGCCGATGGTGCCGGACACGAAGAGAAACGGGAGATCGGGGCATTTCTCCTTTGCAAGCGCCAAGGCGGTCCGGCCGTCAAAGGACGGCATGGAGTAGTCGCAGAGGATCAGGTCAAATCCGCCCTGGTTCATCGCGGCAAGAAACTGATTGCGGGTCTCCACCCGCACCAACTCACAGGCAATACTGTCTGCCACCAGCATCGCCTGGACCAGTTCCGCATCGTTTCGATTGTCTTCGAGGTGAAGGATGCGCAGGGACGAACCCACAAACCGCTCCTGTTCTCCTAAGTCCTTCGATTCATAAATTCGATGACGACTTTATTCCCTCAGGACTTAGTGCTGAGTGAGCAGTTGTCCTTGAATCTTCTCGCATAAATACGTCACCGTATTTGCGAATCGAAGCACTAAGCCACGGCTGATCGCCTTGGCTCCTTTGTTCTTCCCAGGGTTCCCGGCGGCGGTTCGTTAAGGAGCGCCCAGAACCCGCCGAGTTGTTTCACGGCATCGACAAATGCTTTAAACTCCACCGGTTTGACCACATAGGCGTTGACGCCCAGGTTGTAACTCTTCACCAAGTCCTGCTCCTCGCGCGACGAGGTGAGGATCACTACCGGGATCGCCTTCAGGTCGTGGTCACCTTTGATCGTCCGCAGCACCTCCAGTCCATCCACTTTCGGCATCTTCAGGTCCAGCAGCACGACAACGGGATTGCCCACAGGCCGCATGGCGAATCGCCCCCGCTTGTAGAGGTAGTCCAGGGCTTCGGAGCCATCGTTTGCGACCACGACCTCGTTGGCCAGGTGGTACTCGTCCAGCGCAACAAGCGTCAACTCGACGTCCTTAAGATTGTCCTCTGCGAGGAGAATGCGTTTGATCTCTGCCATGGCTCAGTCACCTCCTCGGGTCTTACCGGTTTCAGCCAGCTTGGGCAGCGAGAAAAAGAATGCGGCGCCCTCGTTAACCTTGCCTTCCGCCCACACCCGGCCGCCATGTCGGCCGATGATGCGCTGCACGTTGGCCAGCCCGATGCCGGTGCCTTCGAATTCGCGGGCACTGTGCAGCCGCTGGAAGACGCCGAACAACTTGTGGGCGTACTGCATGTCGAACCCGACGCCGTTGTCTCGCACGAAGACGACCACGTCGTCCCCCCTCACCTTCTCCTCTCCCATCACCCGTTGCAACGGACGGAGCAACGGGTCCCCGGGAGCGGGGTGGGGTGAGGGGACGTCCTCCCGGCTGACCGCTGATGGCAGGTGGGTGAGGGTGCCGACTTCGATCCGGGCCTCCTCGCGAGGTCTGGTGTACTTGACCGCATTGGCGATTAGATTGACAAACACCTGGCGCAGCATCGCGGGGTCGCCGCGCACCTCCGGCAAGGTGCCCAGCTTCCACTCAATGCGCCGGCCTTCCGTTTCCTGTCGTAGTTCCCGCAGGACATCGCTGACAATCTCGTTCAGGTTGACCGGTGTACGCCGCAGTTCCACGCGTCCCATGCGGGAAAAGAGCAGCAGATCGTCAATCAGACGGCCCATGTGTTTCGCCGACTCCGAAATCGTTTGGAGGTACCGGCGGCCCTTGTCATCCAGCGCGGAGGCCGCGTGTTTCTGGAGCAGGTCTGCAAATCCATTCATGTGGCGGAGCGGCGCGCGCAGGTCGTGCGAGACGGAGTAGCTGAACGATTCCAGCTCCTTGTTAGCCGCCTCGAGCTGCGTGTTTGATTTCTTAATTTCCTCTTCGGCCCGCTTGCGCTCGGTGATGTCGCTAAAGATCACCACACCTCCACGTTGGATGCCGGACTCATCACGCAATGGTCTGCCAGTCACGCTTAGCCAGATGCCCTTCGGAATGCCGGGGCGGCGCAAGAATTGCACGTCTCCGTCTACGGACTCTCCCCTGATTGCCTTCGCGAGGGGTATTTGATCGGCCGGATACGGGGTGACTTGATCGGGGAGGAAGACGCTGTAATCCTCCGACCATTGTTCCTGTGGCACACCCGCCGGAACCAGGCCGACAATGCGCTCCGCGGCGGGATTCCAGATTACGAACTTTCCCGCCATGTCGGCGACCACCACGCCCTCCCCTATACTGGCCAGGACGGATTTCAAGACGGCCGTCTGCTTCGAAAGCTCCTCTTCGGCCCGCTTGCGGGCGGTGATGTCTTGATCCAGTTTCTGATTGATGGCGCCGAGTTGTTCCGATTGCTGTCTCACCCGGTCGCCTATCTGGAACAGGTCGACGAACACCGTGACCTTCGCTTTCAGTATTTCAGGGATGAACGGTTTAAAGAGATAATCCACGGCGCCAACGGAATAACCTCGGAACACGTCTGCATCCATGGTGTCCGCGGCCGACAGGAAAATGATCGGCGTATGGCGGGACCGCGCACGTCCACGAATCAACGCCGCCGTCTCAACCCCACCCAACCGCGGCATCCGTACGTCGAGCAGGATGACGGCGAAGTCTTGCTGTAGGAGATGACGCAAGGCGTCCTGGCCGGACTCAGCTGTCACAATCGTTCTCCCTGGTCCGGCCAGGAGTGTCTCCATCGCCATGAGACTCCCCGGATCATCATCGACCAGCAGGATGTTCGCCGTGATTGGCGGGGTTATCACCACCGGACTTGTTGGTCGATCGGGCTCGACGGGGGCCACACTGACCGGCCTTAGAATCGTCAAGGTTATGGGATGACTCGGTTGTGTCATCGTCCGACCGCCTTTTTCTTCTTCCCAAAGAGCCAAATGCGCAACCACGCCAGCAGTTCTTCGGTGTTCACCGGTTTAGCGATGTAATCGGACGCCCCGGCTTGCAGGCACCGTTCCCGGTCTCCCTTCATCGCTTTCGCCGTGAGGGCCAGGATCGGCAACAACCGATGCTTGGGATTCTGCCGGATTTGGTGCATGGTCTCGTAACCGTCCATCTCCGGCATCATGATGTCCATCAAGACCACGTCGAGGTCCGGATCTTCATCGACCTTCGCAATCGCCTCTCGACCGGTCTCACAACTCACCACCTCAATGCCGTGGGACTCGAGCAGGCTGGTGAGCGCGAAAATGTTGCGGATGTCATCATCCACCACCAGCACCTTCTTGCCTGCAAGGGCGTCGTCGCTCTGGCGCACTCGCTCCAACATCCGCTGTTTGTCCTGCGGCAGTTGGGCCGTGACGAGGTGTAGGAATAACGTGGCCTGATCCAGGAGCCGTTCCGGGGAGTCCACGCCTTTCAGCACGATGCTCTGGGACAGTTTGCGCAAACGAATTTCTTCCTCATCAGTGAGTTCCTTGCCCGTGAACACGATCACCGGCAAGTCACGTAACGCCGGGGCCTGACGCATCCGTTCCAAGAGCTCGAAGCCCGACATGTCCGGCAGGCGCAAATCGAGCACGACGCAGTCAAACGACTTCTGACTGATGGCTTCCCAAGCGTGAGCGCCGTCTTCGGTCATTGTGATGTCAACCTGCTCATGGCCGAGTAACTCACTGAGACTCTGACGTTCGATGTCATTATCTTCCACCA
>Ga0209376_1002135_pt1 | contig 19084 bp, 18 predicted proteins | sample GraSoiAngelo_134_FD_185891 | JGI IMG/M metagenome (GOLD analysis project Ga0209376, IMG submission 185891) | Grasslands soil microbial communities from the Angelo Coastal Reserve, California, USA - 14_0929_05_30cm (SPAdes) (version 2) | ecosystem: Environmental > Terrestrial > Soil > Grasslands ... | reverse complement strand
AGCGACCTGGATTCTCGATGGGCTTGAGGTCACCCTTGCTGGTTCGTTAGGCGGAATCTTGACGAGCCGCGAAACGCTCGCGCTTACCGACACCGAAATTGGCGCGAGTGCCACCTTCTATCTCACCGGTGCCGTGATCGGCGCGCTTCTGTTTGGCTACGGAACAGATCGATTTGGTCGAAAGAAATTATTTTTCATCACCGTTGCGGTTTATCTGATCGGCACGGCGCTGTCCGCCTTCTCATGGAATTTCGCGAGCTACGCTTTCTTTCGCGCACTGACCGGGGCGGGCATCGGCGGTGAATACGCTGCGATCAATTCGGCGATCGATGAACTGATTCCGGCACGGGTGCGTGGTCGGGTGGACTTAATGATCAACGGCTCTTACTGGCTCGGCGCTGCTCTCGGTTCTGGTGCGACGCTGTTGCTGCTCGATCCGAATCGATTTCCGATCTGGTTAGGCTGGCGTTTTGCCTTCGGGATTGGCGCGACGTTGGGCTTGATTGTCATTTTCTTTCGTCGCTGGATTCCGGAAAGCCCGCGCTGGTTGATGATTCACGGGCGAAGCGCCGAAGCGGAAAAGATCGTGGACGAAGTCGAGCGCAGGATTGTGTCCGATCCTGAAACATTGCCGAGACATGATTCACCGCCAACGCGTATTTACACGCGAACGCACACGCCGTGGCGAGAAATTTGGAACGCAGTCGCACACGAACATCGACATCGGTCTTTTCTCGGTTTCGTGCTGATGCTGACGCAGGCGTTTTTCTACAACGCGATCTTTTTTACGTATGCGCTCGTGTTGATGCGGTTTTACAACGTGCCCGAAAGTAAGGTCGGAGGATATCTGCTCCCATTCGCATTGGGGAATGTTCTTGGCCCGGTCGTGCTCGGACATTTCTTCGACACGATTGGTCGCAAACAAATGATCGCCGCGACTTATGGGATCTCTGGGATTCTACTCGCGCTGACGGGCTGGTTGTTTCAGGCGGGACTTCTGAATGCTGAAACGCAGACGATAGCTTGGACGGTCATCTTTTTTATTGCGTCCGCGGCGGCTAGCTCGGCCTATTTGACGGTGAGCGAAATTTTTCCGCTCGAAATTCGCGCGCTGGCGATCGCAATTTTCTACGCAGTCGGAACTCTCACCGGCGGCGTGTTCGCGCCGTTGCTCTTTGGTTGGATCATCGGCACCGGGTCGAGCGGCGCGCTTTTCGCAGGTTATCTTGCAGCCGCCTTCTTGATGATTTTGGGAGCGATTGTTGAACTGTGGATTGGCGTCGCGGCGGAACGCCTGCCGCTCGAACACGTGGCCGCGCCGTTATCGAGCCGGCACTGAAAGCTGGCAGGTATGAATCGGCCCGGCCGGCGTCAACTCGCTGCAATAAAGATGAATCGCATCGACGCGAAACATTCCGGCGTCGAGTTCGGCATTCGACTTTAGAAATTTTCGACGCACGCCGCCATGGGCATCGCGACAGCGCGCGAGCGTGATATGCGGATGCCAGGGGCGCAAATCGGCTTCGACTCCGGCGGCCAGTGCTGCATCCTGCACCCGTTTGTGAAGTTGAAAAAGATGTGGATGACCTTTCCCAACGCCAATCCAAATGATTTTCACGTGACCCTTGGGCGGAAATGTGCCGATGCCTTCGATCGGCAGAAAAAAAGCGCCAAATTCAATCGCGCTCAGTTTTTCGCGCAACGCAAGATCGACATCTTCCGATACATCGGGAAAGAAACCGAGCGTCAGGTGCATTTGATCGCCGACGATCCAACGGACACCGCGAATATGGGGATTAAGATCGACCAGAACTTTTCGGACTGATTGCGGCGGATCAATCGAAACGAAAAGACGTTTCGTGTTCACTTACGCAGTCGAACGTCCGCGCCAGATACTGCTTCATTGCCGCTTTGGCCGACTCGCGGCGGTAAATAACGATTTGCCGCCTTCATCAGGCGACCGATCAAGTTCGGAAATAGAGCGTTGGCGGCGATGATGAAATAGGCCGAGCAGGGGATGATGAGCGCGGGTTTTCCGTGCCGGCAAGCGTTCAAGATTTTTCGCGCAGCGCGCTCCGCAGAAATTGAGGCGAACGGAATCTTAGTCGACCAGTCGAACCATCGGTATTCGGCGGCGCGGTCGCCTTTGAACTTCGCGTGAATTTGCGAGCCCGTCCGCATCAGTCCGGGCGTGACGGTCGTGACGTAGATGTTGTCTTGAGCGAGTTCGGGACGCATCGCATCGGAAAAGCCCGCGAGCGCGAACTTGCTGGCCGCGTACGCTGCCATGTGCGGCACGGCAATCTTTCCGCCGATGGACGAAATGTTTATTATGCGACCGCCGCCCTTTGCGCGCATGTGGGGAGCGACTAGTAAATACAAGATAAACGGCGCCCAAAAATGCAGGCGCATGGCGCGATCGAAATCTTTGAGTTGCATATGCGCAAGCGGACCGATCTCGATGGTGCCGGCGTTGTTAATCAAAATGTCGATCTTACTAAAGTGCTGAAGCACCTGTTGAACTGCGGATTGAATTTGCGCGGACTCGAGCAGGTCGCACGGGATTGTTAAAACGTCTGTAGCCAAACGATCCAACTCCGTTTTGGCGCGGGCGAGCTCTTCGGCATCGCGCGCGATAAGGGCGACCTTTCCTCCGCGCGCGCAAATCTGGCGCGCAATTGCCAACCCAAGGCCGCGCGAGCCGCCGGTGATGAGAGCGATTTTATCTTTGAAAAACTTGGAACGTAACATCGCGGATTATCAAACGCTGTAGTAGCCGAAAGATCAATAAGTCCGACGGTCACAGACCGCCGCTACAGTTTCAAGAGTGTTTGCGGTTGAAGCGCGCGATTTCGCGCGCGGTTTCGCGTTCCACGACGCGCTTTTTCAAGTCGGCACGTTTATCGTGAGCGACTTTGCCTCGGCCGACGCCGAGCTCGGCTTTCAACTTTCCATTTTTCCAATAAAGCTTTAGGACGACTAAGGCCCGACCTTTGATCTGGCTTTCGCCGTAAAGCTTGTCGATCTCTTCTCGATGCAACAAAAGTTTACGGACACGTTTTGCGGACGGGATTTCGTGGCTGGCCTTCTCGTATGGCTGAATGTCGGCGTTATAGAGAAACGCTTCGCGGTTCTCGATCCGTGCGAAGGCGTCGCTGATATTGGCCTTGCCGGCCCGGACGGATTTTACTTCGCTGCCTTTTAGCTCGATCCCGGCTTCGTAGCGTTCAAGGATGTGAAAATCCCGCAGCGCCTTGCGATTAAGGATCGACTCGGCGGGCATGATCGCGCGGAACGCGCTCGAAATTATTCGTTATCCGGACCTTTGAGAGGCTCGAACGCGAGCTTGCCGGCAATGATCTCTTTCAAAGCGATATCGGTCAGCGACATGCGTGGTGTCGTTTCCACCATCGGTCGATGTCCCAAGCCGAGCTGGCGGACGCGCTTGGAGACAACGTTGATCAGGAGTTGCTGATTGGGGATAATTTGAGCGGCTTCCTGGAGGAGTTGAGTCGTCATATGGCGCAGGGATCTGACGGCGCGGTTGGCTTCCGTCGGGAATTGAAGAATGATCGGCACGCTGGCGGCGAGAGTGAAGGGTGTGAGCTGCGACGCGATCATAAAAATGGAGCGGTGACATTGCGAGCGGTTGAAAGAGTTGTCAACCGATTTGTTCCGGGCGACGGGGTGTCGATCTTACTCTATGAAAAGATCGACAATTAGGCAGGTTGCTGCAAGTAGTGAGCGACCGGCCTAACGAATGTCTTCGACGTAGCTGATGACGCGATAATCGACCGCGTCCCCCTGGCCATCGAGTGCCCGGTCGTAATGCCAGTGTACGTTTCCATTGGAGTAAAAGTTCTTGCAAACAATTGCGCCGGTAATATCCGGGCTGCCGTTGATGGTAAAGTTGGCTGACGGGGCATAAAAGACAGCAGAGAATCCCGCGCTTGAGCTGCCGCCCGAATTCAGATTGACCGTTTGTTGAACCGTCGGATCAGTCGGGCTTATGCCGTAGAATTGAAGGTTGCCGGCGTAACCGCTGGTATTGATGATATTCTCGGCCTTCGCCCCGAAGTTTCCATCGAAGTAAACCTGGAGGTGAACGTGCGCTGGCACAGTGATGGTCGCACCTTGACCGGTGTTGCTTCCGACGTCTCCCGTGACGTGGATTGCCACGTACGTCTCCTGAGCTGTGCCATTACTCACGTACGGATTCACGGTCAGATTACCGTTAGTGACGAAGGAAGTCAGAAGGTAGTAGTTGGGGTTGGTTGCACTGCCAGCTGCAGGAGGAGTAATCGTTGTGTTCCCCGTGACTGCCGTCGGATTGGGAATGTAGCTCCAGTCAGAAGTGTCCGGCATCAGGAACGGAGCCAGGGTGAACGGAACGTTGTTGTCGATTATGCCGGTGATACTGGTCGTATTCTTGGTCACTGTTCCACCGTTCGTATAGAAATTGCCGTAAATGTTTCCCATGATCGTCCCGACCGAAGTGTTGATCTGGACTGTGCCTACTCGTGAGTCGACATATCGCGGATCAGATGGATTGGTTTTCACACTAGCATTATAGGGACCGGTGGTGGAGCGAAAGCTATCGACATAAGCGGCGGACCCGAGCCCATAAAACGTGCCGCCGGCTTTGATCGCCGCTTCGAAGGGCGTGATCGGCGCGGCGACGAGCTCGACTCGGCGCGTTACCTGTGGCCGCGAAACAGGCACTAGCGCCTTGTTCAGCCCATCGCCGTTGGGACCGTAGGTCGCGACGAAATGATCGTAATTGAAGTCGATTTTACGCAGTAAACTGTCGCCGCGATTGTTGGGTCCCATACGATCGTCCATGCCGACACGCTTTAAGCCAAGGACCGGAGCGGTACCTTTTGTTCGAATGCGATACCATGGGTTGCCGTTGCTATCGTAGTAGAACAGATCGACCTTGCCGCTTGTCGTCAGGCTGTCATTTCCGTACGTCACCGCGGAATTGCTGTAGACACCTCCAGAATGTGTCCAACCGCTGAAAGCGTGAGTCGGATCGAGAATCGTCTTGCGGATTTCAGCGTAAGCGATATCTCCGCCGGTCTCGGCCGCATCGAGCGATTCTTTCCAACTTCGCACCTGACTCGACGCCACATTGTATCGCGTCATGCAGTTGAGGAGGACATTGCCGCCAATTAACGAAACAACGAGGATGGTACACAAAACGCAAAGAAGCACATTGCCATGCTCAAACGATCGGCCCGAGATTCGCATTGATGCTCTCCGCTCGCTCAGCCGCGGCGCTTGTTTCGCAGATACGCCGTGGCGTAAAGGCTGGTTCCGCTACGTGAGGCAACGCTGCCACTAGAACTAAAAATCGGCATAAAGGTCACGGAAGTGTTGGCGTATTCGGTATTGGCCAATTCCACGTCGGTTGATTTTGGTACTAACTGATCGGTGCTGGAGGCGATCGTCGTAATGACGCCGTTTTCGGTTCGCAAGATTGAATTTCCGCTAATAGAATAGACGACGGTCGTTGTCGATGGGCTGTAATTGACCTGCCAGCCGCTCGTTGTGTAGGCAACAGTCGGTGTGCGTGCCATCCCGATGGTCTCTGGGTCTGCGATCGCCTCGGGATCGCCGGCTTGAATAATGTACTTCGGCACGCTCATGGTTACGCTTTGCAAATCGACCGAAGTAGTAACGACCAAGCCGCGCTTCACATCGCGGTTCAAGTAATCGATGATACGGATTTGCTGCATCTGCGTGCTGAAATAGTTGTCGACCGCAGCGAAGCTCTTTTGCAACGTCACGCCTGAGGTAATGGCTGCAGCGAGAACGATTGAACTGAGGCTGACGCTGACCAACATTTCACTAAGAGTGAAGCCGGCGACTGTTTGTGAGGACTTGATCTTCATTTTTTGGTTCCGTTAGAGATAATAGTGCTGGTTTGTTCTGAACGCGCTCGCCCACCGAGCATGTTCCATGAGGTTGAGATATCTACTTGGACGAGAGAAGTGCCGAGGCCCGTTGCGGTCAAATTGTTCGTGACTATTCCGTCCGGCGTGCGAGTGAACTGGGTAACGCCATTTGCTGTCGGATAAGCGCTAATCTTTACGACCTCAGTGGCTTTCTTACAAAATTCGGAGCCGTTGGCGGGCGTGGCCAGAAGCGATTGGACATAGCTTTTTGTGGTCAGATCGGTGAAAGACAGGTTGCGTAAAACTTCGGAGCGGTCGTGCACGCTTTGTAGCGCGGCGATTGATTCTTTGCTCGCGTCGATATAACGAAGACAGACTGCGTTCAGTTCGAAGACGGACGCGCAGAAAATAGCCAACAACAAGACAGCGACGAGGACTTCTGGGAAGGTCATCGCAGCGGTCAGCTTGGGTCGGAGTCTCATACTTATATGTTCGGTGTGAAAATTAGCAGAGATTGTGCCGATTTTCTCGCACCTGCGATAAACTCCCGATAAAATGAGAAATTCCATAATTTGTCGCATAATTGAGAGAAAACGAGAGTTTCGCCCTAGGCGGGGTGATAATTTTTTGAACAATCTGGCCTCGGGTCAGGTGATGTCTGCCAATTTTCTCGGTTTTCCTTAATCGCTTGCCATCAGCGATGAAATGCGCGAGGTAATGCGCGCTCGGGATTCATTGATTCGCTGAAAGAAGTTCGGGCTGTGGCTCAGCTTGGTAGAGCGCCTGGTTCGGGACCAGGAGGCCGTGGGTTCAAATCCCACCAGCCCGATTAAAATTGTCTGAGCTGCCGAGGCGTCTTTCTGGGCGAATTAGCATTCGTTCGCGAGAAGCCTGCTCGTGACAAGAAGCGAGTTGAAATCTGACCTGCTCCGTGGTTGGATCGGCAACGGCAGAATGCAAATTCGTTATGGGCTCCCTCAAGAAAAGACGTAAGGCGAAAATCGCAAAACATAAGCGCCGCAAGCGTATGCGGGCGAATCGCCACAAAAAGCGCTTAAGATACAAAGCATAGCTTTTCCACTCGTTAGGCCGCGCTCGAACGTTTGCGTGCAAGGTTTCGCACGACTAGAATCGGGCAACATGATGGAGCGCAATTGCCGGCTTGAGCGGATTCTCCATCGCCTGATTTTGGCAGCATTTTTCCTGACTCTATCCACGCCTCTTTTGGCTCGACCGCGTTCTGCCGCGCCAGGTCCCCAAGTTTCTCCCAGCGCAGTGGCGACAAAAAAGTCGCCTTGGCAAGAGGACTCCGTGTTCACAGTCCCGCCTAAAGACCTCTTACTTCGCGCCGAAGGCGAGCATAAAGCCGACGCCTTCGCGCACTTTGTTGAAGGGATGTCGTTTGAAGAGAATGGAGAAATGGACAAAGCGCTGGCCGCCTATCGCAAAGTGCTAGATGTCGATCCAGGGCGCGCGGATTTGGCCTCGCGCGTCGCGGTACTGCTTACGCGGCAGGATGATTTTCCGCAGGCGATCGACGTTTTGAAAGACGCCATCAAAGCCAATCCGAGTGCTTCTGAACCTTTGCTGCAGCTTGCGTTCATCTACGCAAAATATCTTCGACGGACCGATCAAGCCATTGATTACGTTAATCGTGCTATCGCGCTCGATCCGCATAACATCGACGCTTACGAACGGCTTTGTGAAATTGCGCTCGCGGCTGGAGATGAGAAAAGAGCCCTGCAGTCGCTGGACCGCGCAGCCGCGACCCCCAATGATGATGCCGTCTTTTGGACGCGTCTTGGAAAACTTTACGCGTCGATTGTTTTCAAGCCGGATCGTCCGCCCAAGCCGGATGAAACGGCGTGGGTGAATGAAGTCTTTAAAAAGGCGGCCGATCATGCCGGCGACGATCCGGCCGTTCTTAAAGACGTCGCCGATTATTATGCCTCCACCCAGCAAGTTAAGGAGGCCATCCCGCTTTACCTGCGTCTGCTAGAGCTCGAGCCGGACGATACCAATGCGCGAGAAAAGCTCGCCACTGGTTTCGTTCTGACGAACCAACGCGATAAAGCTGTGGAGATGCTCGAGGAAATCATCAAGGAACATCCCGAAAAATATCAGCCGTACGACTTACTGGCTGGGTTGCTGGATGACGCTGCCCGCGCGTTGGAGCGGGAAAAAAAGACCGAGCAAGCAAAAGCGGCGTTTGCTAAAGCGGCTGCCAACTATGAACAGAGTCTCATCATTAATCCCAGTCGCGCCAGTCCGTATCTCCATTTAGCCGAGCTGCTTCTTGGCCCGTTGAAGGAGAACGATCGCGCGGTCAAAGTCCTCGACGAAGCACGGCAACACTTTCCCCAGACGCCAGAAATCGTTTACTACCTCGCCATCGCTCAACGCGAAGCAAAACATTTTCAGGAAGCGGTCGCCACATTCGAAGAAGCTTTACATGAGGCGGAAGCCGAAGGCGCCGAAATTGCAAACGCGCGATTTTATTTCGACTACGGCGCGGCCGCGGAGCAAGCCGGTCTTTACGATAAAGCAGCTGACCTCTTTAGAAAATCGATTGCGGTCGATCCGGCCAATGCCGCTGATGCTTACAATTATCTGGCCTACATGTGGGCCGAGCACAACGGGCATCTGGATGAAGCTGAGCAAATGATAAAGCTGGCTTTGCAAGCCGACCCAAACAATGGCGCATACATCGACACCTTGGGATGGCTCGAGTTCCGGCAGGGTAAATTCGACCAGGCATTGGCCGATCTCTTGCGTGCTGCGCAAAAGTTAACCCACGACGATCCGGTTGTGCTGGAACACATAGGAGATACTTGCGCGAAATTGGACAAATCTGCGCAAGCTTTAGATGCGTGGCAAAAGGCGCTCAACCTCGACCCGAAAAATAAAAAACTCGCCGATAAGATCGACAATGCGAAAACCAAAATAAGCAAGGGTGAGCCCCCGAATGCAAACTCGATTCATTAAAGTTCCTTTAGTTGAAAGCTTCTCGCCGACGGGCAACGGCGCGGATTAAGTTGCTGTCGGCATGAGCGCATATCCAACTCCGTGGCAAAAAAGAACGATGTGGGCTGCCCTCACCGCCCTGTTTGTCGTTCTTCTCATCGTCATTGCGGGCGCCGTCGTCTACGTCGGTGCCAATTTGATCAGTTTTCTCCAGCCAATTCTAATTCCCGTGGCGATCGCTGTCATCCTTGCCTACCTGCTCGATCCGCTTGTGACCGAACTGTGTCGTCGCAAGATGGGACGTGGCTGGGCGATCATCGTAATTTTCGCTAGTGTTATCGTTGCTCTGGTCGGTTTGGTCGCGTGGGTCGCACCAACCATTTCGGTGCAAAGCGCCAACTTTGCGCGGGAGCTTCCCAGTTACACGCAAAAAGCTCGCGATCGCATTGTCGATCTTATCGTTCAATACAATCGCTTCGTCGGAGGCACAACGAGCGCCCGCGGGAGGTCGGCCTCTTCTAGCCTGGTGAATTTCTTGCTCGGAACTCCGCCGCCTCACCCCCTTTCTCCTACACCAAGCGCCACGCCCAGTCCGCTGCCGGAAACAACCCCGTCATCGGTTGAAGCAATTTCTGCTACACCGGCCAAAATTAGTTCGGTGGAGCGTCAACAACTTGAAGCAAGAGCCGAGAAAATTATTCCTAACCTCGAGCGTTATCTCCCGACGTTGGCGGAAAAGCTTTGGGACATCGTCAAAAAGAGCGTTGGGGGATTTCTCGGCGTGACTGGGTTCCTGCTCAGTCTGGTCATGGTGCCAATTTATCTTTTCTTCCTCTTGAAGGAGCGGCCGCGTATCGAAAGAAGGTGGAAAGATTATCTCCCGCTCCGCCCGTCGCCGTTGAAGGATGAGATCGCCGGAGCGTTGGGGGAGATTAACGGCTACATCATTGCCTATTTTCGCGGGCAGTTACTCGTATGTCTCGTCGATGGTGTTTTGATTGGAAGCATGCTTACGATTTATCCGGGTCTGAATTTTGCGCCGTTGATTGGTTGCCTTGTCGTAGTGCTCACGATGATTCCCTACATTGGCATTGTGCTCTGCTGGATACCGGCCGTGATTATCGCCGCGTTCCAGTTCGGTGATTGGACCCATCCTCTTGTTGTCACGGGAATTTTCATTCTCATCCAAAACTTGGAAGGAATGTTTTACGCGCCGCGCATTGTTGGGAAGTCAGTCGGGCTTCATCCAATGACGGTCATCGTCTCGATCTTCGTCTGGGGACTGTTAATTGGCGGTTTGCTCGGACCGATTCTCGCCGTGCCATTAACGGCGACAATCAAAGTCCTCTTAACGCGTTATGTTTGGGGACCAAGCGTCCGCGAACGGGCTCGTGATCAGGTGGCAAGTGTTCCTGTTGTCCGCGCAGCGGAGCAGGCCTAACGGCTTCCGACCAGGACTGTTCTCCACCCGTCAGTTGCATTCTGGAGACCGCGCACGCATAAGGAAATAGATGCCGGAAAAAATCAGACGCGTTCGGCGCAAGAGACGCAGCCGATCCTTGCCGGGCGTCGAATCGTTTCCAAGCTTCCGGCTTGATCTGCCGCCGGTGCGAGTCGCGCTTTACGTTGCGGCCGCCGCCGTGGCCGTGTTGTTGCTTGTCCTTTTTGGAACTTACGGCTCCAAGCTTTACACGGGATGGCACGAATCACGTTTGCTCAAGCGCGCGACGGCGATGTTGGAGAAAAAAGATTTCGTCGCCGCGAATCGATTGGCACGCCAGGTCCTCGAACACCGCCGCGATTCACTTCCCGCTTTTTACATCCTTGCTGAAGCTACCGAAAAACAAAACTCGGAGCAAACAGTCTCCTGGCGTGCCCAGGTTGCCCGTTTGCAGCCAGACAACATCGACAGTCAGCTCAATCTCGCTTCGGCGGCGTTGCGGTTTAGTCAGATCGATCTTGCGCGAAAAACATTGGAGCGCGTTGCGCCGAGGGCCCAGGATCTGGCGACTTTCCATATCGTAGCCGGCTGGCTGGCGCGGGCCGAAGGAAATCTTGCCGAACAAGAGCAGCAGTTCGCCATTGCAGTACAGAAAGATCCCAAAAACGATCTCTATAAATTTAATCTCGCCGCGCTGCAGATCCGTTCGCAGGACTCTGAGAAAAGCGCTCAGGCGCGCGACAATTTGGAGCGCCTGACCCAGGTCCCGGAGTTTCACACCGGCGCTCTCCGAGCATTACTGAACGACGCGGTCGATCACAGCGATCTCCAAACCGCCGATCGGTTCGCGCAACAACTGCAAATGTCGCCAGAAGTTAGCTTCGGCGATTACCTTCTCTGCCTGAATTTCTACCGGAAGCTGGACACGAGGAAATTCGATGCGCTTCTAGAAAAAGTGAAACCAGTCGCAGCTCGCAACTCCAGCGACCTCGGGCTGCTGATGGATTGGATGAATGAAAACGGCCTGGCCTCGGAAGTTGTGAGGTGGATGGACAAATTACCCGACGCGGCAACCACCAAACCGCCGGCCGCCATCGCTATCGCGGCCGCCTTTGCCGAACAAAAGAATTGGTCACGCTTGCGGCGGTGGACACGAAGCGGATCCTGGGGAGAAGGAGATTATCTCCGGCTCGCCTATCAGGCTTTGGCCGCGCGGCAATCACATCAATCCAGCGCCGATGCCGAATTCGACACGCTCTGGCGCGCTGCGCTCCATGCCGCCGCCGATCAACCCGATCGCGAAATCAAACTCGCGCGCCTTGCCAGCAAGTGGAATTTGGCAATCGAAAGCGAAGAAATTTGGTCGCGGCTCTCGCGGACTCCCCCCAGCCGCCGCGAAGCGCTCGACGCACTTTATCGGCTTTATCGCACGAACAATGATCTCAAAAAACTTTACGATGTACTCCAGCGTTTGCACGAAGCTTCGCCGAACGAGATTGGGATCACCAATAATCTCGCGCGGCTCGGGCTAAGCATCGATCAGAATACAAAACAAGCGCAGGAATTGGCCAAGCAAGCACACGATCGCGCGCCCGAGGATCTGAATTGCGCGGTGACGTATGCATTCGCACTTTATGTGCAGGGTCACACCACTGAGGGACTCGAGATTCTCCAAAAGCTGCCGCCCGAAACATTGCACGAACCGCATGCTGCGGTTTACGCCGCCGTTTTGCTTCTCGATGTCAATCAGACTGACGCCGCCAAGGAATACATCCAGGTGGCAAAACACGGTCCCATCTACGCCGAAGAAAAACGTCTGCTCGAAGATGAGCTGACAAAAATCTCCGGCGCGCCACCCAGTCCAACGCCAACGCCATCTCCAACTCCTGCACCGTCTGCGACATCGACGGCTCCGACCCCAATTCCCGAACTCTCTGCGAGCGCGACACCCTGACCGCTTCGATCGGCTTCAGTCTTTATAAGGATCGACGATATCGCGTCCGGCCATCGCTACGCCCAGCGGCCGCAACGTGTGCAAGACCCGGATCGTCCCCGCGTGCGCTTGTAACACATCCGGCAAACGTCGGTACGCTTGCGGCGCTTCGTCCAAATCGCCACCGCGTAAAACAATTCCGCGGTCGTGCAACCACTTCATCATCTCATCGTGCCGAACGAGTCCATCCTGCCGGATTCGTTTGTTGCCGACCTTGACAAATCTTCCTTTCGCTGCCGTGCGCGACATGATTCGTCCCGCGCCATGAATCGTTGAAAAAAGCGCTTCGCGCGAAGTCGGCGAATCGACGCCTTCGATAATCACCGCGTCGTCGCCCATGCTTCCGCCGACAAAGCCTTTTTGTCCGGGAAACGCCGGTGTCGCTCCTTTGCGCACGACCCAGAACTCTCTGCCATCGTGTTTTTCGCGCCAGGCGAAGTTGTGATGGTTGTGCACTTCATCGACGATTCGCGCGCCCAAAATGTTTTTCACCACGTGTCGCGCGACCGCTTCACGTCCCGCGTAGGCGTAGCGTCCGGCCAGATGCATTCCCGCGAGATAGTCGTGGCCGATCTCTGATTTTTCATCGACCACCGTGGGCGGCACATCCATTCCGTCCTTCCCGCCGGCTGCTTTCAAAAAGTGGGTGGCGGTTTTATGTCCGAGTCCGCGCGAGCCAAAATGCGCGCCGACCCAGATGCGATCCTCCTCGTCCGCGAAAATATCGACGTAATGATTGCCTCCGCCGACGGTGCCGAGCTGTTCCGCCGCCATCGATTTCAAATCGCCGATCGGTTTTAATTTCCATGACGGATCGTCAAACAATTCATGCTCGACCCGCGTTTTGCTTTTGCGCCCGATCCCAAACGAAATTTCTCGCACCACGTCATCCATGATCTTGTCGATCTTCGGCGCGATCTCCTCGCGCTTCGCATCCGTCAGGATCGCGAGATTGCCGCAGGCGATATCGAAGCCGACTCCACTGAGCGAGATTTTGTCCTTGTAGGCAACGACGCCGCCGATTGGTTGGGCGTAACCTTTGTGACCGTCGGCGCAAAGCACGCCCCGCTCGGCGCCCGTCGCCACACACGTTTCGATTTGCTTGATCGTCGCCGGGTCGTGCTCGCCGAAAATCTTCGTTTTCGGATCCATCGGTAAGATAAGCTCGAACCGATGGAGAAGATTTCAATTCGTTACCGAGGCAGCGATTTTTTGCCGAGGATTCTCCAGCTTTCAACATCAGCAGCCGTGCGCGATGGCGAAACGCAACGCACCGCCGCGATCGAATCGAAAACAACGGTGCGAAAGGGCAACTTCATCACCGCCGCCAGTTCCTTCTTCGTCGCACGCGGCAGTTTCTTATAAAGCAAACTCACATGCGGATCGCTCGGAGCCTTTGTCGGCGATTTTGCGGCGCGGCCAAGATCCGTCACCAGTTTTCTCAGCAACGGACTTGATTTAAGTCGGACAAAAAGCGTTCTCGTAAACGCTGACGAAAAAGCAACACCACTGGTGGTCAGCCGAATCGGCCGCAGTGAAATCTGTTTCAAAACTTTGTTCGGCGGTTGTCGATCTTTCGCTGTCGAAAAGAGCGTCAAGTGCGGTTCGAAATTCGGCGCCCGAAACTCCTTACGAAGAATCCGCACGATTTCGCAAAACAATTCGCGTTCCGGTTTCGCCGGGAGCAACCAATAAACGATCGCTTTTTTTTTCATTTCGTCGCGGGCGCTCTGCCGGCACCGTTTTGAGATCGAGCTGACCGCCGGTTTGACCCGCGGCCAAGGTTAAGGACTTGACTGAGCCGCGGACAAGACAAATACGATGTCGATCTTGGCTTGTTATGAATAAAGTGGCGTGCCGCTGCGCATGGAGCAGATTATCTCGTGCACAAGGTGGCCACTAGTCGGGTGGATTGGTCCGGGCTCCGCGAAGATTTTCCGATTCTCCGGGAGCGCGTGAACGGTCATCCGCTGATTTATTTCGACAGCGCAGCCAGCTCGCAGAAACCGCGCGCGGTGCTGGACGTCGTTCGAAACTATTACGAACACGAAAACGCCAATGTCCATCGCGGCCTGCACGCGCTGAGCGCGCGGGCGACCGAGCATTACGAAAAATCACGCCAGCGCGTGGCCGATTTTATCGGCGCGGCGAGCGCGGACGAGATCGTGTTCACGCGCGGCACGACCGAGAGCATCAACTTGGTCGCGCAAGCGTGGGCCGGAAAGTTTCTTCGCGCCGGCGACGTGATTTTGCTCACCGAGATGGAACACCACAGCAATCTCGTGCCCTGGCAGCTGCTCGCCGAGCGGATCGGTGCGCGGTTGCGTTTCGTTCCGGTTCGCGACGACGGCACCCTTGAGTTGGAAAAACTTTCATCACTGCTGACGGCCGAAGTGAAGATATTTGCCTTTACCCACGTTTCCAACTCGCTCGGCACGATCAATCCCGTCGCAGAGCTTTGCCAAAAAGCGCGCTCTGTTGGCGCAATGACCCTTATCGATGCGGCGCAAAGTATCGGGCACATGCCGTTAAATGTTCAGGAGCTCGGCTGCGACTTTCTCGCTTTCTCCGGTCACAAGATGTGCGCGCCCACCGGAATCGGCGTGCTCTATGGTGGATTGGACATTCTCGATTCGGTTCCGCCGTGGCATGGCGGGGGCGAGATGATTACGAGTGTTACGTTGGAAAAAAGCACGTTCAAAAAACCGCCGCACCGTTTCGAAGCAGGCACGCCAAATATTGCCGGCGCCATCGGTCTCGCGGCTGCGATCGATTACCTCGAAGGAATTGGACGCGCCGAAATTTTTAAGCACGATGTCGATCTTGCTAGTTATGCGTTGCAAGGAATGGCCGATGTGGCGGGACTGCACGTCCTTGGACCGTCGCGAGATCGCGGTGGAGTCATTAGCTTTGTGATGGGCGCAGCGCATCCGCACGATCTGACCACTTTTGCCGATCAGTATGGCCTGGCACTACGCGGCGGTCATCATTGCAATCAACCGCTCATGCGCCGCTTTGGTGTGCCTGGAACAAGCCGCGCCAGTTTTTATCTTTACAGCACGCGCGAGGAAATCGATCGCATGGTCGACATCCTCGACAAAGCCGTTCGTTTTTTCAAATGAACCTAGAACTTGGCGATCTGGAAGAACTTTACCAGGACGTGATCCTCGACCATTCCCGTCGGCCGCGGAATTTTGGCGAGCTGCCTGACGCTGCAGTTCGCGTGCATGGCGATAATCCGGCGTGCGGCGACGAAATTCATCTCGCCGTGAAATTCGACGGCAACGGAGGGTTAGAGGAAATCAAATTCACTGGTCACGGGTGCGCCATCAGTCAGGCCTCCGCGTCGTTGATGACAACAAAGTTGAAAAGCAAGAGCCGCGATGAAGTCGAAGAAATGCTCCGCGCATTTCACGATTTGGTCACGAGCGAGAACAATGCCGTGGCGCGCGGTGGAGCAAGCGCTAAGACAAACCGAAGGCGAAGCCACTGTTTCGACTGAGGAACCCGAATTTGCCTGAGTTATGCCGACGAATGTTCTCGGGACCGAACTGAAATGTTGCTGTCGCGATCCGATGACCGGATTTTTTCGTGACGGCTTCTGTCGAACCGGACCCGAAGACGTCGGCTTGCACACGGTCTGTGTGAAAGTCACGCGCGAGTTTTTAGATTTCTCGGTGCTCGACGGCAACGATCTCGTCACACCCGTTCCAGAATGGGGATTTCCCGGACTCAAACCCGGCGACAAATGGTGCGTCTGCGTCACCCGCTGGAAATCCGCGCTCGAACACAATCGCGCCGCCCCTATCGATCTCGAAGCAACGCACACCTCCGTCCTAGAATTCGTTACTCTCGAAGACTTAAAAGCGCACTCGATTAAGTAACGCCCCAACCAGTTGGCCTGAAAGCAGCTTCTGAGGCGATGCGTGGCAGCGCCCCGCACTGTAAATTCGCCTAACCCGTCGCTATTCATCAATCTCGCGGCCGCTGTGCTTCTCGCCTTCGGCGTTGCCCCGTCTCAGGCGCAATCCTGGCGTAGCCGCGAAGCCGTTTATTCGGCCCAAACCGTTGACGGCGTGCCGCTGCAGCCCTTTTCGTTCGATCGACAACCTGCGCGCGCGCAAGCAATCCAGGTCGCCTATTACACGCCACGACCGACTCGCCGTGTGGAACCGATCAACCATGACGAATACGATTCGGAAACGACGACATCCGGACTCGATGTCGCCGATTCGCGTCCGATGGCCCCCGGAAATCGCGCGGTGCTGCGGAACGGAATCGCCTACGCGCCGGCGAACGCGCCCGACGCGGTCAAACATGCAATCTGGGCGATCAACACAATTCGCAATCGCCCGTACGTTTGGGGCGGGGGACACGGATCGTTTCACGATTACGGTTACGATTGTTCCGGCACGGTTTCGTTCGCGCTCCATTACGCCGGGATGCTCGAGCAACCGTTGCCGTCGAGCGATTTTCTTCGTTACGGCGAGCGCGGCCGCGGCCGCTGGTTCACGATTTACTCGCGTCACGGGCATGTGTTCGCAATGATCGCTGGTTTGCGACTCGACACGACCGATCTGCGCTACGGCAGCGATGTTGGCCCGCGCTGGCATATCGATGGCCGCGACGCCTGGGGTTTTCAAGCGCGGCATCCGGCCGGGTTGTAAACCGACACTTTCGCAGCCAACATAACGGCAACTTGAAACTGCCGTTCAGTCTTTTTCTCGCGCTGCGTTATCTCAAACCGAAACGCACCTTTCTTTCCATCATCACCTTGATCTCGATCATCGGCGTTACGCTCGGTGTGACCGTGCTCATTCTCGTGATTTCGGTGATGACCGGTTTCGATCGCGAGCTGCGGCAAAAGATAATCGACTTCGACGCGCACATTCTCGTGAAAAGCGAGGACGTTATGCGCGACTGGCGGACGCTGCAGAAGAAGATCGACAACACCCCACACGTGGTCGCGAGTGCGCCGTTCGTGCAAGGCCCGGTCATTGTCGAATTCCAAAACCAGCGCCTGGCCCCGGTGATCCGCGGAATCGACCCGACTCAGGAAGAGAGAGTGATTCCGATTCGGAAGTTCATAAAAGAAGGTCAACTGGATCTCGATGGCGAATCCGCTGTGCTCGGGAGCGATCTCGCCCGCATTTTGCGCATTCGCGTTGGCGACAAGCTGACTGTTTATTCGCCGGGAAATCTCGGGCAAATTCTCGACGAGATTAAGAACCTCGAGAACGCGAAGGGCGCGGACGAAAAGAAAGCACTCGAAAAATTGCGCGAGGTCGTTTTGCCAAAGGACCTGACGGTCACCGGCATTTTCGAGACCGGCCGCTACCAATATGACTCCGAGTTTGTGCTCGTGCCGATCTACATCGGACAGGAGCTTTATAATCTGGGCGATGCCCTCCACGGCGTCACCGTTCGCACGGACGACCCCTACGCCGCCGATCGCGTGAAGGAATCATTCGAGCAATTTCTCGAGCCGCCGGTGTTCGCGCAAACGTGGACCGAGATGAACCATCAATTCTTCGAAGCTATCCGGTTGGAGCGGAATGTAATGTTTTTCTTGCTTCTCTTTATTGTGATCGTGGCCGCGTTCGGAATCATGAGCACGCTCATCACCGTCACGGTTCAGAAACGGCGCGAGATCGGAATTGTGAAAGCGCTCGGCGCTAATATTTCCCAGATCATTTGGGTTTTTCTGGGGCAGGGGACAGTTGTCGGATTCTTCGGTACGCTAACCGGCCTCGGACTCGGCATGACGCTCATACGATACCGCAACGGAGTCGCTCACTGGCTTGCGTCAACGTTGCACATCGAGATTTTCCCGCGCGAAGTCTACCAGTTCTCCGAGATTCCCGCGCAAGTCATTCCCTACGACGTCACGATCATTTGCATCAGTGCGTTTTTAATTTGCTCATTTGCCGCGCTGATCCCTGCTTACTTCGCCGCGCGGCTCGACCCGGTCAAAGCGCTTCGCTACGAGTAATTTAAACTCTTCCTCTTCCGCGCACTCTTAATCTACTCACCAAGATATCCACCGCGCGAAAGGCGTAAGCGTAGCCGCCGACCCATTCGCTCTCACGCGGGCCGGCGATGTTGAGGGTGTCGATCTCGTTGTCGCAAACAAAGGAAATCATCAGCGTCGCCGCGTCTTCCGGCGAATATTTCGACGCGTCGATCAATCGATGTGGTTGTCGATCCTCAATGCAACATCCGACGGTGTATGCGGTCCCGCCGCTCAACTCGTGAAAGTAAATCACGATCGTTCCTTGTGATCCCTGGACGTTCCGCAACGTCCGCTCCTCCGGTCCGCCTTTCTTCAATTCCTTTAGCGGATAACGATCCGGAATTTTGCCGGACTCATCGAGACGACCCGCCGGACACCAGCCGCCGCATTTGATTCGATGTTTGAGCGCAACATCGAGCGCTGCGCGATCCACTCCAGTTTGTCCGCCGGAAATTACTTTCAAGATGTCGATGTTACTGTGGTGGTAGAGATATCGCCTGCAATTTTTCTAGATTTGCACTCCGTATACCGCCAGTCCGGCTCGGACTTCAATCGCCGGTCGGAACGATGTCGGCCCGCTCGATCATCAAGATCACGCAGCGCTTCGGCGCACGCGTTCGATGTCGCACGCCTTTCGGGACGACGAAGCCCTGATGCGGTGCGAGCTCGATCGCTTTATCTTCGAGATCGATCAGGAATTTCCCATCGAGCACAAAAAAGAATTCATCGATCTCGCTGTGCTCGTGCCAGTGATATTCGCCTTCTAAAACTCCGAG
>Ga0209376_1002134_pt1 | contig 19085 bp, 15 predicted proteins | sample GraSoiAngelo_134_FD_185891 | JGI IMG/M metagenome (GOLD analysis project Ga0209376, IMG submission 185891) | Grasslands soil microbial communities from the Angelo Coastal Reserve, California, USA - 14_0929_05_30cm (SPAdes) (version 2) | ecosystem: Environmental > Terrestrial > Soil > Grasslands ... | reverse complement strand
AACGATTATGCAGCGTGGCTGGAGCGGGAGAAACTTCCGAAGGCCTCGCTCGATTTCGCGCTGGGCGAAGAAAAATTCAAGCGCTTCCTTACCCAAACTGAACTAGTCGATCTTCCGCCGCAAAAAATTCTCGAGATCGGCACGGCGCAATTAAAAGCCTAACAGGAAGCGTTTGCCGAAGCGGCCAAGAAAATTGATCCAAACAGGTCGCCGATCGAAGTTTTCAAGCAAATCCAGAGCGAACATCCAACTCCGCAGAGTCTCATTCCCGATGTAGGAAAGGATCTCGACAAAATTCGGAAATACGTCTCGGTCCATCATTTGGTCGGCATCCCCTCAGACGTTCGCGCGAAGGTCAAAGAGACGCCGCAATATCTGCGCGCCACCTCGTTTGCATCGATGGACACGCCGGGTCCATTCGAGAAGCGCGCGACCGAGGCCTACTACTACGTCACACCTACGGAGAACAATTGGCCGGAGAAGCAAAAGCAGGAATGGCTCACCGCCTTTAATTATTACACGTCGGACGTCGTTTCGATTCACGAAGCTTATCCTGGCCATTATGTGCAATTCCAGCACCTGAACGCATCGCCCGCAAGCAAAGTGGAGAAAATCTTTGGCAGCTATGCGTTCATTGAAGGCTGGGCGCATTACTGTGAAAAAATGATGATCGACGAAGGCTACGGTAGCCCCACGAGCGCGAGTCCCAGCGAGGAGGATGTCAAACGCGAGGCCAAATATCGCATGGCACAAGCCGACGAGGCGCTCCTCCGCCTATGTCGCTTATGCGTGTCGATCAAGATGCACACGCAAAACATGTCAATCGACGACGCAACGAAGTTTTTTCAGGAAAATTGTTACTACGAAGAAAAGCCGGCACGCACCGAAGCGATGCGGGGCACATTCGATCCCGGCTATCTCAACTATACCTTGGGCAAATTGCAAATCCTGAAATTGCGCCACGATTACAAGGCACAGCAGGGCGACGACTTTTCACTGCAAAAATTCCATAACGAGCTTCTCAATCACGGCATGCCACCCATCCGCCTCCTCCGCGAAATCATGCTCAAGGACCAAGCGAAATGGAACGAGGTGCTGTGATTTCCTCACGCCTTTGATCGCAGAAATTCGCGCTTGCGTTCAACACAACCCGGTAGCGACTCCTTCGAATTGATGTCGGCGGAGCTCTGCGACCCTGCTACCGGAATCTGGACCTACACCGGCGGTATCCAGCGACGGTCGGAGACCGCCGCTACAGCGTTCGGAAGCCGCCCGTGGATCGAGTCAGTCATCCTCGTCGTTAGGCTGAAGCAAATCCTTTAACAACGGCTGTGGATTTGAAGGTAGCTCCTCCACATCGCGTAACTTCTTCGTGATCGCGCGCGAGCGCACTGCCACGTTGTCCACCTGTCGCGCGGCTTGGTCGAGCTTGTCTTTCACTGCCGACAATGCTTCGCCGAACTTTCCGAATTCCGTTTTTACGCCAGCAAGCAAGTTCCAAACTTCACTCGAACGCTTTTGGATCGCCAGTGTCCGGAACCCCATTTGTAGACTGTTCAGTAGCGCCGCCAGCGTGGTCGGGCCGGCAAAGACGACGCGGCAATCACGCTGCACTTGCTCCACCAGTCCAACGCGGCGAACCGCTTCGGCGTAAAGCCCTTCAGTTGGCAGAAACATCAGCGCGAAATCGGTCGTCCGCGGCGGATTGATGTATTTCTGACAAATATCTTTTGCGCTGCGCCTTAACTGCATGTCCAGGCTCTTCATCGCTTCCTCAATCGCGCTCGCGTCGCCCTTCTCGTGCGCGGCAATGAGACGGTGGTAATCTTCCGTCGGAAATTTTGCGTCGATCGGCAACCAGACCGGTGCGCCGTTCTCGTCGCCAGGCAATTTGATCGCGAATTCCACATGATCGGCGCTCTCTTCACGCGTTTTCACATTTCGCGCGAACTGTTCCGGCGTAAGCAGTTGTTCAAGCAGTGTACCGAGTTGCACTTCCCCCCAGCCGCCGCGCATTTTCACATTTGTTAGGACTTTTTGAAGTCCGCCGACGTCGCTTGCAAGTTGCTGCATAGCGCCAAGTCCTTGATGAACTTGCTCAAGCCGGTCGCTCACCAGCTTGAACGATTCACCCAACCGTTTCTCCAGTGTACCTTGCAATTTCTCGTCAACCGTTGCGCGCATCTTGTCGATCTGCTTTGAGTTGTCCTCCTGCAACTCTTTCAAGCGGAGATCGACAATCGAGCGCACGCTCTCGAGCGACTTGCCCAGCTCTTCGCGTTGCGCTTTCGCTACATTCGCATTTTCCTCACGCCCACGCGACATTTCTTCGCGGATGACCCGCTCGGCGCGTTCCTGCGCTCGGTCGAGCATCTCGAGGCGCTTCACTAGCTCCGATTCGACCCCTCTGCTTTTTCGTGGAATCACCAGAAAAATGAGCGCCGCGGCCAATCCGCCGCCAAGCAATCCAAAGATGAGATAAACAAGCGGACTCACTCTTGGTGATTAAACGATGCCCCGCGGAATTCAACTGTAGAGGCAGGCGTGTCGCCTGCATTTACGAAAGCAGCCGGCACGGCTGCCACTACAGCTTTGTCATCTCGCGCTATTCGACTTCGCTCATGGCGAGGCTTTCGCTTGGAATGACTAGCACTGCTAAAAGCGCATTTTCACCCCTCCGTACGCGGCACGTCCTAGCGCGGGAAAACCGAAAACCTCCGCGTAATGTTCGTTCGTCAGATTGTCGATCCGCCCAAAGATCGACAGATGCGAATTGATTTCATATTCTGCCGCAATGTTTACGAAGTTGTAGTCTTCAATGTCGAAATTCGGGCCGCCGAAGTTCAATTCCTCCCGCGCATTCACAAACTTTGCGTCCGCTGTCGTGCGCAACCTCTTGTACCAAAGATACGACACCGAAATGTAAACTTCGTTCCGCGCTCGCCGCGGCAAACGCGCGCCCTGCGGCTGCGAAATGTCCGCCGATGAAGTTTTTTCCGCATCGAGGTAGGTGTAGCTCGCCGTAAAAATGAGATCGACAATCGGTTGCGCACGTAATTCTGCTTCGAGACCCTGCGTCTCGGCTGCGCCTAGATTGAGCGTCTTGAACAGTCCGTTGAATCCGATCACGTTTGACAAATCGTTGTGAAAATAAGTCGCGCCGACAGCCGCTCGATTCTCCCAAAGCTCCTGCCTGACACCGATATCCCAACCAAGATCTTTCTCGGGTTTCAGCCCGAAATTGTCTCCGAAAATTTTGTCCTGACTGCTAGGTGGACTAAATCCCGTCGCCACACTCGAATGCACCGTTGTGTTCGTCTTGTCGATCTTGTAACTGCCAGCAAAGCGATAGGTCCAGACGCCGCCAAATTGATTGAACTGATCCAAACGGCCGCCAGCGACAAAGAGTAAATTTGTAATCGGTACCAGTGTAGCCTGCAAAAATCCGGCGATCTCCTCTGTATGATCGCTGATGAACCTCGGTTGTGGACCAAAAATCTGCAGAACGAATGGCCGCTCCTGCCCGGCGTTGACGCGGCTGTAAAAGAAACCTGATGTCAGAGTCAGCCAGGAAGCCGGGCGCAAATCGTTTTGGCAATCGACGGTGGTCCGCTCAAACAATGCACGTGTCGGACCGACAAATCCGTCCTGATTAGGATCGTTTATCTGCCGCTCATGATCGTAAGCGAAAATGAGTTTGTGCTCCCACCAGTCGGTTGCCTGCCAATCGACGTTAGGAGCAATGAGCCACCGTTCCGTGAGGAAGTGATCAATCGGTCGCGGATCAAAGATCGTGTTGGGGTTTCCCGTGTCACTCACCGAGTAAGTGAACAGACTACCTATCCGCAACTGTTCGTTAGGCGACCAGCCAACGTCCGCAATTCCGGCGGTGTTCCGGTAATTGTTGTTTGGACGCGCGTTATCCGTATCGAGCCGGCTTGCACCGACTGAATAATCGAAGGTGCCGATCTCGCCACCGGACGAGTCCGTCCGAATGGCGGACTTGCCGTCGCTGTGCGACCATTCGCGAAACGTGTCGTAAGAGCCGCCCTCGGCGCTTAGCGAGATGCCGGGCTGACCTTCGCCTCGTTTCGTGAAAATTTGAATGACGCCCGCGAGCGCACGCGGTCCATACAAAGTGCTCTGCGGTCCGCGCACGACCTCGATCCTGTCGATGTCGTCCGTTGTCAGATTGGCAAAGTCGAATTGACCGGCCAACCCTTGATTGATCGGAATGCCGTTGAGCAAGACTTGCATGTCTTGGCTCGGCAAACCGCGCATGAAAACCGAAGTCAATTGCCCAGCCGTTCCAGTTTGTACGACGGATAATCCGGGAACTTCGCGCAGCGCATTGCTCACGCGCTGAATTTGTTTTTGCTCGATATCTTCCGACGTGATCACGCTCACACTCGCTGGCGATTGATCGAGCGGAATATCAAAACGCGTTGCCGAGACGACGACTTCCTCGGCTTCCGCCGTTTCCTCCTGACCGGTAGATGTCGATGTTATGGCGTCTTGCGCACGCAGTGAACATGCGGCGCTTACTAAACTGAATACAACAAACCATATTGGGCGATTTCGCATACAAGTTTCCTCCAACTCCGAGAGTCGGACTTGTATGGCCGAGGCCGCATCGCCCAGCTCTCATTCTTCTTTTTGCGAAGAAGGTTTTTCGCGCACCGCACCGGCGGGCACGAATGAGGTGAACCGGACAAATATTCTGGCTCCTGGCTTCTGGTCCGGCAGCCGCCGGACGCACCTTCTTCCCGCCTTCACCGCATCAGCCGGAGCATAGGCATCTTGCCTGTGGGGCCAACGGACATCTTGTCCGTTGCTTCCGTCACAGCAGGTTACAAACCTGCTGGCCCCGAACCGAACGATTGGCCCATGGGAAGTTGTATCCAGTTACAGCAGCGCAACTGCTCCCGATTCGCACGGGATTTCTTGCGCCGATCCACTTTTTCAAGCTCGCAAAGAACTGCCTCCAGAAGTAGCGGCTTGCGCTCAACGCTTCAAGATTTATTTAATCGACTGTGTCCTCGGCTGGTTCTTCTCCCAATCTGCTCGTCACCGGCGGAGCTGGTTTCATCGGCTCCAATCTCACGCTCGCCCTGCAGGAAAAATTTCCGGACGCACGGCTCACGGTGATTGACGATTTCCGCTCTGGCGATTTCAAGAATCTTGCCGGATATCGTGGCGATTTCGTTGCGCAAAACCTCGCCACATTCGACTGGCGCGGACAATTCGGCGACGAAGAGTTCGACGCAATTTTTCACCTCGCCTCGATTACCGACACAACCAACCACGATCAGTTCGTGCAGGTATATGATAACGTCGAAAGTTTCCGGCGGATCCTAAATTTTGCGCGTCCGACCAAGACACGAATCATCTACGCTTCCTCCGCGGCAACTTACGGCCCTGCAACTGAGGCCAGTGTGGAATCGAACGGGGCCGCACCGGCAAATGTTTACGCCTTTTCCAAGGTGATCATGGACAATATCGCCAGGCGCGCTGCCGCCGAGTCGCCTGATTGGATCATCATTGGCCTGCGTTACTTCAACGTTTATGGACCACGCGAGGCGCATAAGGGCGTGCCCGCGAGCATGGTTTATCATTTATCACGACAAATGAAGGCAGGCCAGCGGCCGCGGATTTTCAAGCACGGCGAGCAGAAGCGCGATTTTGTTTATGTGAAGGACGCTGTGAAAGGCAGCATTCTCGCCCTCGAGGCGACGGAAAGCGGCATTTATAATTTGGGCAGCGGCCAGGCGCGCTCATTTAACGAACTTGTCGATGTTCTAAACAGGTGCCTTGGGACAAATTTTCAGCCGGATTACATCGATAATCCCCACGCCCATTATCAAGATTTCACGGAGGCCGACTTGAACAACGCTCGCAGCGCACTCGGTTATGCGCCACAATTTTCGCTCGAAGCCGGCGTGAACGATTACATGCAATGGTTGTACGGAAGTTGACAAGAAGAGGCGTTTTCTAACGCGCTTTGTACTAAACGGCCAGCGGCTGTGGCCGGTCAGATCAACACGAAAAGGACATAAATGGACGGCTCATCGCGCCGTGGCGACAGGTCGCCATCGACACCGCTAGCACGCCAGTTAGCGTTGACAAATTAGGCATCTTGCGGTTGAATAGTACCTCAGGTTCCTTCCTCGCCAGTCATTCTCTCGTGAGGCGCGCTGTTGCGAAACTACAGCTTTTTAGTCAGGCAACTTCATTCCGAAACAATAAATCCGCATCCAATGTCGGGACATAGCAAATGGTCGAAGGTCAAGCGTTTTAAAGGCGCGATCGACGCGAAACGCGGCAAGATCTTCAGCAAGTTATCGAAGGAAATCACCATCGCCGCAAAAACCGGCGGCGGTGATCCCAATGGCAATCCGCGCCTGCGCAGCGCGATCCAGGCAGCACGGGCGCAAAGCATGCCGATCGATAATATCGAGCGCGCAATCAAACGCGGCACCGGCGAGGGTAACGACGCGCAGAATTTCGAGGAAATTGTCTATGAGGGTTACGCGCCGAGCGGCGTTGCCGTAATTGTCGAGGCGGCGACTGACAACAAGAACCGAACGGCTGCCGAGATTCGAAGCATCTTTAGCAAGAACAATGGCAACCTCGCCTCGACGGGAAGCGTTTCATACATGTTTCACAAGAAGGGCCAAATCACGGTCCCGCGGTCGAGCATTGATGAGGACCGGCTTCTGGAACTCACCTTGGAGGCCGGTGCCGAGGAGTTGACAACCGACGAGGATCAGTATGTTATTATCACTTCCCACGATCAGCTATACGCCGTAGCTGAGGCGCTCAGAAATGCGGGCGTGATTACCGATGGGCAAAAGTTTACATTCATTCCCGATACGACTGTTCCGGTTGCCGACGAGACCGTGGCGCGTCAGGTGCTGCATTTGTGTGACGCGCTTGAAGACGACGACGACGTGCAAAACGTCTATTCAAATCTAGAAATTCCCGACGAATTGCTGGCCAGGTTGCCGGCCTAAAAAAGTACTGCTCCCAGGAAACTTGTAAAGGCGCTGCCTCGCCGCAGCGATGAATTCCATTTAATCTATGAATGAAGAAAACGAAAACCAGCCTGCGCCGCTCGAAACTGGGTCTGCCTTGCCGGAGCAACGCCATCATCGTCCGCGCCGTCGTTATCCACGAAGACGTTATCGGGATCGCGTCGATCGATTTGGACGCGATAATTCGGGCGAGTCGCCAAATTCTTCGTCAGCGATTGTCGATCCTGTCAGCGCAGATGCCGGGGTCGAGACGTTGGATCGACAGCCGCGCGAAGGCGTCGAGGGATCGGTCGAAAACAGCGAGCAAGCTCAGGCTGAGCCGGAATTCGGCGAAGGAATCATCGAGATATCGGGCAAAGGTTTCGGATTCTTGCGCGACCCGAAGCGGAACTTCGTGCAGACGCCGCAGGATATTTTCGTTACGCCAGAGATCGTTCGCCGTTTTGCTTTGCGCGACGGTATGTGGATTTACGGCGAAACACGGCGCGGCAGCCGCGGCCCCCAATTGGTCAAGCTACTCAGGATTAACGGCGACGAGCCGACGAAATACCAAGGTCTCCGCCCATTTGAGGAATTGACGACGATCAACCCGAACAAGCGGATCAAGCTCGAGACCGTGCCGGATCGTTACACGACGCGGATCATGGATTTGATGACGCCGCTCGGGATGGGTCAGCGTGGTTTGATTGTCGCGCCGCCGCGCACCGGCAAGACAACGCTGCTACATCACATCGCCGAGGCAGTCACCAAAAATCATAAGGATGTGCACGTGATCATTTTGCTAGTCGATGAACGCCCAGAAGAGGTCACCGATTTCCGTCGTTCGCATCCGACGGCGGAACTGATGGCCAGCTCCAACGACAGCGACATCAAAAGTCACACGCGCATCGCGCAACTCGCGAGCGAGCGCGCAAAACGCCTCGTCGAAGCCGGTAAGCACGTGTTCATCCTGCTCGACTCGATTACGCGCACGGCCCGCGCATTCAATAATGCCATGGCTGGCGGGGGCCGCACCATGAGTGGCGGTATCGATGCACGCGCCATGGAAATTCCACGCAAGATTTTCGCGGCCGCGCGTAATACCGAGGAAGCCGGTTCTCTCACTATCGTTGCCACTGCGCTAATCGAAACCGGCAGCCGCATGGACGAGCTGATCTTTCAGGAATTTAAAGGCACTGGAAATATGGAAATGGTGCTGGACCGCAAAATCAGCGACCAGCGGATTTATCCCGCCGTCGATATTTTTCTCTCCGGCACGCGGCGTGAAGAATTGCTGCTGCAACCGTGGGAGCTGGAGAAGATCAATCTGATTCGTCGCGGCCTGGCCGGTCATAAACCGGAGGAAGCGATCCAGCGTCTCCTGATGTTTGTTAAGAAATTCCCAACGAACACCGAGATGCTCAAGGGAATTCCAGGCTGATCCGGTTCGCAGGCGACTGCCGGTCTTAACTCGATCGGACACGGTTCATAATTCGCTGTGCGCAGTCGAAGGTTCGCCAAGAAATTTTACCGAAAGATCTTTGGGAGAAAGTGGCGGCGACCGCGTGAGATTTCCGAGCTAAGCACCTCGCGGATTCATCAAGCTGTCCTTCGCGTAATCGCGACCGCGCCTGGAATGCCATCCAGTGGAGACTACCTCGACGTAGGCAGTGGAACTGGAGAATTGTTGCGGCTGGTTCGAGCGCATTATCCGTTTCGTTCATTTGGCTGCGATTACACGGATAAATTGCTCTCCGGTCCGGGTCCTAGCATCGACACCGTCGATCTGAATCGCCAACCCCTTCCGTACAATGACAATCGCTTCGCGCTCGTTACATGCATCGAAACAATTGAGCACCTGGAAAATTTTCGGGAAGTCATCCGGGAGATCTATCGTGTTCTGAAGCCAGGGAGCGTCGCTGTATTCTCGACCCCAAATATTTTGAATCTGCGCTCCCGCTTACGCTATCTCTCATCGGGCTTTTACGATTTGTTTGGTCTCTTGTGCCCGACGAAGCAGAGGTGCATACCACGCGCGGCCATATCAATCCGGTGAGCTGGTTCTATCTGTCGCACGCCCTTCTCAGCGCTGGTTTCCGCGATTTGAAAGTGACAGTGGACAAATACCAGCGCCGCTCCCTTCTGGCATTCCCGTTCCTCATTGTTCCCCTCCGCGCCACAAACTGGATCGTTTATCATCGTGATAAGAGCACCTACGGGACACTGGACGAGTGGAATACCCGGGCTGTTCGAGCGATGAATTCGCCGGACCTGCTTCTTGGTCGAACGTTAATCGTCACCGCGGTCAAGCCGGTGTAACGAGTTGTTGGTAGAGTGTGTGAATCGCATCGCGAGCATCGAGATAATCGCGGTGGAAAGCCTCAAATTCATGGTAGCCAAGACGGATGGCAAACTTTCGTTGTTGACCAGGATCGATCGGCAGCGTTGAAACGCCTCGGTTATCATATCGACGCAACACAAGTTCGCACCGGCGCAAGAACGCGTAAGAGTTTTTGAGCTTCGCAACATCCGGGCTGCCCAGATCCCCGCGTTCCTGCAGCCGATCGACGGCGCGCTCCCAGTTCTGCTCCCAGATGTTTCCGCGCATCTGCAACGCTTGAACGAGGAACTCCGCTTCTATGATACCGCCGTTTCCAGTCTTTAAATCGAGAAACTCCGATCCGCTTCCGCGCTCGCGTCTAATGCGCTCAAGCATGTTATTAATTCTAGTCAGAAGGTCGCCATCCTCGCCGGCGCGAGCCCATGCGCGTTTCGCAATTTTCATGAATTCGTCTTGTAACGGCCCGCTGACAGCGCGCGCGCGAGTCAGCGCCTGTAATTCCCACGGCTGCGCGCGGCTGGCGTAGTACGATTCATACGTCTCAAGAGAGCAAACGAGCGGGCCTTTCTCCCCCTCGGGGCGCAGTCTGGCATCGAGCACCCAAATATTTCCCTCGGCCGTTGGCTGCGCCATCGTGACGATCAGGTTTTGCGCGGAGCGAATGTCGTCGCCGACGAACAAAACGTCCAGATCGGCGCCGTAGCTGATCTCGCGTCCGCCAAATTTTCCGAGCGCGATGATGGTCAATTCCTCGCTTCCAAGCAGCCTGGCCATAAAAACCAGACAGGCTTCGGCCACATCCGAAAGCTCTGCGAAGGTCGCTGCCGGGCTGGCAAGCCCCAGCACGTCGCGCAGGATGATGCGCAACAGTTGCCTCTGCCGATATGCGCGTATCGGGTCGAGATTGCCCGCATCCGCGCCTAGCGAATCGAGCCGCCGTAAATTTTCCGCCACCGATCGTGGTTCATCAAATGTTGGGTCCCGGGTGATGTCTTCCAGAAGTTGCGGCCGGCGAATCAAAAGCTCGCTGGCGAACCGGCTGGCATCGAAAGTTTTTACCAGCAACTCAAGCAGTCGAGGATTGGTAACGAGAAGCTCGAATAGCAAACTGCGCAAGCCGTAGGCCTCAACAAAGCGAACAAATTGATTGAGAGTTGCGTCTGGATCCGCCGCTTTCGCGAGCCAATCGAGTAAGACTGGCCGCAGCTTACGGAATATTTGGCGCGTCCGCGGCGCGATATGGAAGCCGGTGGGGCCTTGTGCGAGATCCGCGAGTGCCTTAGCCGCGCGTTTTTGGTCACTAAAAATGTCCAGATCGATTTTGGCTGGTTCGGCAGGCGGTTTGGAAATGACCCGTTCAAAAATCGAGCGCACACTGTTCATTTTTTCGTGCAGCGCCGCGGTGAATCGTTCACCGGACGAAAAACGCAGGCTAAGTGCGAGTCGTCGCAGAGCTTCCGGTTCCTGCGGAACCGTGTGGGTCTGCTGCTCAGCTTCGATTTGCAAACGATGCTCAACACGCCGGAGAAACCGATACGCCTTGTCGAGCGTCAGAACTTCATCGTGCGGAAGAAGATCCAATTGGCGAAGACCCCGCAGCGCTTTAAGCATGCTCGCTTCTTGCAGGAACGCATGGCGCGCCCCGTGGATGAGCTGAAGTGCCTGCACCACGAACTCGATTTCGCGAATGCCACCGCGGCCGAGTTTGACGTCGCTTTCAAGCTGGTCTGGTCCGACCACGTCGCGCTCGATGCGGCGCTTGATGTTGGCAATCTCATCGAGCAAATCGGGGGTCGTGCTCTTTGGATAAATAAAAGGCTGATGTTGCCGCAGGAATTCATAAGCCAGCTCCCGACTGCCGCCGATTCCGCGCGCTTTGATTAGTGCGAGGCGCTCCCAAGTTTCGCCGAAACCGGCGTAATAATTTTCCATGCTCTCGATCGATCGCGCGAGTGGCCCAGCCGAGCCTTCTGGGCGAAGGCGAAGATCGATGCGAAACAGGGAGCCTTCCGGATGAGGGGTCGAGAATGTTTCGAGAATCTTCTTTCCGAGCCGGTTAAAGAACTCGTGACAGGAGAGGTGCGGCGTTAGCTGGCCTTCGTCGCTGTAGAGAAAAAGAAGATCGACATCCGAGCTGTGATTCAGTTCGCCGCCTCCGAGCTTACCGAGCGCAAGAATGGCAAATGCGGCGCTCGGGGAGCCGTAGCGCTTCCGGAATTCGGCATTCCAATGTTCGAACACGCGGCGGATGCAAATTTCTGCGATTTGCGAAAGCTCTCCGGTGGTTTCCTCAAGCGGGGCTACGTTCGCAAGTTCGCGAAGGGCGACACGCGTCATCTCGCGGCCTTTCCAGAAACGAAGCGCCGCGAAATTTTCCGCCGAGAACGAATCACCAGCTACAATACGAAGTTCGTCAAACATTTCCGCGTAGCCGCGAGAAGCGAGACATACCTCAGGCTGGTGCAACCACAGAAGAATTTCGGGACTCCGCGTTAGTCTCGTCGCGCAAATGCTGGAGGCTGCCAAAAGATGAAGCAGGGCAGCTTGGCCCAATGGAAATTGCTCGACGACATCAGCAAATGGCGGCGCCGTTGGCGGCCACCGTTCGCTAAGTTGGAAAAGCGTAGTTTCAACCTGTGACGGGTTGAGCGATGCGGCCGCTTTTTCTCCAATCCAACGATTACCGCGATCCATCGCGCGGAACATCATGCGGATTTGGCCGAAAGACTAGACACTGGTCCCAAAATCGCTGAGAAGGTGGATCGGCGCTCGGTCGCGCGATGTCAATTGTTAAAAATGGTGCCCAAGGCGCACTATTTGGGCATCGAGCAAGGGACTGCTCGATCCACCCCATCGCATTCCGAGCATTCTTGAGACCGCCCATCATTGACGCAGCGCGCTCGCCTACGACGAAGGGAGAGGTGCCAAAACGCGGAGCGCTTTTTCCTTGATCTGGAAGTCAACCGGGCAATTCCCAGCCAGCTCGCCGTCGAGTTCCACCGGAACATCCTGCTCGCTTGTTATGCCCAAGTGCCGGGTCTGGAAATATTCAATCTCAGGGACTCGAATGTGCGAACTGAACACTACGTCCTGCAGATATTTGATGATTTCGAGATAACCGAGCCTCTTGAAGACGACTACATCAATTAACCCGTCGTTGATGAGCGCGTGCTTAAAAAATGGAAAAGGCCCGCCGTAAAGACGCCCATTTCCAATGAGAACAAACGATCCTTCCTTAACAGAAGCATCCTCCGATTCGATGGAAAGCTTCGGCGGCTGTCGTGCGGCAATCTGCGCCGCGGAGATGAGATAGCTGAGCGGACCGAAACTTCGTTTGAAAGCGAGGCTGGTCTCCTTGACGACTTGTGCGTCGAGTCCCACACCGGCGAGTTGGACGAAGTATTTCCCGTTTGCGCTTGGAAGATCGACAAGACGCATGTTGTTGTCCTGAATCACATCCCAGCAAAGCTCGAGATTATGCGATGGCAGGCCAAGCTCCGTGGCGAAGACGTTCACTGTGCCGATCGGGAGCAGTCCCAACGCGATTTTGCTTCCGGCGAGGCCATTGACCACTTGATTAGCCGTTCCATCGCCGCCAGCAGCAACGATTTTTTCGAATCCCTCCTCGACAGCCTGACGGGCGAACACCTCTGCTTCGCCGGAACTCGATGTAGTGCGGACGGGGCAGCCGCGGGCGATCGATTCGACACGTTCCTGCCAGTAATTCGCCTGTTCATTACCTGCAGCTGGGTTGAAAATGACGACTGTGTCCTTCACACGACAAGGTAAGAGAGGGCTTTGATCTTTTCTTCAAACTCACACTGCGTAACGTCTTCGCGTGAGAAAATTGCGCCGGATTGCATTGATTGTTTTAGGGGTCGTGATTGCGCTCGGCGCGATTGTCTTGATCGGCGTGAACCTGTATGTGCAATCGCAGGGCACACAAGCGAAGATTCAGCAGGAATTGAGTCGCCGGCTCGGCACCGCGCTGGAGATTCGCCGCATGAGCGTGACGCCGTGGGGCGGACTCGAACTGACCGGCATTACAATTGCCCAGACCTCGGTGGCGAGCCCGAGTCATTTCCTTGAAGCAAGAACATTTCGTCTGCGTGTTCGTTTCCTCTCGCTCTTTTCGCGACGCCTCGTGATCAAAGAAGTCTCGCTTGTCAATCCAAACATAGTCTGGCTGCAAGACGCGGAAGGAAAATGGAGATTGCCCGGTTCACGAGAAAAACAAGGGACGACTGTTTTGGGAAACCAGGTGCCAAGTATCTCCGAGTTGCCGGCGGCGGGCGAGCCCCCTCGGCAGGCTGCCTCTCCTGCCACCGCCTCCACGCGACCTTATCTTCCCTCCCCACCTCGAGCGACGGTGGATCAATTCCCGAAACGGCAACCGAGGTTAGCGATAGCTCCGGAGGTTCAACGTGTCAGTATTAAGGGCGGCAATTTCAACTTTCTCGATCGCTCCGGTGCAATGCTCGCGAGTTTTACGGGCGTGGATTTTCGTACCAGCATACGCAGCTCCGCGGCGCTTCATGGTGATGCAAAGGTCGCAAAAATTTCGTTACGGGACCGCTTTTTTCTGGAGCAACTGCAATCTCCGCTTCGCTACGAACCCGATGTGCTGGAGCTTTCGAAAATATCCGCGCGCGCGGGGAGCGGCGAGATCAACGGCTATTTTGCCATGCAACCGGAAGCCGAGGATTCCCCCTTCACTACGAGGGTGACGTTTCGCAGTGTGCTGGCCGATCAGATTGTCGCGGACGCGAGCGGCCCGAAAGGAATGGTGCAGGGCAAACTGGAGGGAAATTTCGAAGCTTCTGGGAAAACCGCCGATCCAGATGCGCTGATTGGGAAAGGCGAGATTTTCCTCCGTGATGGGCGGGTACAGCAATATAGCCTGCTTGTGTTGCTTGGAGAGATCCTCCAGATCGAAGAGCTAAGAGAGCTTCATCTCGAGCAGGCCCAGGCAAAATACCATGTGAGCCCTGGGCTGGTTACGATCGACGAACTGATCTTGCGTTCGCCGAATATTCGCCTCTCGGCATCGGGTACGGTCGCGTTTAACGGCAAGCTGAAACTCGACTCTCAGCTCGCGATCAACGAAAGAATTCGCAGCCAGCTTTTCAAAGCCATTCGACAGAATTTTCAACCAATCAATGAGCCAGGTTATTTTGCTCTCGATTTTCAGGTGGGCGGCAGCATCGATCGACCCAGCACAAATTTGATGGATAGGCTGGTCGGCCGCGATCTCAGCAGTATGATTAATAGCTTGTTTGGCGGCGGAAAAAGAGAACGATCAAAGAAGAAAAAGAAACACACCGAAGAGCTGACTCCGGCTCCCTCGCCCTCTGCCCCCTCCGAAGAGGCGCCGCAGCAGCCCGCGTCAACGCCAGTGTCATCGCCATGAGAGTGATCGCCGGCAGCGCCGGCGGTGTCCGCCTGGCAGTTTCAAAGCGCGGTGTTCGACCGACGATGGACCGCGTCAAAGCTGCGATCTTTTCCAGTCTGGGCGATACAATCATCGGCGCGCGCGTTCTCGATCTTTTCGCCGGGAGCGGCGCGCTGGGAATTGAAGCGCTCAGCCGGGGCGCGTCTTCGGTTCTCTTTGTAGAAGAAGATCGACAGTCAATTGAGGTCATCGAGAAAAATCTCGCCAAAACACGATTAAAGGGGTGCGTTCGACGGCAGGACGCTTTCGATTTCCTCCGGATCTCTTCCGGCATCGCAAAATTCCACGTCGTCTTTGCCGATCCACCGTATGAGAAAACAAAATCTGGCGAGCGCTTCACCGAAACGCTCCTGGCAAACGAAGCGCTGGTGCAACTGCTCGAGCCGGATGGAGTTTTCATTTTGGAAAAGCGGCCCGCTGAAGCTCTTTCAGAAATGAAGCTTTGGCGTCTGGTCCGTCAGAAAGCATACGGCGCTACCGAAATCCTCTTTCTATCCGCAGTCCGGAATCCGAAATCCACCATCCAGCAGTGATTCGCTTTCTCTACAATTTGCTCTGGCCCCTCGGGCTTGCATGCTTTCTGCCCGGATATTTTCTGAAAATGGTCCGGCGCGGCGGTTATCGCGAAAAATTTGGCCAGCGTCTGGGAATTTACGATCGCGAACTGCGGGTGCGCCTGGCGAAGCAAAGATCGACATGGCTACATGCGGTCAGCGTGGGCGAAGTCATGATCGTCCTCAAGCTGGCCCAGCAGCTGCGAACGCTCAAACCGGATCTGGATTGCGTATTAACCACGACGACCACAACCGGATTTGCTTTGGCAAGCAAAAACGCTCCGCCTTGGATCCAAGTCCTGTACACGCCGCTCGATTTCTGGCCGGTCATGCGACGCGCCTTTTTTGTCATTCGTCCGGCAAAGATTATCCTAGTTGAAGCTGAGATTTGGCCAAATCTCGCCGCCGAAGCGCACGCGCGCCGCATTCCGCTTGTGCTGGTCAATGCGCGGTTATCGCCACGGTCTGAGCGAAGATTTCGCCGGTTTCGATTTTTCGTCGCACCAACATTCCGGCTTCTCGATTTGGTTTGCGTGCAAGAACTGGATGATGTCGATCGATGGCACCGACTCGGTGTCGAACGAAACCGGATTCGGCATACTGGCAGCATCAAATACGATCCCGCTGATATTGATCGTGATGCGGACGTTCAAGGAACCGGCCATTTGGCCCCCGTCAGGCGGGTGAATCTAGAGCGGCGAGTGCTCTTTGGTGGCAGCACTCATCGCGGTGAAGAGGAACTTCTCGGCAAAGTTTTTCTGCGGTTGCGTCAGAAATTTCCGTCGCTGTGTCTGTTCATTGCGCCACGCCATGTGGAACGCGTGCGAGAAATCCGAGCGCAACTTCAGGCTTTATCGCTACAGGTCCGGTTGGTCAGCGAAGCGGCGAGTCAGAGCGAAACAAATCCGGACTGCGTCCTTCTCGACAGAACTGGTGAGCTTCAACACTGGTACGAGATCGCTACCGTTGTGTTCATGGGGAAGAGCCTAACCGCGCAAGGTGGACAAAACCCGGTGGAGCCGATCATAGTCGGCAAACCGGTCATATTTGGTCCGCACATGGAAAACTTCGCGACGCTTGCTAAAACGCTCGTCTCGAAAGATGGCGCAATCCAGGTTAGCGACGTCGACTCTCTTGAACAAGCCCTAGATAAGCTCCTGCGCGACGGTCAAGCCCGCCAGCGGCTCGTCCAGAACGCGCGTGAAGTGTTGAACCAGCACCGCGGCGCGACGGCCCGTGCCGCGGCATTGATCGCCGAACTTCAATCGAAGCAACAGCAAGGGTAAGAAGACGAACACGGTTTCGCTGGCAATTTGCCTTGCGTGGAACAACGGCAATTCGATATTGCCCGGCTTTTGCGACCCTATCGTCTAGAGGCCCAGGACACCGCCCTTTCACGGCGGTAACACGGGTTCGAATCCCGTTAGGGTCGCTTCCCTCGTAAAGCGAGGGCGACGGGGCAAATGCATAACACTGTGGCATAACAAGGCTGCTGATTTCAGTGGCGTTCGATATTGTGCGCTGAAGTCGCGCGCTGTAGTTTTCTGATTGCGCGGAGCGTGCCCCGACGGGGGATTCGCGGGAAGCACAGGGTCGGTTCAACGATACCCGTTAGGCAGACGGAAAAAATTTCAGCAAAAAAGAACATGAGAGGCAAACGAAAAACGCATCAGAGAAGCAAACGGACAACGTCGGTTGATCCTGGTGCGATTTGGCGGGCTGCCTTAACCGATCTGCGTAACGAACTGCAAGATCAGTGCCTCAACGCCAAGCCTGACAAACAGCGATTTCAGAGAGGACGGCTTTTTTTGAGTCTCATGAAACGGATGGATGCAGGAGGAGGAAATGAACTCGACACGATGTCCCTTTGTTATTCGTTTGTAAGCCACCCTTCTTCAGATGTTGGCTACGACGAACCCACGACGGCTGCATTCTGAGGAGATAAAAGCCCTGGAAGCAATACCCGCCGCTGAGCGCCCCCGTTGGGCGCGTAAGTGGTTCGCGGAAGACCCTCTCATCGTGCTGTTTCTCCTCCTTGTTTCAATCGCATCCTGGATAGAGGCACAGGAAGCGTTCGCCATGTGGCTTGCCGTCAAACGTAACCGGGCCGCGTGGCGGGGAAAAGATCCAAACGCAAGGGAGCGCGCTTTTCAAGCCCAGATACTTGCACAGTTGCCCGAACGTACGATAACAACCAAGTCTCGTACAAGGCGACAGTACACGGGCGCTCGCGTGTGGGAGGGTTTGGGTATTGCTGTGGATCGGCAAGGCGTTCCGTGGAAGTCTCGGCAATGGGCAAACATTCTGGAGCAAGCCGCGAGGCTCGCAGAAAAAAGTGAAAATAACTGCACCACACTGGAACGTTGGACGTGGTGGTGTTATCCGATTTTTAGTCGCTATGGTTGGAGCGCACGCGAAGTAGAGAAGTCAGCATGGACGCTTGGCTTGATGGAAGATGACGGAATGTCGGAAGCGTTTGATTTTCGGCGATACTGGATTAGGCGATGTCTTCGTTTTGCCGGGAGAAAAACGAACCGGAAACGCCCACCTCTTGCTGAGTTTGTTAAAAATCTGTCGGTCCCGAATCAAGCGAGATTTGGATTTCCAATCTGGGGCTGATTCGTTACGAAAAAAATCTCAGGGGACCGTAACGAATAACCCAACCGGACATGCATAATCCATGCATGTTTCACGAAACAGCTAACCTCGGTGGGCAGCTAACCGAAATAACAACTGCCCCGGTCGCAGCATCACCGGCGAATGATGCTGAGTTTTGCGACAGTCCTGGCGCATTCATGCGCTTCGGCTTGCGACGCTCGCTGCTTTACGAATTGCACGCGCAGGGCCTTATCCAAGGCGTGTCGCTTCGCAGGCGTGGCGCAACACGGGGCAAGCGGCTTTGGAGCATCGACTCAATCCGGTCGTATCTCGCGTCGCAAATGCAAGGGGCGAAATTAACGCACACGGGGCCGCCAAAAAAGAAAAGGCTGACGCGATGAATGTGACGCTGCCGCAATGGTGTGCGGACATTATTTCGAGTCCACCGCGATCGGGCGAAGGTTTCCATAATTGGCTTTTCCGCGCTGCTCGCGGTTTGTGGAGATGCGGACGAGACGAAAATGACGTTCGTGCGATTCTCGAAAATGCGGCGGCCACCTGTGGGCGACGCGTGTCTGCGCGGGAAATTGCAGACGCGGTACGTCATTCACAGACCAGCGCATTTCAACTCGCCCGTGCACAACGTCAACCCTGGCCTGTTGTGAATCACGAGCAGCGCGAAGCGGTTATCGCAACCGGCTTCGGCCTTGTCGATTTGTGGGAAATATCGCCAGTGCGTTTTGAGGACAACGCACCGCACACGGAAGAAATCGTTGATCAACTGTTTCCGCGTAATCCGCTTTTGTGCATCGGCGCGGCGACTCACGATTGCCACACCGCGCGGCGTAAAGAATGGCGCGGAAGACTCGCCAGCTTGCCTTTAATCGTACCAACCCCTATGACAGCGCCCACTGGGCGCAATCAAAACGGTGAAGTATCCAACCGTTGTTTGGAGAATACCGGGGAGCGGCGTTTTCTCATTGTCGAGTTTGACACGGGCACGACGGACGAACATGCAGCTTTGCTTTTTCACCTAGCGCAGCGCGCGCCGCTGGCATTGGCCGTCTTTAGCGGCTCGAAATCTCTGCATGGCTGGTTCTACTGCGCGGGCGTGGCCGAGGAAAAAG
>Ga0209376_1002131_pt1 | contig 19092 bp, 17 predicted proteins | sample GraSoiAngelo_134_FD_185891 | JGI IMG/M metagenome (GOLD analysis project Ga0209376, IMG submission 185891) | Grasslands soil microbial communities from the Angelo Coastal Reserve, California, USA - 14_0929_05_30cm (SPAdes) (version 2) | ecosystem: Environmental > Terrestrial > Soil > Grasslands ... | reverse complement strand
CGGCAGCTCCTCGACGAGCTCGACGGCACGCGGGTACTCGTGCTGACTCAGCCGCGCGCCCACCCACTCCTGGAGCTCGCGGGCGAACGCCGACCCGGTGCGCTCCGAGACGACGTAGGCCTTCGGGATGTGGCCGCGCAGCTCGTCCGGCGCCGCGACGACCGCGGCCTCGCGGACGTCCGGATGGCTCAAGAGCGCGTCCTCGATCTCGGCCGCGCTCATCGTCCAGCCCGCCGAGATGATCACGTCGTCGGAGCGGCCCTCGTGGTGGAAGTAACCCTCCTCGTCCATCCAGCCGCGGTCCCTCACGCGGAACCAGCCGTCCTTGCGGCGGACGGCGATCTCGCCCACGGTGCCGGAGGGGAGCGGCTCGCCGCGCGCGTCCACGACCGCGACCTCCCAGCCGGGCGCGGACCTGCCGAGCGCGCCGGGCTTCACGACATAGCCCGTGAAGCCCGGGTAGTTCACGATGATCACGCCGACCTCGGTCGAGCCGTACATGCTGCACGGCGTGACGCCGAAGGTCTTCTCGACCCACTCCCGCGTGCGCGAGTCCATCGGCTCGCCCGTGAACGAGAGCTTCTCGAGCCCGAGCCGCGCCCCCTCCGCGAGGCCCGAGCCGCGCAGCATGCGGAAGACCGTCGGCGCGGCGGCGAGGTTGGTGACGCGGAACTCCTCGAGCGCTTCGAGCAGACGCCCGGCGTGGAACTTCCCCGAGTAGGCGCCGACGGCGATGCCGAGAGCGAGCGGCGCGATCGTGCCGTGCCAAAGCCCGTGACCCCAGGCCGGCGAGGACGGGCAGAAGTAGTGGTCGCCCGGTTGGAGCCCGAGGCCGTAGAGCGCGGCCACCATCAGCGTCACGACCGCGCGGTGAGTGTGGCGCACCGCCTCGGGCAGCCCGCGGGTCGTCCCCGACGTGTACTGGAGGATGGCGAGATCGTCGGCGCGCGTCGCCGGAGCATAGCGCGGGCTCTCGGCGGCGAGCCGACGCTGGAGCCGGTCGTCCACGGCGAGGACGCGCACGCGTGGAAAAATCTCCTGCCAGCGCTCGGCGTCGCGCGCGACGAGCAACAGACGAGGCTGGCAGTCGTCCACGCGGAGCCTGACGCCGTCGGGGCCAAGGAGCGTGAAGAGCGGAACGGCGACAGCGCCGCGCTTCACGGCCCCGAAGACGGCACCGTAGAAGGCGAGCGAGGGATCGAGCATCACGGCCACGCGGTCGCCCTTCGCGATGCTGTCGGTTTCGAGGAGGTTGGCGAAGCGGGAGGACCAGGCGGCGAGATCCTGGAAGCTCCACGCCTCGGTGCGGCCGTCAGCGCACTTCAGGCGAAGCGCGGTTCCCCGCCCGCCCCAGCGGTCCACGCACTCATGGGCGAGGTTGAGGCGCTCGGCATCGCCGTCGAAGAGGTCCCAGAGCGCGCTCCAGCGGAAGGTCTGAACCGCCTCCGGATAGCGCCGGACGTCGAGGATTCCCGCCACGACTCCGTCGTTACTTCACGATCTCCAGGAGGTCAACCTCGAAGACGAGCGTCGCGCCCGGCTTGATCGTCGGTGGCCGGCCCTGGTCGCCGTACGCCAGGTCGGAGGGGCACACGAGGCGGCTCTTGCCGCCAACCTTCATCAGCGGCACGCCCTCGCTCCAGCACTTGATGACACCGCCACCCAGGGCGATCGTCAGGGGCTCGCCGCGCTTGACCGAGCTGTCGAAGACCGTGCCGTCGGTGAGCGTCCCGTGGTAGTGGACCTTCACGCGGTCGGTCGCGGCCGGCGAGGCGCCGTCGCCAGGCTTCAGGGTGGTGACGATGAGCCCCGAGGTGGTCTTGACCGCACCCTGCTCGGCGGCGGCCTTGTCGAGGAACGCCTGCGACGCCTTCTTCTCCGCGACGGCGGCGATCGCCGCGCGCGCGGTCGCGAGCACCTGGATCTTCGGGCCCCAGGTCTCGAGGTCGGCGGCCTTCGGCTCGGTCTTGAGGATGCCGTCGGCAATGCCGGCCTCCACGACCTTCAGATCCGCCGCGGTCAGATAGAAGCTGGCGAGGTTCCGGGCGATCACGAGCCCGAGGGCGTAGAGCGTCTTCTGCTCGTCGGTCTTCAGCTCGGGCCCTGCCGCTCCCGCGGCTCCGGCCAGGACGAGGACGAGGGCGATCGACGTGGCGACGGCTCTCAGCATGAGCAATCCTTTCATTCGGCGGTTTCGGGTACGATAAGCGATCATCTCACGGGAGGCACCGATGCCGGAATCGATTCCCGCGTCGCTCATCATCGACACGCTCAAGGACACGTTCCGCGAAGCGCGGGCCTGGCTCGCCGCCGAGGTCGCCGCGCCGCCGCGCCACCCGCACCTCGGGTGGATCCTGAGCGTGCCGGACACGCACCAGAGGACGGTCCTGGCCGCGCTCGACAAGGAGCAGGCGATCCGCGTCCTCACCTGCGCGACCGAGGACGAGGCGACGACGACTGCGGCCGGCCTCTGGATGGGCGGCGAGCCGTGCGTGCTCATGATCCAGCACGCCGGCCTCTACGCGTCGGTGAACACCCTCCGTGGCGTCGCGATCGACGGGCGCGTGCCGGTCTTCTACATGATCGGTCTGCTCTCGCGCGAGAAGGACAAGGATCCGCGGGAGTCGCGCCACTCGATGGTCCGCTACTGCGAGCCGCTGCTCGATACCTTCGGCGTGCCGCACGCTCGGCTCGAGGGCCCCGACGACGTGCACCTGATCCCCGAGTACTTCCGTCTCGCCCGGGAGCGGCGTGGGCCGACCGCCGTGCTCGTGGGCCTGGAGACGATCTGATGCTGAAGCCCGAGGACGTGCTCGGCGCGATCGCCGCCGCGCGGGGCGACGCGATCTGCGTGCCGACGATGACCACCGCGCCCGCCTGGCGCACGCTGGCGCCGGACGACCTCTCGGTCACGTGCGTGGGCTTCATGGGCGGCGCTTCGGCGCTGGGCCTGGGGCTGGCGCTCGCGTGTCCCGACCGCCGCGTCGTCGTGTTCGACGGCGACGGATCGCTCCTGATGCAGCTCGGGTCGCTGGCGACGATCGCGGGCGCCCGGCCGCGGAACCTCACCCACCTCGTCTTCAAGAACGGCGTCTACCACACCTCGGGCGCGCAGGACATTCCCGGCGGGCTCGACGTGGACTTCGTGGTGATGGCGAAGGGCGCCGGTTACCGCAACGCTTACGCGATCAAGGAGCCGAACGACTTCACGCGGCGCCTGCCCACGATGCTGACGGAAGAGGGGCCGGTGCTCGTCGAGCTCCACACGGGCCTTGCGGAGAAGACGCCGATGACCGACCGGGGCGGCCTGCCGTTCCACCGGCAGGCGGAGACGCTCAGGACGAAGCTCCGCGGGCCTCGTGGCTAAGGGCAGGCGGAAGCCCCGCACGAAGGCGGCGACGAAGACGCCGCTACGTGCCGCGATCCTTGCGTGGGAAGACGATCCGCGCTCCGGGGGCGAGCCGATCAGACGGCCGGTGCCGCGACTCGGAACCGCGCCGCTCGCGCTGGCGATCAGGGGGGCGGCGGTCCCGGCGAAGCTCCACAGGCGCGGGACCCGGGAGTTCCGGTACTGGGCGGCCGCCGAGGCACTCCGCCGGGCCGCCGATTTCTGGAGTGCGCTCTTGCCGCAGGACACGTCCTGGCAGCCCGGGCCCACCCTCGGCGTTGTGCTCGACGCCGGCGTCGATCTCAACGCGTATTACGACCGACGCGAGCTCGCGTTCTTCCACGACACGGTCGCGAGGACCACGGTATACACGGGCGAGAGCCCCGACGTGCTGTGTCATGAGCTCGGACACGCGGTGCTCGACGCATTACGGCCGGAGCTGTGGGACGCGATGAGCGTCGAGGTCGCCGCGTTTCACGAGGCATTCGGGGATATCAGCGCCTTGCTCGCGGGCCTTCAGCTCCCGTCCCTCCGCCGCGCGGTGCTGTCGGAGACTGGGGGCCGGACGGGCCGATCGTCGCGGCTCTCCCGCCTCGCCGAGCAGCTCGGGTGGGCTCTCCGGCAGACCCACCCGGGCTCGGCGGAGCCCGACTGCCTGCGCAACGCGGTGAACGCCTTCTTCTATCGGGCGCCGGAGACGCTGCCGCCGTCAGGCCCGTCGGCGTTGCTGACAGCCGAGCCGCACTCGTTCTCGCGCGTCTTCACCGGAGGGTGGTTCGAGGCCCTGGCGGGAATGCTCGCCAGCCGCACGACCTCGCCGACCGAGGCGGACCTCGTCGAAGTGAGCCTGGACGCCGGCCGGCTGCTCGTCGACGCGATCCCTGCCGCCCCCATCGTGGCGGACTACTACAGCCAGGTGGCCGCCCATCTCATCGAGTCCGACACGGTGCTTTTCCGGGGCCGGTACCGGGACGCGCTGAAGAGCGCCCTGGTGCGGCGCGGGATTCTGTCGCTTCGCGCCGCGAGCACGGTCACGCGACCCGGGGCAGCCACGCGGGCGCGACGGACGAGGGGGCCGGCCGCGGCCGGCGCCGATCAGACGCGCCGGCTCTCGCTCAGTGCCGACGAGTTCGGCCTGGAGGGTCGCGTCCTGATCGTGGAGGCCCCGAGCGAGGCGCGACGCTTCGAGGTGACCGCGGCGGCCGAGGACCTTGGCTCGCGGACCGCGTCCACCCCCGAGCAGGACGCTCGCCGCTTCCTCGAGTACCTGTTCAGGCGCGGGCGCGTGGACGTCGGCACGCACGGGCCGGTCGAGACGCGGATCGCCCACCCGTTCGCCCGCAAGACCCACGAACTGGTGCTGCAGGCGCAGGACTTGACGCTGGTCCGGCGAACGTTCGACTGCGGCTTCGACCCGGTCTCGTGAAGGACCCCATCGCGGCCGGAAACCGAGTGGTGTAGCATGCCGCCATGAAGAAGCGGGCCAAGAAAGCCAAGTCCTACAAGCGAGCACGCGCGGCGACGCGAGCACCGGCGAGCAGGACCGCGGTGAATCAGATCGCGAAGCCGGCTGCCGACCTGTTCGTCAAGGGCGTGCTGGTGCGAGGCGAGGCGGCGAAGGCGGTCAAGGGCAAGCTCCCTCCCGGCGCCACCCACGAGATCATCGGGAAGGGCGAGGCAGGGCTGCCGATCATCAAGCGGCGCCGCTTCTCCGTCGCGTAGCGGAGTGCCGCTCGCCCAAATCCCGCTCGCGAACCTCAAGAAGGTCGGCGTCGGCCTCAGGCGCCCGGAGGACGTCGTCGTCGGGCGCGACGGGCGCGTCTGGGCCTCCGACCAGGCGAGCGCCTGCGCCGAGATTCTCTCCGACGGGACCCCGCGCCGCATCGGCAAGGCGGGCGGGGCGCCGAACGGGATCAACATGGACACGCGCGGGCGCATCGTCATCGCCAACTTCGGCCTGGGCACGGCGCCGACAGGCCCACTCCAGCGGCTCGACCCGGAGACGGGCGAGATCGAGATCCTCTGCGACGCGATCGACGGCAAGCCACTCGTGGCGTCGAACTATCCGATCGTGGATCGCGCGGGCAACATCTGGTGCTCTCACTCGACGTCCGACCGGGCGCGCTCCGAGCAGGGGCTCGCCGATGGCTTCGTCTACCGCGTCCGCCCGGACGGACGTGCCGAGGTGATGGCCTCGGGCTTCACCTTCGCCAACGGCTTGGCACTCGACGCCGACGAGTCGCACCTCTACGTCTGCCAGACGATGGGCCGGAACGTCGTGCGCCTGCCGATCCGTGCCGACGGCGCGCTCGGCGCCTCCGAGCCCTACGGCCCCGTGCTCGGCGAGCCCGCGTTTCCTCGCGCGACTCCCGAGCAGCGCTCGCGGTTCGGCGCCACGGACGGCTGCGGCTTCGATGCGGAGGGGAATCTCTGGGTGACGCTCGTCCTCGCGAACACGGTTGTCGCGATCACGCCCGCGCGCGACGTCGTGACTGTCATCCACGATCCCACGGGCGAGCTGATGAGCTGGCCGACGAACGTCTCGTGGGGCGGCCGCGACATGCGCGACCTCTATATCGGCACGATCCGCCGCGACTACGTCCTGCACGCGCGGAGCCCCCTCCCGGGGCTCCCGCTCGTCCACCAGCGCTAGCCGCTAGCTCAGGACGGAGAGCTTGCCGCGCTCGACGAGGGCGAAGTCGATCGCCGCCCCCAGCCCCGGCCCCTCGGGCGCGTGCACGAAGCCCGCTCCGTCCACCTCGATGTCGTAGACCAGCCCGTACTTCTGGGCGCCGGCCGGCAGGAGCACCTCGAAGAACTCGCAGTTCTTGATCGCCATGATCACGTGCAGGTTCGCCAGGTTGTTGAGCGAGTTGCCGCCGTGGTGGACTTCGAAGTTCATGTGAAACGCCTCGGCCAGGTGCGCCGTCTTCACGAGCGACGTGATCCCTCCCTTCACCGCCACGTCCCCGCGGAGGAAGTCCGTCGCGCGCGCGACGATCCACGGCGCGAACGCCGTGAAGCCGCCCGGTGCGTACTCGGTGGCGAGGATCGGGATGTGGAGCTGCTCCTTGAGCTTCACGTAGTTGTAGATGTCGTCGTCCGCCAGCGGATCCTCGTACCAGTAGAAGCCGAGCTCCTCGATCGCGCGGCCGACGCGGAGCGCCGCCGGGTAATCGTACGCCCACGTCGAGTCGAGCATCAGCGTGAACCCGTCGCCGACGGCTTTCCGCACCGCCCGGCATATCTCGATGTCGACAGCCGGGTCGGTCGGCGGATGGATCTTGTAGGCCGTCCACCCCTCCGCCTTGAAGCGCGCCGCCTCCTCGGCGTACGCCTCCTTCGACCCGAGCACAGCGGAGCTCGCGTACGCCGGCACCCGATCCCGGTAGGAGCCGAGGAGCCGGTGGATCGGGAGCGCCGCGACCTTCCCCGCGATGTCCCAGAGCGCCACGTCCATCGCGCCGATCGCGCGGAGCGTGGTCGCGCGGCTCCGCTGCGACATCGCCTGGTAGAGCCGCTCGCGCTCGAGCGGATCCTGCCCGAGCACGACGGGCTTGAGGTACTGGATCAGCGACGCGGCGTCGAGGTGAGCGCCGCGCATCGCCGAGCCGAGGAACGCGTGCCCCTCGACGGCCGCGTCGGTTTTCACGGTCAGCAGCCCGAGCTGGCTCTCGCCGCCGAAGCGGCCGGTGTGACGCCCGTACTGGGTCGAGGGAATGCCGCGCCAGGCGAAGAGCGTGAGCGTGACGTCGGTGACCTTCACGGCGTTCCGCCCCCGCGGATCTCCTGGTTGTGCTCGCCGAGCCGTGGCGCGCGCCCGCGGAGCGGCGGCCGCTCGCCGTCGAACGAGATCGGCAGTCCCATCAGCTCGAGGTCGAGCTCGGGCACCTTCTGGATCATCCCCGTCGCGGCCGTTTGCGGGTGCGCCAGGACCTCGAGGAACGTGTGGATCGGCGCGCACGGCACTCCCGCCTCCTCCAGGAGGTCGACCCACTCGCCTTTGGTGCGTGTGAGCATGATCGTCTCGATCTCCGGGATGAGCGCCGCCTTGTGCTCCTGCCTGAGCGCGTTCGTCGCGAATCGAGGATCGGTCGCCCAGTCCGGCCGGCCGAGGGCCACCGCGAGCTTGACGAAGAGCCGGTCGTTCGCCGCCGCGATGATCACCGGCCCGTTCTTCGTCTCGAACCCCTGGAAGACGACGAGCCGCGAGCTCCCGGTGCGATGCCGGAGGGGAGGGTTGCCCGAGATCCGGTAGCTCGCGAAATGGTTCGCGAGCCAGCCGAGCCCGGTCTCGAAGAGCGAGGTGTCCACGATCGACCCGCGTCCCGTCCGCTGGCGCTCGACGAGCGCCGCGAGCACGCCGATCGCCGCCCACATGCCGGTGCCCGAGTCGAGGACGGACGTCCCCATGCGCATCGGCGGCCCGCCCTCCTCGCCGTTCACCATCATGAGCCCGGCAAACGCCTGCACCATCGGCTCGTAGCCGGGTCGGAGGCGGAGCGGCCCGCTCGTGCCGAAGGTCCACAGCGAGCAGTAGACGAGCCGCGGGTTCTTCGCGAGGAGCGTCTCCGGTCCGAGCCCGAGCTCCCCGATCACACCGGGCCGGAGGTTCTGGACGAGCACATCGGCACCCTCGACGTACTCGATGAGCCACGCCACCGCTGCGGGGTCGCGCAGGTCGAGCGTGATCGAGCGCTTGTTCGTGTTGGCCGCGTGAAACACCGGCGAGAGGTCGGCGAGGAACGGCGGGCCCCAGCCTCGCGCGTCGTCGCCGCCGTCGGGCCGCTCGACCTTCACCACGTCGGCGCCCAGGCGCGCGAGGATCTCGCCGGCGAACGGGCCCGCCAGATTCTGGGCGATCTCGACGACCTTGATCCCGGCGAGCGGCAGCGCCGTCATCGTACCGGGGTCTGCTCGTGGAGGTCGAAGTGAAAGGACATGGCGCGCCTCCCTTCCGGCGTCGGCGGGGATCATACAGTAGAATCGGTGGCCGGACACGGGAACTCAAGGAGCGTCAGATGAGCGCCGTTCGATCCATGCGCGACAAGCGGTGGTCGCTCTCGGTGCCGCTCGACGGCTTCACGCTCGCCGAGCACGCCGAGCTGGCGCGCGAGGCCGAACGCCTCGGTTACACCGACGCCTGGTCGCTCGAGGTCGACGGCGTGGACTGCTTCGCGCCGCTCGCCGTCGTCGGGCTCGCGACGCGCCTGCGCGTCGGCACCGCGATCGCGAACGTCTACACGCGCGGCCCGGCGACGCTCGCCCTCTGCGCCGCGGGGATCGCCGAGATCGCGCCCGGCCGGTTCTGCCTCGGCATCGGCGCGGGCTCGCAACCCGTCGTCGAGGCGTGGAACGGCGGCGTCTTCGCGCGGCCCGCGACGCGCGTGCGCGAGATGGCGCAGTTCCTCCGACAGGCGCTCGCGGGCGAGCGCGTCGTCTTCCGCGGCGAGACGTTCGCGGTGGACGGCTTTCGGCTGGTCAAGCCGCCCGTTGAGCCGGTGCCCATCCACATCGCGGCGCTCCGGCCGGGCATGCTGCGGGTCGCGGGCGAGGTCGGCGACGGCGCGATCCTCAACTGGCTCTCCACCGACGACGTGCCCAAGTCTGTCGCCGTCGTCCGCGAGGCCGCAGCCAGGGCCGGGCGGGATCCCGGGACGATCGAGATTACGGCGCGGCTCCTCGTCAACATCGATCCCCCGGGGCCCGCGGCGGACACGGCGGTGCGGCGCCACGTCACCGCGTACCTCAACGTGCCCGTCTACCGGGCGTTCCACGAGTGGCTCGGGCGCGCGGCTGCCCTCGGGCCGATGTGGGAGGCGTGGGAGCGCGGCGACCGCAAGGGCGCGGTGGCCGCCGTCCCCGACAAGGTCATCGACGACCTGATCATCCGCGGCTCGATCGACGAGATCGACCGTCACGTCCGTCGGTATCTCGCGGCCGGGATCGACACGGCGTTTCTCTCGCTCTCGACCGTCGAGCAGGACCCGGCCCGCAAGCGCGAGGTCGTGCGGAGCGCGATCCGCGCCCTCGCGCCGGGCAAGCCGCCCGGGTAGGCGTGAGCCCGCTCGACCCGGCGGCCTCGTGCGCTAATTATTCGTGCGCTAATTATTTGGTCCCTGCCGCAGGGCCCTGCTAAGCTGCGCGCATGAAAAACCAACTATGCGCGACCCTCGTGCTGATGCTCTTGGCCACGGCGTGTGCGACCACGCGGCTCCGGACCGGGTTCGACGACGTTCCACTGCCAAGAGGCTTGACCTACCAACCGCAGCGCTCGGTCGTGATCGAATCGCCCAGCGTGAAAGCGGCGAAGCTGGTCTATCGAGGACGCCTGGAGCCGGAGAGCCTCGGGCTCGCGATGCGGACGCTGCTGGAGTCGAACGGCTGGCGCCACGTCAGTACAACCACCGTGGCCAAAGATGGCACGCGGCAGGTCTTCGACAAAGGCGGCAACGCCCTCGAGGTCCACATCTATGAGGGCCTCTGGTTCACGTACCTCACCATCGGCGTCTCGGAAAGGCTCTATGGCGCCGCTCGCGCGAGCGCCGCGGCGGTCCCAAACCAGGAGCGGGGTACGAGCCCTAGCCCCACGACGTCGGACGTGGACACGTCAGTCAGCGCTCCGTCAACGCCGGAGACGCCGCCGGCGTCGGATCAACCCAGGAGCAGTCCTGATGTGTCGTTCGCTCAGCGCGTGAGGAGCTTCTTCACCAACTTCTTCTCGAAGTAAGTCGACTAGTAGTCCTGGACCAGTTGACTCATGGCGAGCGCCACTTCCACGGTCTCGGCAAGATAGCGGAGATCGACGGGCTTGACGATGTAGTCGAAGGCCCCGCGGGCGAGCGCCTGGCGTGCCCGCTCTTCGTCGGTTGTGCCGCTTACCATGACCACGGGCACACCGGGCGCAAGCGCCCGGATGCTCGGCAGCGCCTCAAGGCCGCTGAGGCCCGGCAGAAGAATATCCAGGAGCACCAGATCAGGCGCCTCTTGGACGAGAGCGCGTAGCGCCGCGGCGCCATCCCCGACCCGTCGCCCCACATAGCCCAGCTCGGTCACGAAGTCGTTCAGCATCGCGCCCGTATACGAGTCGTCTTCGACGATGAGGACTGTCCGCGGACGGCCGGAGGTTGGCGTCGCGCTCGGCCTCGTCGAGAACCGTTCGGTGGGTTGCGCCCGGACGCCTGGAGGTCGGGTCTCGGACCGGAGGGCGTAGAGGAGTTTACGCATCTCAAACGGCGCCGCAAGAACGGCGGCGGCACCAAGCGAGGCGGCCTGCTCGCCGATGTCTTCGGGGTGAGCGGTCATGACGACCACCTTGAGCCCCGGGTCGAGGATGAGGACCCGTCTCAAGGCCTCGAGGCCGCCCAGTCTCGGCGTTCTGAAATCGAGCACCACAGCGTCGGGACGCTCACCCTTCACGTGCCGGAGGGCTTCGAGACCATTGGTCGCCTCGCGGACCTCGAACCCCTCCCCACCCAAGAACTCGGCGACCATCTGGTGAACCTCCGGCTTGTCGGTCACCACGAGGACCCTTTGGCGTGCTGGTCGCATTCGTCGTACTCACGGGTGTGTCGGTGAGGTGAGCGGCGATGGGCTCGCGAGCCCCGCCTGAGGAGCCATCATGGCTCGCGCCAGAGGGATCGCGCGCCGCCGGCGTCTACGGCGCGACCTCGCGGGAGCGTCCAGTCGGGGGGCGCCGCTTCCGTGCGCGCAGCTCCAGTAACTCACCGATGATGCCCGCACCCCGCTCGATCTCCGAGGGCGTCGCGGCGGCGAAAGCGATCCGTAGCCCGCGCTCCCCGGACTCGTCCAGACAGAAGAGCCGGCCCGGAGCGAGCAACACGCCGCGCCGGGCGGCGTCGCGGACGAACTCGTCGGCCCGAACGCGCGGGGGGAGCTCCATCCACGCGCAGAGCCCCCCGGCCGGACGTGTCCACCGTGCTCCGAACGGTTGGTGCGCTCCAAGCGTGCGGTCGAGGGCGTGCGCGCGTCGGGCAAGCGCGGCGGTAAGCGCCTTGAGGTGGGTGTCGAACGCCGGTGCAGTCAGGCACGCTGCGAGCGCCCGCTGGGTCACGGTGGAGACGAACGGATCGAGCCCGTGCAGCGCGCTCTTGAGGGCGACGGCGTAACGCGCGGGCGCGACGATTGCCCCGATGCGGAGGGCCGGGGCGATGAGCTTCGCAAAGCTTTTGACGTAGATGACCACGTCCGCCCCCTCGGCGGTGCGGAGCGACTCCGGAGACTCGCCGAAGGCCAATTCCGCCGCGTAATCGTCCTCGATGACGAGGAGCTGGAGCCTCCGGGCGACGGCCAGGAGCTCGGCGCGCCGCGCGGGTGAGAGGCTCACGCCGGTGGGGTTCTGGAAGGCAGGCTGGAGGTACAGGAAGGCCGGGTTGCACCGAAGCACGGCGTCGGCCAGCCCACCGACCTCGAGCCCTTCGTCATCGACCGGAAGCGCGATGACCCGAGCGCCCGCGGCCGCGAAGACTGCGAGCGCCATGTACCACGTCGGGTGCTCGGTGAGCACCACGCCACCCGGCGGGAGAAGCGCGTGAGTGATGATCGCGAGGCTTTGCGTCGTGCCGGCGGTCAGCAGGACCTCAGCGCCGGCGAGCGCGATCCCCCGACGACGGAGATAGCCGTCCACAGCCGCGCGCACCTCCGGGAGGCCGCCGATCGGAGCGTAGCGGAGATTCGCGCCCTCTGCGAGCGCGGCGCCGAAGGCGCGCGCAACAAGGGCCGTCGGAAGGAGGTCGGTACCGGGCTCCGACGCATGGAGACGGACCGGGCTCGGACCCATGGGCTGAGGCAGCTCGACGCCGAGCGGATCGGCCGGCACCGTGGGACGCATGACAAGGCTGGCCCACGGGCGCTGGCCGGCGCGTGACGGGATCGGCGCCCCGCTCCTCACCCGGAGGCCCCGCGTTGAGTCTCCGGCCACCAGACCTTCCCGTCCGAGGGACGTGTAGGCCTTCGCCACCGTCCCGATGCTCAAGTGAAGCCTCCGCGCCAGGAAGCGGAGCGGAGGCAGGTAATCGCCCGCTTTGAGGTGGCCAGCCACGACGAGGTCACGGATCCGCTGGGCGAGCTGATCGCTTAGCAACGCCGAGCCCTCGCGCTGCAGCGGCCGGAAGAGATCCATCGCGAGCGGCGCCGCGTACCTGCGCCGGGCCATCAGCCGACCGTCCTCGCGTCCATTACTGTGCTAGGCTGCACCCTGATCTAACCCGGGACAATACTAGCACAATAGCAAACAGGCCCCTTGCCACTGACACTCCGCGGCGCAGCGACCCGCGACCCGCCTCCGTGCCCGCTGCCGCGCGGATCGAGAGGATCACTGGCCCCCCCTCGAGAGACCCGCCCCAACAGGAGGTTCGTATGGCCATTGCCACTCACAGCCTCGTCGTCACGCTCGCCGACCGCGCTCGCGACGCACTCGCACCACTCATCGCTTCGCCGTCGGCCCCCGACGCGTTCCCGGGACGCGCGTATGAGTGCCTTGGGCCCGGCGATCCTTTGCGGGAGGAGGCCGAGCGAGCCACGGAGGACCTGGAGAGTCTGCCACTACACGAGCGGACCAATCTCGACGTGGACACGGCCCTCGCGAAAGTCACGACAGGCTGGATCGAAGCCCAGGTGGAGGCGGCGATCCTCCAGTCGAGCCCCGAACGCGTGCTCAGCGAGCTCGGTGCGCACGGCGATACAGAGGAGCTCATCTGCCCACCGCCGCAGCCGGTAGCGCATTTGCGCGTGCCCGGTCTCACCTTCCAGCCCCTTATCGACGCCGTCGACGCGAACGCTAGGCGACTCGCACATGACCCGGCGCAACGCGAGTTGCGCGCCCAGACCCTCGTGGCCACGGATGGCCGCGGGCGTGTCCTCGACCGGGCATTCGCACGGCGCCTGGCGTATGAGGTTGCCGAGCGCCTCGAGCTCGAGTCGGCAGCCGCGCTCGGGGACCGGGCTCGCCGTCGTCTCGAAGAACTCGCCCGCGCCCACGCCCGCCGCGCCCGCTACGCCTCCGCGTTTGCGCTCGCCGCGCGGCGCCTCGAGCGCGCAGGGAAGCCGATCGACGCCGTACGTCTCGCGCACGCCTTCGACGCCGTCGCCGGGCTCGACAAGATCCCGTTCCGCCGGGGCCCGTCCGAGCACCTGACACCGGAGCTTCTTGCCGTGATGGCCCTCGAGTTCTATCGAGCCCTCGCCGACCCGGAGTACGTCGTCTCCTTCCTCCTGCTCACGTTCCCGTTCAAGAACAGTAGCGGCCTCCGGACCAACGTCGCCACAGAGGCGGCGGACTTCGGGGAGGTGCTCATGCTGCTCCAGCTTCGACGCTTTCTCGAATTCCTGAGCGCCCTCGGGTTGCGATGTGTCCGGTTCATCTGCCTCACCGATGGCATCGTCTACGCCCGTTACCTGAACCCGGGCGATCCGACGCCCTCGCTCTTCTACCGGGAAAACGTCCGCCAGTTCCGGAACGCCCTCGGCCTCGCGGAGCGGGTGCTGATCGTCGACGCTGACCAGCTCCTTCGCCGGGTGCCCCGGTTTGCTGAGGCGCTTGTCCGCGTGCACGCCGCCCTGGCGCGGGCAGAAGTCGAGCGCCCCCGCGTCCGGCGAAAGTTGCTCTCGCTCACGCGCTCCTTTCTCTTCCACCTCCGCACCGCCGACGAGGACCCGGTTCTCATGGCGCGGGTCGTCAACGCGTGTTTTCGAGGCCACGAGCTCTCGAATCCGCACGAGCGCGCCGAGCAGCGCCGACTCTGGGAACGGGCCACGACGGAGGCGCGCTGGTACGCTGCCCACCTCCTCTTGATGTCGGCGCTCGACGTGGTCCGAGCTCTCGTCGCGGTCCCGCACATCCGCGCGACCGTTCACCCCAAGCCCGGCCAGTTTGCGCCGGCGCCGGTGAATGTCCGGGATTTCACCGACCTCCCGTATCACCGCAAGCCGCTGCTCCGCGCCGGCAGCGATCCGCTCAATCTCGATACGTACGTTGGGGCGAATCTCTGGGCCGACCCGTCGTTGCGCTTCGTCGACGTCTACGTCGGAGCGAACCGCTCACCGTTTCTCGGCTTCAGGTTGTAGCCTTTCTGGTCCGATGTGATTCAGGGCTCAAAACCGCGGGCCGGACCCGGCTTGCCACGCTCGGCTCCGACCCGACGATCCCGACGAGCGACACGCACTCGCCCGGTGCGCCGCCGGGGTTGTGCGTGAGGGCGAGCCTGCGCCCGCGCGCGACGGAGGCGATCTGGCGTTTCCCCCCTCGCCACGGAGCTGGAGCCACGCCTCGAAGAGCATCCGGAGCCCGGAGGCGCCGATCGGATGGCCGAAGGACTTGAGCCCGCCGTCGGGGTTCACCGCCAGCTCGCCGTCGAGGTCGAAGGTGCCGGCGAGCACCTCCTTCCACGCGGTGCCGCGCGCGGCGAAGCCGAGATCCTCCATCAGGACCAGCTCGGTCCGCGTGAAGCAGTCGTGGACCTCGGCCATCGCGAGCGCCTGCCGCGGATCTTTGATGCCCGCCTGGGCATAGGCGTCGACGGCTGAGGCGACGACCTCGGGGAAGGTCATGTAGTCATAGTTGGGGTCCATCGGCCCTGGGGCGGAGCCGGCGATGTCACGCCACGCGCCGTGCGGAGCGACTTTCGCCGCGCAACAGCGTCGCCGCCGTGGCACCATAGGCACCGGTCACGCTCGAGCGCGCGCTCGTGGATGGCAGGAATGTCGACCTACATTGAGATACAGAAGTTCGTTCAGCAACATCACGGCTTCGTCCCGAAGACCAGTTGGATCGCTCATGTCAAGGCGCTTCGAGGCTTGCCGACGCGCCGTGCAGCGAACCGCGCCGGGCAGCGTCGTCGCGTCGAACCGTGCCCGCCCGAAAAGCGCGAGGCCATCGAACAGGCGCTTCGGCACTTCGGTCTGATTTGACTGGCGAACTAGCCGAGAACGAACCGGATCCGGTGTCTCCTCTGGTCATCGGCGAGCGGGATACTCGCCTGGGCGTCGTACGACACGCCATCGACCTCCACTGACGACACTCCCCGCGCCAACCCACAGCCAGCTCCGGCTGCGGCGCGCCGCGTTCGACCCCATCGAGACGATCGAGAGCTTCGACTTCAGCTTCACTCCCAAGCTCAAAAAGCCCGGCTCTTCGACCTCCGACAGTTGATGTCCGGACCTCTCCGCACGAGAACGCCAATAGTAACAGCTAGTAACTGGTCCCAGCAGAACCTGGCTGGATTATCTATTGACGTAATATATATAAGATGATATGAGTGTATGTGACTTAGATCAAATAAGTAATTAACACTAAGGTATTTGGTAGGAGAGCACCATGAACACCATGCTTCGCTGGTCACCGACCCGGCAGTTCCACTTCCACAACGACAACCTATTCGAGAGGTTCTTGGGCGACGCCACGGATGAGGCCACTCAGCGTCCGCCGTGGCTTCCCGCCGCGGAGGGGCGGATCGAGGACGGCACCTACGTCATCCAGTTCGCCCTGCCGGGTGTGGATTCGAAGGACGTTGAGGTGTCCCTGAAGGACAACGTCCTCACCGTCAAGGGCGAGCGCAAGGCCGATCACGACACCGCGGACAAGGACTATTTCGTCCGCGAGGTCGCGTACGGCGCGTTCCAGCGGAATTTCGCTCTTCCTGAGGGCGTCGATGCCGCCCAAGTGGAGGCGAAGTACGCGAAGGGCATGCTCGAGGTGAGGGTCCCCGCGCCGCAAGCCGCGACGGCGAGGACGATCGAAGTCAAGGCCGCCTGATCGAGGCCCGAGACCGGGGCCGTGCCGGTGTCGACCGGCACGCGCCCCGGCCTTCGCACGTCACCACGGCGCGGAGATCGCCACGCCACCCACCGCGGTCAGCGCCACGACGATGCACGGCGGGCCACCCGTCGCGTTCAGCCACCAAGCGTTCCTGAAGTCCGTGGCCCTTGCCAGTGGCCTCCACTGGCCCAGCGCCGAGTCGAAAGTGGCGCGGACCGAGACGGCCAAACCACAATGATCTCGGTGCTCGGCGTCCCATTGAAGGGACGGAGGGAGACCCATGTCAGAGTCGGACACGCCGTCACGGTGGGCACTCATTCTCGCCGGCGGCGAACGGCAACGCGGCTTCGCCGACTGACGCGACGGATCGCGGGGGTTCGCGGTCCACGCCATTCTCTATAGTCTGCTCTGCCTCACGACGACAGCGCCGAGGGTTGGAGACCCACAAGGGCCAGGAAGTCGCTGGTAAGCTTCGAGAGGCTCGATCGCTGCGCGATCTCTACCGCCACCGTCACCGAGCTCGCGGCCGACGAGCTCGGTCTGGTTGCGTTCCTTCGCGAGCGCGAAGAGCGCCTTCGCGTACGGCGCGGCCGCCCGCCGTTGCGTCACCGGTTAGGCCCCCGGAGCTCGCCAGCCCGCTGTTGTCTGGTCACCTCGGCAAGGGCTAAAGCTCCTCACCGTGCGCCATGGATGGGTCCGCCTTCTCGGCTTCCGCGATGTCCGTGATGAGCGCTTCGGTCGTGAGCAGCAAGGACGCGATCGATGCCGCATTCTGCAGGGCGATGCGCTCAACCTTGGTCGGGTCGATGATCCCCGCCTGCATCATGTCGACATACTCGTTTGTCTCGGCGTCGAAGCCGCGCGTGATGGGTATGGCCGCCTTGACCTTCTCGACGACTACGGAGCCCTCGAGTCCGGCGTTCTCCACGATCTGCCGGATCGGCTCCTCGAGGGCGCGCCGCACGATGCTGACACCGGTGGCCTCGTCGCCGGAGAGCTTGAGGCTGCCGAGGGCCTCCGACGCGCGGAGCAGGGCAACGCCGCCCCCGGGCACGATCCCCTCCTCGACGGCGGCCCGCGTAGCGTTGAGGGCGTCCTCGACCCGCGCCTTCTTCTCTTTCATCGCGGTCTCGGTGGCCGCCCCCACCTTGATGACGGCGACGCCGCCTGCGAGCTTGGCGAGCCGCTCCTGGAGCTTCTCCCGGTCATAGTCCGAGGTCGTCTCCTCGATCTGCGCCCGGATCTGCTTGATACGGCCCTCGATCTCCTTGGTGTTGCCGGCGCCCTCGATGATCGTGGTGTTGTCCTTGTCCACGACCACCTTCTTAGCCCGACCGAGGTCCTCGAGCTTGAGGTTTTCGAGCTTGATCCCGAGGTCTTCCGTGATCGCCTTGCCGCCGGTCACTGTCGCGATGTCCTCGAGCATGGCCTTGCGGCGGTCGCCGAAGCCGGGCGCCTTCACCGCGCAGGTGTGTAGCGTGCCGCGCAACTTGTTGACCACGAGGGTGGCCAGCGCCTCGCCCTCGACGTCCTCGGCAATGATCAAGAGGGGCTTGCCTGCCCGCGCCACCTGCTCGAGCAGCGGCAGCATGTCCTTCATCACGCTGATCTTCTTCTCGTGGATGAGGACAAGGGCGTCCTCCAGCACCACCTCCATCCGCTCCGCATCCGTCACGAAGTACGGCGACAGGTATCCCCGGTCGAACTGCATGCCCTCGACCACCTCGAGGGTGGTCTCCATCGCCTTGGCCTCTTCGACGGTGATGACGCCGTCTTTGCCGACCTTCTCCATGGCTTCAGCGATCAAGTCGCCGATCGTCTTGTCGTTGTTGGCGGCGATCGTGGCGACCTGGGCGATCTCCTTCTTATCCTTGGTGGCCTTGGACATATGCTTCAGCTCCTCGACCACCATGTCGACCGCCTGCTCGATACCCCGCTTCAGGGCCATCGGGTTCGCGCCCGCGGTCACGTTCTTGAGACCCCCGCGGAAGATCGCCTGGGCGAGAACGGTGGCCGTGGTCGTCCCGTCGCCCGCCACGTCCGAGGTCTTGGCGGCGACCTCCTTGATCATCTGGGCCCCCAAGTTCTTGCTGGGGTCCTTCAGCTCGACTTCCTTCGCGACGGTCACACCGTCCTTGGTGATGGTAGGGCTCCCGAACTTCTTGTCGATGACGACGTTCCGCCCCTTCGGCCCGAGCGTGACCTTGACGGCATGCGCCATGATGTTGACCCCGCGCAAGAGCGCCGCGCGGGCTTCCTCGTTGAACAGAAGCTGCTTAGCCATGGATACGTTCCTCCCGAGTGTGTGTGAATGGTCGATTGCGGCTGAGCCGCTCGTTCACGAGCCGAGGATGCCGAGGACGTCCTCCTCCTTCATGATGAGGTACTCCTCGCCATCGAGCTTGACCTCGCTGCCGGAGTACTTGCCGAAGAGGATTCGATCGCCTTCCTTCACCGCGAGCGGGAAATTCTTGCCGTCGTCGTTGACCTTGCCGGTGCCCACGGCGACGACCTTGCCCTCCTGCGGCTTCTCCTTGGCGGTGTCGGGGATGATGAGGCTGCCGTGCTTCTCGTCCTGCTCCTCGAGGCGCTTGACGAGAACGCGGTCATGGAGCGGGCGCAGCGTTGTCTTCTTCGCCTGAGCCGTCTTCATTGCCTGAGCCATAGCGGTAGTGCCTCCCTCTTCTTCCAGGTGTTGTGAGCCGGCTGGGTTGTCCAGCGGGTTAGTGTACCACTAAAATAGTACACATTGACGAAATTGATCTAGTGTACTATTGCGGACATACAGATATGACGATCGCGATGAATCTCAAGATAAACGGGCACAGCCCGATCCCGATCCGCCGGCAGCTGACGGAGCAGCTCAAGCACGCCATCGAGACTGGCGGCGTCGCGCGCGACCAAGCCCTGCCCAGCATTCGGGAGCTCG
>Ga0209376_1002125_pt1 | contig 19126 bp, 17 predicted proteins | sample GraSoiAngelo_134_FD_185891 | JGI IMG/M metagenome (GOLD analysis project Ga0209376, IMG submission 185891) | Grasslands soil microbial communities from the Angelo Coastal Reserve, California, USA - 14_0929_05_30cm (SPAdes) (version 2) | ecosystem: Environmental > Terrestrial > Soil > Grasslands ... | reverse complement strand
TGTTCAAGTTGTAGGCGGGCATGACGTCGATTGAAATGTCTCCCAGTTTGAGCTTGTCGCCAGGCTTCACAGCTTTTACCTCTTTGACTTTGAGGCTGGACAGTTCTTTCTTGACAGCTGGGATGGTTACGATGGTCGTGTTTTCGTTGACGACTTTCTTGATGTCATCTATTGAGAGGTGGTCGTAGTGTTCATGCGTGATCAGTAGAATGTCGGCTTTCTCCGGGATTGGACGGATTTTGAAGGGGTCGATTATTACAGTCTTCCCATTCTTGATCCGAAAAGAGTCGTGTCCCAGCCAGCTTATCTTTAGGCTCTGATATTCGAACAAAGACAGTACGATCTCGTCGATCCTAAGCTTCTCAATAAAAGTCTTGCAAGAACAGTTCTGGCCTCCACCTGTTCAAGAATACGCATAAATCGCTCCGAGACCCCTAAACTAGGAGTCGTCCATGCACGATGTGATAATCATCGGTTCCGGGTCCGCCGGATACACTGCGGCGATCTACGCTTGCCGAGCTGGACGAAAGACGCTGATCCTAGCTGGGTCAATTCCAGGGGGTCAACTGATGATTACTTCAGACGTTGAGAACTTCCCTGGATTCCCGGAAGGAGTTCTGGGACCTGAACTGATGGAGAAACTGCGTCGCCAAGCGGAGAAATTCGGACCCGAGATCATCTACGACGACGTATCATTCGTAGAATTCTCCTCTAGACCGTTCAAGGTCGTCGCTGGCGGAAAGTCGTACGAGGGCAAGAGCGTGATCATCGCCACCGGTGCAAACGCCAAGTGGCTTGGGCTCCCATCGGAAACGAAGTTTAGGGGGAGAGGAGTCTCCAGCTGCGCGACCTGTGATGGATTCTTCTTCAAAGGCAAAGACGTTGTGACAGTAGGGGGCGGAGATACGGCGATGGAGGAAGCCACGTTCCTCGCGAACATCACGAAGAGCGTAACGGTCGTCCATAGAAGAGACGCGTTGCGAGCTAGCAAGATAATGCAGGAAAGAGCTACTGCGAATCCAAAAATCCATTTCGTATGGGATTCAACCATCAAGGAAATTACCGGCGACGACAAAGTAACCGGAGTTCAACTCCACAATCTGAAAAGCGGAAAAGATAGCCATGTTAACGCTGAAGGAGTTTTCGTAGCAATAGGCTACGAGCCAAACACAGGGTTCCTGAAGGGCAAAGTCGAACTCGACTCTCAAGGATATGTTGTGACCAGGAAGGACACTGAGACAAGCATCCCCGGAGTCTTCGCCGCGGGCGATGTGCGCGACCACAAATACAGACAAGCAGTCACCGCAGCAGCGGATGGGTGCATGGCGGCCATCGATGCAGACCGGTTCTTGGCGGAGCATCACAAGAATTAGACTCGTTGTGACCCGTTGAAGTGCACGAAATGCGATCTACAACTTGACTTTGTGGGTCGATATATTGTTCGAGAGGATTTTGAGGCCGGAGCACCTGCACAGATTCGTGACATGGAAGTCTGGCAGTGCGATGTTTGCAAGACTTACTATGAGGCGAGCATGAGCGGTAAGCCTGTTCCGATAAGATTCATGCAGAGCCTCTTCAAACGATTAGAGTGAGATTCCTTCTAGCTCAACTTCCTTTCCAACATATTCTCGAGTTTTCATCTCTGCCTGTTTCAGCAGCTCTACCAGCCGCTTATTCACAGCCTCTGTCATAGAGGCAGCAGATTTCATCTTCTCCTGAATTTCGAGTTCTTCTCTCCTAGTCTCTTCAATCTTCGACAGCAACGCCTTCCGTCGATCGTACATGTCTTTACATTCAGCAATCCGCAGAAGCTCTCGTCTCCGCGCCAGCAATCGTCTCCCTTTCTCCTGTTTCTCCGCCAAATGGGTCGTCCCGATCAACTGGTTCAGCTGAACCGAGACTCTACCTGTTTTCTTCGGTTTGAACTCCATCTTTCCGGAATCAATCGCTTTCTTCATGTTTTCCAGTATCCTTGCCAAGTATTCTCCTGTTGACTTGGAAAGGAAACTCTTGTAAGGAGACTTGACGAACGCAGACAGGGCTTCTCGCTCATCTGAGCCCAGCGGGTACTCGCCACGCTGGGAGAGATCTGCGAGCCTTCGCAAGGGTCTCTGAAGGTGGGCAAGGGTCTCTGCTCGGAAGGCGCGACTCTCCTTACGGAGCTCTCTCTCGATGTCTAAGACTTCTCGAAGGTTAGCGTTTGTCTCCAACTGATCGACCTTAGAGGTCAGATCTGATTCGGAACGACCCAGTCCCTCTACGTCTCTCTTCACTCCGCCTAGCTCCCGGGCCTTCTCTTCGAGTTCATTTCTAGCTATCTTGATGCTTTCAACAATCCCTGTCATCGTTCTAGCCCTCTGGAGTTTTGAGCCCTCGCCTTCCAGAAATGAGGCGAGCCTTTCGCCGCTCTTCGCTATTCGATCCAGTGTTCCGCCGAACGAGCGCATGTCAAGAATGTAAAAACCGGAAAGTTCTCGGGCTGTGGAGTCTCGGAGGTCCCGAATCGATCTGCTCGCTACTGAGAGACCGTCCTTAACGATTTTCAAGGAGTCCCAGCTGGTCTCTGATGGAATTACGATATCCCTGACCCGTGCTGCTGCTTCGTGGGCCCCATGCGCAATTACTCGTGCTGCCCTGTAGGACGCGGCGTCTTTTTTCGTCGCCATGTCCCTGTCGCCTTTCTTGGCCAAATCGTCATAGAAACTCTGCGCCTCGCTAACAGCTCTCTTCGCTTCGTCGACGAGTTTGGCGGCTTTGGATCTGGTGGATCGTAGTTGGTCGTCTAATTGGTTAGAAATCCAGGGCCCGTACTGTTCAATCGTCAGTCTCAATTTGACTTAACCGGAGGAGTCTACCTGATCTCCTCTCGTAGGTTAATGATTATCGTGTCTATAGTCTGTTCCGCCTTCTGTTTGCGGCGCGTCAGGTCCGCGTTTAGAGATTCGTAGAGGTCTTTGGAGATCTTGCCGTTACGATACTGGTTTCGTAGGTCATTGGCTGTCGTCTTTATGACGTTAAGTTCCACTTCAGCTCGTTCAATCCGCTTTATCATGTCCGAGTAGCGTCCTTGGGCCGCGGACAATTGTTCTTCGACTGGTGCTAGCGTCCGGTCGACCTCAGTCATCCTGAGGTCCAGCATTCGCCTCCGTTGCTTGTAGTCGTATCTATTCAACGCGCCTCTCGCGAGGTCTTCCTCCATCTTGTCCGATTCAAGTCTCATCGACGACTTCTCATCGTATAATTCTACGAATTTCGTGATGAGCTGAGATGGTGCGCCTGAAATTGCCCCTTCAGCACTAGGTCGGCTCAGAACTGCGAGGACGCCGCCAGCCAAGGCTGCCTCTACAAGGACTACCCAGGTGATTGGGCTTAGGCTCGCCCAGAACGGGTCCAACTGATACGTCATGGAGAAGCCTAGGCTGCTGATCGGAGTGACGGGGGAGGCTAACAGAGAGATCTGGTTGCCAGAGATCTGAGGCACCTGTCCGGTGAGTGTGTTTAGCCTGAAGCCTGATGGTGTAACGATCTTTGTTTGAAGGGTCGGGGCAGTGAACTGCACGTTGTTGAACATCGCGAAGTTCATCGTGAAAATTCCCAGGGAATTGGTCGAGATGTAGGTGCTGGGAGAGAGTGTATACGCTATCTTAGCTCTAAATGACTGGTTGAATTGCACCGCGCCGAAGCTGGGCGTAAATGTTACAGTGCTCGTGCCATCTGGGTTCGAGGTAGGCGTGGAGGCTGTTTCAGGCTGGTCAATTTCAACTCCGAGAACATAGTTTTCAGTAATACTCGACACGCCCTTTGGTACTTTGAATGCCACCGAGGGGAGAGTTGGACCCAAATTTGTGACGTTGTAGCTGTCGGTTACTTGCAAAGTGCCTGTAGCAAAGATCTGGATTAGCCTGCCCGCGGACACCGTTAACACATTCTGAGTCGCTGACGAAGCGAAAGTAACTTTCCACACAGTCGAGTTGCCAAAGGTAAGTGGACTCGATCCAGGACAATTATCTGAGCCAGCGCTCGGCAGGGTGCAGGTGAAGGTTCCGCCGGTGATAGTCTGATTGAGAGGGAGCGGAATTCGGGGGGTCAGCCAGTCACCGGTCTGGAGTGTCACTTTTGCCTTGGTAACGTTGTACGTGCCGTCCACGAGTGGGAACGGATTAGCTTCGAACGTAAAGCTGTTCGAGCCAGGGCTGTATGAAAGAAGCCCCGCAAAAACCGTGGTGACGTTGAAAACGAACTTCATCTCGCTTGCTGGAAATTGAACGTTGAGTGTAGTGTAGTTTTGGCTCGGTGTTGGGCCCTGCTTGGAGACTTGGAGGTTGACTCCTTGACCTGTCGCTACAGTGAACCGAAGGTCGTCGCCCACACTTGCGGGGATGCCGATCGTCAGATGGGTAACTGGAACGGTGCTTGTCAGATTCACGTAGTCGTTAAGGGTAGTGACGCCCCATGCGTTAGTTGAGATAGTTCGTTCGAATGACGCGGAGCAGGTTGCCTTTTGGCAGTCTGTTGCCGCTGTAGCAGAGTGAGGGAGAAAAACGACGGTCAAAGCGAGTAGCAAAAGTACAGCGAAGAGCGCTCTCATCAGTTGAGACCATTAACCGAACTCGAATTTGGAGTGCGACGCTTGACTTCCCTACTTATTAGTTGCTCCGATTGTTGAACGCCTTCTCAAGGTTTGCGGATGAAAAGCATACTGGTCACCGGAGTGGGTGGAAGTGCGGGCCACAATGTATGTTGGAGTCTCAGAGTCAGCAAAGATGGACGCTCTCTAGTACTGACGGGCGGCGATGTAGATAGAACGAGTCTCGAACTAAATATGTGGCTGGATTATTCGTTCCATCTTCCCGGTGCTCATGACCGTGGATATGTTGGCGCGTTGAACAAAATCATTGAAAATGAGAAGGTTGAGCTGGTCATGCCACAACCCGACCCAGAGGTTGAGCGAGTTTCAGTTGAGCGTTCAAGAATCCGGGCACGGACATTTCTTCCAGACGGTGAAACGGTTTCTACATGTCTAGACAAGTTCGCAGCACTCTCTCGATGGTACGAGTCAGATCTTCGAAAGAAACCAGTCCCCATCTCTCACGATGATTCTTCCAATATGCAGAAGCTCCGCCAGCTCGATTATCCATGTTGGATTCGCGCTCGAGAAGGAGCGGGCGGCCTCATGAGCTGTAAAGCAACTAGCCAGAGCATCGCGGAACATTGGGTCAAGTTCCATTGGGATCAAGGAATCAAAGCAAACTTCGTCGCAGAGGAATATCTTCCGGGAAGAGACTATTGCTTCATGTCTCTCTGGAATAACGGTGGCCTAGTCACTTCTATGATTCGCGAGAGGCTGAGCTGGGTCGGCCACCGTGTAGTGGGTGCGGGAGGCACGTCGAAGCTCAACCGCGTTGTTCACTCGGACATAGTCAACAAGAAAGCGGTGGAAGCGATAAGGGCCGTTTCGAAGAAGCCTCACGGTATTTTCTGTGTCGACCTAAAGGAGGATGCGAAAGAGGTTCCCTGTCCGACGGAAATCAACTGTCGGTTCACAACCAATGTCCATTACCTGTCGCTTGCTTCAATAAAACTTGGACATCCCGAATGGAATTTCCCGTGGCTCGCGGCCAGATTAGCGCTGGAAGAGGAAATACCCGATTGCGCCAAGACCAATGCTTTACCAGATGATTTGTGGTTTACGAAGAACACAGATATGGGCTTTACAATGGTTCGAGGAAACCATTGGAAGGCTGCAGAAATCTTCTGAGCGCGGAATCTATTTTCCTCGTCTGTGGAAATAGAGCCTTACCTGACGATCCCAAATGAAAAGCCACGTCACCGACAGAACGAGGGCGATGAGCCCCTTTGCTGCTGCGTCGAAATACAGAGCAAGAGACATGCTCGGGCTCACAAGGTTCAATGGTGCAATGAATTTGGTCAAGACACCAAATCCAAGGAGCATGAGACCCCACTGCGTTACGAAAACGACTAGTTCGTAGCCGACAGCGCGTATGTTCATCATGGAACTCCTGTCAGGAGAAGAGTAATCACAGCTAAGCTCGTTGAGGTTAGGAAGAGGATCCATATTGTAGATACGATTTCGTTCTCGGGCGCGGGACGACCTATGAGTAGCGTTCTGACCAAGGTCAGCGGGGCGCGCGGATCTTCTGAATCAGCAAGCGTCCCGTCTGGCAGGAGCTTTGTCGGTTTTGAGGTTAATTCCCTGTGTTCCGTGAAGCGTCGAATCCTCGAGAGGAAGAAGAAGGAATTCTGGATATTGGGGAAGATTGCAACTATACTCGCGATCTCAGTTCTCCCGAGAATCGCTAAAGCCCCTACTGAGGCGCCGATTGACAGTTGACCGACATTCCCCGCGAACGCCCGTGCCGGAAAACGGTTGTAGTACAGGAATCCTAACAGTGAGAACATTAAGCTAGCATAGAGAAAGATAGGCGTAGAACCGGCTCCGACGAGCAGCGAGCCAATGAGTAGGCCTCCTGCAACTATCGATATCCCCCCAGCCATCGAACCGTTGAGAGGGTCCAACATGTTGACCGTGTTCGATGTCACAGAGACGGCGACTAGTACTGTGAGAGGATAGATTACTGGAAGATGGTAACCCCCGAACAAAGGGACATGCAGAGTTGAGGTATAGACTTGCCCTCGAAATGCCAGACCTAGAATTAAGACGGGCAAGCCGCAAAGAAGTGTGAGGAGAGGCTTGAAGATTCCTCTTAGCCTGAGGCGATCATCCACCGCGCCTACAAGTGCAGCAAGTCCAACGACAAGACAATAAGCTAAGAGAGGTATCGAGCTTGATCCTCCAACCATCGCGTAAATTGCGGCGAAGAGCACGAGGGTGATCGGAACCGCGACTCCGACCATCTCCGGGATCTTGGGTCGGTTGAGTTTGTGGACGTCGATTCCGATTATTCCATGCTTTAGGTTCCAGTACATGAAGAATCTAGTGAGAGCCAGAGAAACGGGAAATGAGCCTAGGGCGATTAGGATTGCAATCGTGTTCGCCCCGAGCGATGCCATGCCGGGACCCAGCGGTCGTGTGGAGTATAAAGCAACAGTGTGCTGAAGGAAGGGTTATCAGTGGTTTTGAACCGGCGCACCGGAGGTAGTCTTGGTTCAAACCGGCCACCCGTTCATTCCGAACTCGAGCGATCAGCTTCGAACGAGCATGTTGAAGACGATTGGAATAAGCTCGCTCGACGAGCTCTATTCCGACATTCCACGAGAAGTCCGATTGAATAGACCGTTGAAGGTTGATGGATTCCCTTCTGAACAGGAAGTCCGCTCAAACATCGAGCAACTTCTCAAGGAGAACAAGTCCGGTTCAGACTACACTTCATTTCTTGGCGCGGGAATCTACAACCATTACATTCCAGCAGCAGTCAAATCGATAGTATCGAGAACAGAATTTCAGACATCGTACACACCCTACCAAGCGGAAATCTCCCAGGGTCTTCTGCAATCGCTCTTCGAATTCGAATCCATGATTAGAGACTTGACCGCTGTAGACGCGGTTAACTCATCCCTCTACGATGGATCGACTGCGCTCGGGGAGGCCGCTAGAATGGCAGTTCGCGCGACAGGGAAATACAAGGTCATCGTTCCTAGAAGTCTTCATCCCGATAAGCAATCGGTGCTTCGAAACTACACTGAGCCTGTTGGGATAAGAGTCGAGACCTTCGGGTACGACAAAGAGACAGGAGGTCCGGACGTAGACGATCTCCAGTCAAAACTCGATCATGAGACCGGTGCAGTCTATTGTGAAATACCTTCATTTTTCGGAACGCTGGACGCCGATGCTGTGAGGATCCCTTCGCTGTGCCATGAGAAGGGAGCTCTCTCGATTATTGGATTCGACCCGATTTCGCTCGGCGGACTCAAGCCACCGGGCGAGTACGGTGCCGATATTGTTGTTGCCGAAGGTCAGTCTATTTCATCCGAGATGAATTTTGGAGGTCCGGGACTTGGAATCATCGGTTGCAGGGGAGAGAATCTTCTCCGTCAGATTCCAGGTCGACTCATAGGTATGACGACTACAATCGATGGTACAGACAAAGCGTTCAGCATGGTTCTTCAAACGAGAGAACAGCATATCCGTCGAGAGAGAGCCACCTCAAACATCTGCACTAACGAAGCTCTCCTCGGCATTGGAGCAGCCGCATATCTTTCCCTGCTCGGACCCAAAGGACTACACGACTTGTTCGAATCGATCCTAGTAAAGACGAGGTACGCGATCAAGAGGCTTCAGGAAATACCAAAAGCCTCCGTCCCAAGGTTTGACGCGCGGCATTACCAAGAATTCGTCGTTACCTTCAAACGGGCCCGAGGGATCACATCTAGGATTAATCGCAAACTCCTCCTAGCCGGGATGCACGGAGGCAAGAGTCTGGTCAAGGATTTTCCCGAGCTTGGTGAAAGCTCGCTTCTGTGCGTGACAGAAATCAACACGGGCGAAGGCATCGATCGATTCTCGGGTCTGATGACGAAGCTTCTGAGAGGCTCGAGATAATGTATCATCAAGCTACCTGGGACGAACCGCTCATTATCGAAAAGTCCCAAGCCGGTAAGAGAGGCCATATCCCGACGGGACCTAGCGATATTGAGAGAAAGATTGCTGGTGATCTCGGGGATGCTGTGCCGAGCATTCTGAGAAGAAACGGCCTTCCCCCTCTCCCTGAGGTCTCGGAGCCCGAAGTTATTCGTCACTACGTCCGACTCTCCCAGGAGAACTACTCGCCCGATCTGGGAATCTACCCCTTGGGTAGTTGTACTATGAAGTATAATCCGAAATCAGCCGAGTTGGCGGTCGCGACTCACAAGCTGGAGAAGCTTCATCCTGAACAGGACGAATCCACGGTCCAAGGAATGCTTGCCATGCTGTACCGTTTGGACAAGATCTTGGCAGAGATTACGGGGATGAGCCGTATGTCCCTCCAGCCTGCGGCCGGTGCCCATGGGGAGTACTTGGGCTGCCTCATCATCCGGTCCCATCACCGATCAAGGGGGGAGCTGGAGAAGAGAACGGAAATGATTGTGCCGGACTCGTCACATGGCACGAACCCTGCCAGCGCGGCCATGGCCGGGTTCAAGGTCATGGTCGTCCCATCGAACTCCGAAGGGATGGTTGACCTCGAAGAACTGAGGAAGTTGGCCGGTCCGAATACGGCGGGACTGATGATTACAAATCCTAACACGCTAGGAATCTTCGAGAAGAACATTCTCGAAATCGCAAAGATTGTGCATGGAGCAGGGGGCTTGCTCTACTATGATGGAGCGAATTTCAATCCCTTACTCGGAAAGGTCCGACCCGGCGACATGGGCTTCGACATTGTCCACCTGAATCTTCACAAGACTTTCGCGACTCCCCACGGAGGTGGTGGCCCTGGCGCAGGTCCCGTGGGCGTGACGAAGGAGCTAGAACGCTACCTTCCTGTTCCACTGATCGGATTTGATGGAAAGAAGTATTTCTACGATTACAACGTTCCAGATACGGTCGGAAAGATCAGAGCGTTCCACGGCAACATTGGAATTCTCGTCCGCGCCTATGCATACATCATAAGCCTGGGTGCCGAGGGACTCAAGACAGTCGCAGAGACTGCCGTCCTCAACACGAACTACATCCTGTCTCGGATTCTAGCAAGCGGCACGTACGACCTTCCCTTCGCCCGAGCTAGGAAGCACGAGTTTGTTCTCAGTTCAAAGAAGCTCTACGATTCAACAGGGGTCAGGGCGATGGATCTTGCGAAGCGAATGCTGGACAAGGGCGTTCATGCTCCTACGACATATTTTCCCCAGATTGTGGACGAGGCTTTGATGGTGGAAGTTCCTGAGACTGAGAGTCTTGCGGATTTGGATCAACTAGTCGAAGCTCTTCTCGGAGTCTATCGTGAAGCTCAGACTAATCCGGAACTAGTGAAGGATGCGCCGCACTATGCGTCCGTCAGGCGGATCGATGATGTGAAAGCATCGCATCCAAAGACTCTTACACTGCATTGGAACAATCCGTCGTTATTGGAGAATCCCGAAGTATCGAACGAAGAGACACCTCCGGAAGAATCAAAGTCACGATTGGCATCTCCGCCTGGCAGATGATGAACTTGCGAGTCTCCGCTTTGGACACGCGCGTGCTTCGCAAGACCCTACTATCTTATATATAGATACGAGTTCACGAGCTATTTCGTATTTCAATCGTATTACATCTGCTTAGGATTTGTATATATCAGCCTCAGTAGTTTCACTAGCCTAACCTTGTCTACTGAAGAAATAGTCTCTCATCAATCAATCCCCTCCCACGGCTCTCAAGTAGCTATTGTTGGAATAGGTGGGGCGGGCAATAATCTTCTGAGCCAGGCAATCGATGGAGGAATAAGTCCAAGAAACTGCGTGGCAGTGAACACGGACCGCGGCCAGTTATCAGAATCGAGAGCACAGAACAAGGTCCTTCTGGCCGACTCAACTGAGACCAACTCTCCTTTGACGAGGCAGCGAGGTGGACAAGGTCAACTGTTGGCTTACAGAGTCTCTCCGTTGACCCGGGAATCTGATTTCACAATTCTACTGACAGGTCTGGGAGGAGCGACCGGGACGAAGGCGGCCCCTCTGATCGCGCAGTGGCACCGTGACCGAGTCAGACCTATAGTTTCAGTAGTAGCTTTGCCTTTCATCCATGAGCGAGAGAGACGTTTCGTGGCGCTTCGCGGTTTGAAGAAGATGGTCGAGGCATGCGATTGCACGGTCATTGTCGACAACTCTGTCGAAAAGCGGGCTCTCCTCGATTCGAAGAGGGTTGCAGATGAAACAGCAGCGCTCGCCGTACGTGGTCTTTCAGAAGTGGTCGCTTCGAGCGACCAGATGATTAGTCATCAGATCCTGAACATCCTCTCATTGGGATCTGTTGCGACTGTATGCATTGGTCCAGTGGAATCGAGAGAAAGAGTCCAGTCAGCAGTATCAGACGCCCTAACGACTCCATCTGCGAGTCTCCCGTTGACGAAAGCCAAAGGAGCTGTTCTCCTCTTCAGAGGAATCGAGCCGCTGAATAATGGTCAGTCGGCCCAAGCCTACGAAGCGATCTCGTCTCTGGTCGGTCATGACGTGGATTTCGTCCATGTGAGTACGAAATGTCAAGCACGATCGAGCCTGTCGATATTCCTATCAGGATACACTTACGACATGGCACTCGGAACCGTTGACGATCTGATCGAAGACTTGTACGATATGGAATATGGACTCGAATCAAAGGCGACTAGAGTCGGGGTGCGAATGCCCCTGTATGAGATGGAGTTGGCCTAGGCCGGACTCTCATCTGATGATTTTCCTAATTCTATCACTGAAATGATAGGGCCGTCCTTCAGGAGCCACTTGTCCGTTTCTTATGGCATCTAGAACTGAAGCTACGTCTCTCGATTCGACGTCAACGATCGTGTAAGCGTTTCCTATTGTCTCCGGAATGTGCGAATCGCTACCGGCGGCTTGTGGTAGCTTCCTTTTCTCAGCGAAGGTTCTCGCTCGCTTCCAGGTTATGGAGTGTAGGATGCTAGCGGAGTTGATCACTTCGATCGCGTCCGGCACCGTCGTTAGAATTTCTGGGTTCAAGGCTGAGCGAAGAAAGTCATAGGGATGTGCTACGATCGAGACTCCCCCTAGCCGCTTGATTTGTAGGATTGTTTCATCGGCAGACAATCCTCTCGGGACTGTGTCTGATACGCCTAGGCCGATAATGTGTCCATCATGGCTGGAGATTTCTATTCCAGGAATGATCAGTAATTCTGAAGGAATGTTTCGTGCTAACACGTTATGATCGGTTATCGCAAGACCATCGAGGCCTTTTTCCTTACACCTTGGGACGAGTTCGTCTGTTCGAGTATGAGCATCTGAAGATGCGGTTGTGTGGACGTGAAGATCAAGTTTCAGCTTCAGTAGTTGTCCCGCTCCTTGTTTCTTCGAGTCTGGTTCGGAGATTCTGAGCCGACACTTTGTGGAAGAGTGGTTGCATTGGCTTGATCCTAGCACCAGGTTTCACACTGATGGCGCCGGCGAGTTGCCAGCTTGGCTTCTTTCCGAGGAAGAGGCTTCGATGGATCCGTGTTGCGGTTATTGGAAGGAATGGTTGGAGCTGTATTCCAATCGTTCCTACGATCTGGGCAGCTACGCCTAGAGTCTGTCCGGCTTCTGCGGGGTCTGTCTTGAAGGAGTGCCATGGTGCGCTCTCGTTCAGATAGCGGTTGCCTTCTCTTGCTAATTGTACTACTTGTTCGAGGCCTTCTTTCAATCGAAAGCGTTCAAGCCTCTCATCGAGACGTTTTGGCGCTTCGTGAAGAATCTTGAAGATGTCTTGATCTCTCTCTTTGTCGGTGGTGAACTTCGGAATCTTATTCTTGAATCTGGTGCTGATGAAAGTGATGGTGCGGTGGATGAAGTTACCAACGACATCGTTGAGTTCAGTGTTAATCTTCCTTTCAAATTCTTCCCAGGTGAAGTTCGTGTCCCTCTGTTCGGGCCGGAGGCTAATGAGCGCGTAGCGCCAGTATTCAGCGTCTTCAAGCTCAAGCGCTTCGTCTATCCAGACGCCTATCTTCTGGCTCTTCGAGAATCTTTGTCCTTCGAACTGTATGTATTCTGTGGAGGCTACTTCCCACGGCAAATTGTATCCTTCGTGGCTGGCCAGCAGTAGGCCTGGGAATACTATGACGTGGAAGGGGATGTTGTCTTTGCCTATGAAGTGGATATTGCGGCTGGCAGGGTCGAGCCAGTACTTCTTCCACTGGCTTGGTTTCTTGTTCTTCTCTGCCCATTCTTTGACGGCGCTGATGTAGCCGAGGACTGCTTCCATCCAGACGTAGATAGTCTTGTCCTGTGCACCCTTGAATGGTGCCGGGATGCCCCAGGCAAGGTCACGTGTTAGTGAGCGGGGTTTTAGTCCGTCCCTGATCCAGCTCAGGCTGAAGTTCCGAGCATTCTCAGGGAGGTTCGGGTTTTCCTCAACATATTTCTTCAGTTGATCAGATAGTTTTGGAAGGTCGAAGAACCAGCTGGCCGATTCTTTCATTATGGGGGTTCTGTGGTCGAGTACGCAGTATGGATTGATCAGATCCTTCGGGTCGAGTACTCGGCCGCAGTTGTCGCACTGGTCCCCGCGGGCCGGGATGTAGTGGCAGTATGGACATTCTCCCTCTACAAACCGATCAGGCAGGAAGCGCTTGTCATTTTCACAGTACGGCAGGATGATGTTCTGTTTGAAGACATATCCGTTCTTGTCTAGGGTCCGGTAGAATTCTTGAACGAACTTCTTGTGAACCGGACTCTCTGTCCGAGTATAATTGTCGAATTGGATGTTGAAACGTTTGATGCTGCGGGTGAAGACGCGGTGGTACTGGTTGGTTAGCTGGCGGGGTGTGATCTTGCGTTTTATGGCTTCTACTTCGATCGGAGCGCCGTGTTCGTCGCTGCCAGATACCATAACCACGTCTTCGCCTTTTAGTCTCAAGTAGCGCGCGTAGACGTCGGCTGAGAGAAGGTGTGTGAAGGTTCCTAGGTGGGGTCTGTCGTTGACATATGGCCAGGCGCTGCAGACTACCCATCTTCCCAGTCGACCGTCATCCTCCGATACTGACCGAGTTGTCCGGGTTTTGGATAAGCGTTTGCGACCAGAATATCGTTGAAATAGGCCAACCGACCATTACTGGTCATGACGCTATCAATGGACGACTACGACGGCTTGCTGGATCGAGCATTATCGAAGATTACGCAGTCCACCGGCTCCGGCGAGCGCTTCGAGCTGCCAATCGCTATGGTACAGATAATCGGGCAAAGGACGATTGTAGTGAATTTCTCTGACGTGGTTGATCGGTTGAACCGTGATCCGCATCATGTGCTGAAGTATTTGGCGAAGGAGATGGCTACTGCGGGGTCGTATGAGGGTGGTCGTGGCTACTTCCAGGGCAGGTTTTCACGTGAGACGATTAACCGACTCATCAATGTCTACTCAAACAGGTTTGTTATCTGTCCCGTCTGTCACAGACCGGATACTCGTGTTGTCCGGGAGGGACGGTTGTTCTTCTTGGTCTGTGAAGCGTGTGGCGCGCGGTCGTCAATACTGACGACATAAGGAGTGTCTATTGGATCTCGTCTACGCTACGTCCTACAAGACTGAGAAGGGCTTGCTGGTGGCGTGCTGCGACGAGGAGTGTATGGGCCAGATTTTCCGGGAAGGACGGCTGAAGCTGGCACCGGAATCGAAGTTCTACGGGAGCGCGGTTGTCGGTTTGACAGAGGCGGTGGTGCTGATGGTTGGTGCAGATATGCTGAATCTTGTTGGTAGAAAGGTAGTGGATGCTGCCATCAATAATGGACTGGTTCATCCGGACGCGGTCATAACCATAGCCGGAGTCCCACACGTCCAGGTCATGAAACTCTAATTCATTCGGAATATTCGGATCTGCGTCGCGAGACTAGCACGCATACCTTTTTTTTCTATAGGGTCTCGAGCTGACGATATTCTAAACGCGGACCCGTCAACATCCCTCTAGACGGATTATTGATCTCCGGTTGACATTAACATCGTCATGGACCCTCAGCCGTTTTCTAGGCGTTTTCCTTGGGACTCGCAGGGAGACTCCCTTGGCTCTGCAATCCACCCCCTTTGAACCACGCGTAGATTTCATTTCTTGACATAGCGAGACCCGCGTAGATTTCATTTCTTGACATAGCGAGACCCGCGTAGAAGATCGTGTCAAAAAGAAACGAGAAAAAGGCGAAGGTGCGCCAGTACGTGGTGAGGTCGGGACTGAGTGCGCACGGAGGCCCGTCAAGTCCCGTGTAATGAGTGAAGGTAAGATACCATGGTAATGGGAAGCCGCTTCCTGACACGCCAAGAGCACAGGGTCCTACCGTCGTTAGTGTCGTATTGAATAGGGCTGATATGACTGTAGCCGCGATTCCAAAAGCCAACACCAAAGGCAACTCCCTCTTCCGGACTCGGCCAGAGACAACGTAGATCCCTTCCGTAGCTACGAGAAACGGGAGACAGAGGATCGAGACTCCCAACAAGACAGGGGCAGGGTTGAACGAAGTATTGTACGGATAATAGAGGACGGAGAGCACTCCAGCAACGAGCAGGAGCAGGATGATCAGTCTCGGTCGAGGATGATGGTCCGTTGAAGGCTGCACAGGAACACATCCCATTTCATTATGAACGAGCGCGTAGTCATGAGTATACCCCATCCAAGTTATTGTCGATGCAACGAATTAATTCCAACGCTTAGAACAATGAGTCCAGAGAACAGAACAGACTGTTTTTACTTTCTGAGAGATTTGACCCATTGAGCCCGCACGAGAGACCATTCGCTCTGCGCGGAATGGGTTAGACCTCTCTCCCTCAGAGGTCCCCGCTGAGACCCCTTAAGATCTTCCAGTCGACTTCCACGCCCTAGGTACCTAACTTGGCGAGGCTGTTCTGGATTTCTTCGTACAGTTGGTCTCTTTTCTTGTCCGAGTAGCTCTCGTAGAATAGTTTTCAGGATTCTATATCCTCTCTTCAGGAGTAGAGTTCGTAGTTCTTCGTCCTTCGACATCTGTGCTGTTCCAAAATGGACCCGACCGTCGACAAACGCGAGTAACGGTCTAGACTCCAGCGGCAAATAGAAGTCCGCTATGGTTACAGCTATCTCGACCTGTGTCTGATATCGTATCCCATTCTCTTGAAGTTTGATTGCTAGGTCCTGTTCCATCCTTGAGGGACTGGCGTGCAGTCGATCGCGCCAGTTGCTCCACTGACTCGACATCTGTAGGGTTGAGCAGTAGATCGGCTATTGCTCAGACACGACAACGAAACTGCTCCCCATAACGGATTTATCTGCCGCACGGACAGGGCCCACGAAGTACAGTTTGTCACATGGTCAGCGAAGGCTGGCAGCAATCATGTTCACCGACATGGTAGGCTACACAGCCCTTGGGCAGAGAAACGAGTCCCTGTCCCTCGCCCTCGCAGACGAACAGAGAAAGCTGATCAGGCCTATCCTAGCCACGCACAGCGGGAGGGAAGTGAAGATGATTGGAGACGCTTTTCTTGTCGAATTCTCGAGTGCTCTAGACGCCATAAGGTGTGCATACGATGTTCAGCGAGCAACTCGGGAATACAACTTCTCCTTGCCTGAGGAGAGAAGAATTCACCTGCGAGTGGGCATCCACTTGGGCGACGTGGTCGAGTCGGCGGGCGACATTTCCGGCGACGCCGTGAACGTGGCATCTCGGATAGAGGCGCTCGCCGAGGACGGAGGAGTCTGTTTCACGAGACAAGTCTATGATCACATACAGAACAAGTTCGAGCTTTCCCTCACTAATTTGGGATACAAGCCTCTGAAGAACGTCACGAATCCAGTAGAAGTGTACAAAATGGTGATGCCATGGGCTGAGAAAAAAGTGATCAACGAGCAAAGAGCGGATGCCCGAAGAATCGCGGTACTGCCTTTCACAAACATCAGCCCTGATCCCAACGACGAATACCTTGCCGATGGCATGACCGAGGAGATGATCACCAAACTCTCGGAAGCGTCTGACCTGAAGGTGATCGCTAGGACATCTATCATGAACTACAAGGGGAAGGAGAAGAGTGTCTCCCAGATCGGGAAGGAACTCGCGGTCGGCTCAATCGTCGAAGGGAGCGTCAGAAAAGCCGGCAACAAGATTCGAGTCACTGTTCAGCTAATTGACGCTGGGACCCAGGAACACCTCTGGGCCTCGAACTATGACAGACAACTCGACGACATATTCGTAATCCAGGACGAGGTGGCTACCAAGGTCGCGGCTTCATTGAAAGCCGGGGTCTTTTCCAAGACTTCGAGGAAGGACACGGACGACATGGGAGCGTACACCTACTATCTGAAAGCGATGCAGCTACTTCCAGAGTCAACCCAGCCACGCATCAGAGAATCCATTTCGTTACTTGAACAGGCAATTGGAGATGACCCAGCATTCGTCAGGGCCCATGCAGGGCTCTCCCAGGCTTGGGCCAGCTTGGCCATGGGAGGATACGAGGACTTCTTACCCGCGGTGACCAAAGCCGAGGAGGAAGCAAGAAAAGCCCTGGAGCTGGGACCCGAGTGGGCTGAATCGCACGCCGCCATGGCGAGAGTCCATTCTTTACTCGATAGGCTGAGTCAGTCTATGGAAGAGGCAGAGCAGGCGATCGAGATTAACCCCAACCTTGCCGAAGCTTACATCAGCCTTGGCATTGAATACACGACATTCAACAGGCTCGACGAGGCGATTTCGGCGTTCCAGAAAGCAGCCGAACTTGATCCTCTCTCATTCTACGCGGGCAACCATCTTGCCTTGGCATATCGTGTTGCGGGACGAATTGGAGAGTCCTTGGAGTTGCTTGGAAGGATGAAAGACCACACCCCGAACCATCCCAGGATACACGCGGGTCTAGCGGAGTCCTACATGATGAAGCGCGAGTTCGACAAGGCCCAGGAGATGATTGACACAGCCACGAAGCTGGGTCCTGACGAGCCGCTTGTCAGGTTGGACCAGGGACTGATCTATGCCTTCACGGGAAGGAGCAAGGAGGCCGAGGAGACCATCGAGCACATGAATACTCTGAAAAGCGAGGGGGCACGCTTCTATGGCCAGCTATTCATCAACACAGCCTTAGGTAGACTCGACCAGGCTTTCAAAGCACTTAACAGACTGGCAGAAATCCACTCATGGCCGTTCAACATCGAATCGCACCCTCTGTTCAAAGATCTCAGAAAGGATCCCCGATACTCGGAGTTCCGCGCGAAAGTTGGACTGACAAATGGCTAGAGTGAAAACTTCGACAGCGAAGGTTAGATGTGAAAGTGCTGGTCAGATTGCCGCAGAAGGCTTATTGGGACTCGGCCGGAGACCCGGGTCTCTTGTAGCCCGGTGGTGTAGTGGACTAGCAAGGGTCGAAAGCAATGACCCGGCCAATGATGGGCTTTGGACTCCAAACCCAGGAAGAGACCCATCGACGGGAGTTCGAATCTCCCCCGGGCTACCACAATTCTAGGTCGATACGCCCATTTCCGTCAGCTGGGTGGTATTTTCGTCCTTGTTCATATTATGTGGTAGTTGTGTAGCGTGTTCAAGTCGCTGACGGCGTAGTAAGTCGTGGTTATTGCAAGTATGATAAGCAGTGCTAAGTCGATGATGGTCGTGATGCTCTGGATTCTCTTTCGGTTAGGGGAGGACGGATTCCATCTCATACCTAGTAGATAAGCCATCGAGATCAGAACGAGCGGGGTAAATAGGACCAGTGTGGTTTCTAGGACTGGACTGATCGAGAGCAGGTATCTGGCCGTGGGATCGTTTTCGCGGAAGCCGTTGAAGTAGCCTAGTAAAGTAGTATACTGGTTCAATGTTTCAGATTCCATTGTGTAGGCTCCTATTGCGAGAATGATAATCGACCCACTTCTCAGATTTCAGATCTCCATAGGTCTCTTGTTCCCCCGGCCACCTACCATCCTCTCATCGACCCTCACTTCAAAATAGTCCTCACTGACCTCGACGACACGGGATTCTTTCGCGTTCGGAGTCACGTAAACGCTAATCAGCATACTACAAACAACCCCGCGTCAGTGTACATTCACCATTAGAGCGTGATGCGCTAGATAGGAGTCCATTGGTCCCGGCTTCGGCCCTTTCGTCGGAAACAATGACTCGGCCAATGATAGCCCTTGGATTCATCCAGGAAGGGACCCATCGACAGGAGTTCGAAACTCCCCCGGGCCATAGTGCCCGCTGAAAAGATTCGGTACGCTATGAGGATCGTTGAGGACGATTTGAGCAAAAGGTTTCGGTCAGGTAGTATTCCTAGAGAGAACGCGGCAACAATTCGAAGTCGAGCCCGTTCCTGCATCGGGAAGGATAAGCCCCGCCCCATCAAACTACATGGTTATTCTTCGTTTTCGACTTTAACGCTTCAAGCTCTGCCTTGAGAGTCTCTATCTCTTTCTCTTTCTCTGCTAGTGCTCGTTCAAATGTCTCGACATAGCCGGAGACTTCGATCTCAAGTTGGGGGATGATGGTTCTCGATATTGCGGATAACTCAGTCAGCTTTGTTCGAGTGATCTGCTCGACTAGTTGCTTGATT
>Ga0209376_1002123_pt1 | contig 19131 bp, 18 predicted proteins | sample GraSoiAngelo_134_FD_185891 | JGI IMG/M metagenome (GOLD analysis project Ga0209376, IMG submission 185891) | Grasslands soil microbial communities from the Angelo Coastal Reserve, California, USA - 14_0929_05_30cm (SPAdes) (version 2) | ecosystem: Environmental > Terrestrial > Soil > Grasslands ... | reverse complement strand
TAATGGAAGGAGAGGACGAGCGGCGGTGCCATACTTCGTGAGGAGAAACCTGAACACGTGCACTGAGAGCAACGTCGCGGCCCCGAACGAGAAAATTCCGAAGCGCCCCCAAGCGCGAAGCTGGTCCACAATTGGCAGGCCTAGATCATATAAACCGTGGACAGGAAGGTTAAGATCGGAGTCGTTCAGCTTAAGGACCGGGCCCAGACTTAGGATGAGCGAAGCAGCGGCCATCAAGGTTAGCTCCCACTGGAGAGCGCGCAGAAATGGCGCGCCGCGCAGCAGTGAGTCGAGAAGGTCGCGGCGGAACACGAGCATGAAAAGCCATGCGCCCAATCCTGCGAGGTTAATGAGCCCAAGATAATTGAGGTGCTCCGCTTTGTTCGCATGCTTGAAGACGACCGGCAGATGGCGGTAGATGAGGCTCTCATCACTTGGAAATAGGTAGTTCGCCGGTGAGGAGGAATAGAGCTGGGCCTCCTGAATGTCCCGTGTCGTGTGGACGCCGTGATCGTGGTCGTAGTGTCGTTTTTGCAGATGCAGAGCGAGAATCGGCAGAGCGAATAAACCCACAACTGCGAGCCATAGGCCTAGGTGAGGAAATAGCCTCCCGTGAAGCGTAGATCGAGCATTCACTGCGAGAGCAAGTGCTGACGTGAGGATGATGAAGAGGCCCAGCTCCTCGCGTACCCACAGATACGCACCGCTGATCACAGCAAGGCCTAGCCAGTAGGCGATCTTTTGCGGCTGCTGTTTCAGGCGGTACAGGCAGTAAAGGTAAAGAGGCAGCAGGAAGGTTACGACGAAGTAGACATGGCCGGTGGCGTGGGCCATGGTAGCTGGGGCAAACAGAAAAACGGCGGCGAAGACGAATGAGATAACCGCACCAAAGCGCAGCAGCCTGAGAACGAGGTACATTGAGCAGAAGTTCAAGAGTAGGAATCCTAGGAGAAGGAAGTTATACGAGAAGAACGGGTTGCCGCTCGTCTCCAATACAAGGAGAGACGCGATCACTTCCAGCATGACGATCGGGTTGTAGGCGTATGGCGTTGGTACCCCGAAGAACTCCCTTTTGATCATAGGATCGCCGGTGGAAAGCACGTCCTTAAAGGTGTTCGTTAACCACATAAAGTGCTGAACGTCTCCAAAAAAACCAATGAACTGCTGACGCGAGGCCAGCACGGCCGAGACGACCATGATCACGATTACCGCGGGGAGACCAATCAAGGCTAGCTCGGCTAGGATCGGGGCCACCGCCTGCGTGGCCTTTGAGGTCGATTCCAATTCAAAGGTCGAAGGCGCCAGCCTGCCAACAACAGAAGCGTCGGCGCCCGCACTCGTTCGGCGCTGCATGGTTACGCGTCGCCTAGCGGAGACAAGTATTCAGCCCTTTGGCTAACCGTGATTTCGCAGCGGACTCGTCAGGGAGCACAAAGGACCTCTGTCCAGAGACGGTCGGCGACCGCTTCCATGGATACGGTTTTGGCGTAGCGTAGTGCGCCGTCGCGAAGCCGAAGACGCAGAGCCTGATTGGAGACGATTTTCTGCATGGCGTTCGCCAGTTCAGCAGGCTCAACCTGGGCGGGCACTTTGATCGCCGCCTCATCCGGTAGCTCGCGAAGAGGGCCATGGTCGCTAACGATAGTAGGAACGCCCGCGGCAAGGCAGTGTAGTATCGCCGCCGACGACTCGCCGTTGCTCGGAAAGCGGAGCTGGACTGCGCAACGACACGCAGCGAGCCAGGCGTCGAACTCGTCCTCGTCAACATACCCCGGGAAGAGAACACGCTCGCCAATAGCGAGGTTCGTCGCGCGCCTCTCGAGCTCTCGCATGTAGGGGTCATCGCTGGGACCCACGAACACCAATACAAGATCGTTGTCCTCACTTGCCACGCTGGCAAAGGCGTCAATTATCGCCTCAGGGCACTTCGTGGGCGCTACAATCCCAACGCTTACGATCGGAATCTTGTCGCTGCTCAAGCGATAGCGCCTGGCAAGTGACTCCCAGTCCTCTTGAGTCGGCCGGCCGTTCCTGGCGGCCGCGGCCAGCGGTATCACCGCCACCGGCACCTCCGTCTTGCCCTCAATCTGAATTAGCTCTTTGGAGTACCCTGAGCCTACGATCAGCCCTTCGGCCAAGCTCGCGACCTCCCCGGCCAGATAGATCCCTTGCTGGTGCTGGATAACGTTGTCCCGCAACAGCAGGTCGCCCTTGTGATCGGGATAGCGATCGGCCCAGTCCTCAAGCTCCTCGGGGAGCTTGCTGATGTCTCGACCCAGGTGCCGCTGGTAGTACCAGCGGTAGAAGTCGGTGAGGCGAATATCGTGGAGCCAAACCGTCCCGGGATGTTCTTTCATCAGGTCGTAAATGTAACCGTGGAAAGGGCTATTACCCATGCAATGGATAATCGAGTCGTAGTATCCATGCTCGGCAAGCCAGCGAAACTGTCGCACGGAGACAAGCGTCATCTGGGGAACGTCCGACGGTTCGTACGTTGCCGGATCTCCCCCGACGACAATGTGGGTTTCCACGGGGTGCCTCCTGCAAAGCTCCCCTAGAAGGCGTTTGTTGTAGTCCGCTATGCCGCTCTTCTCGGGTGGAAACGGCGAGCAAACGGCAACAAGTTTGCGCCTCATCGGGGGAGCAATGCCTGGGGCGTCTCGGCCATCGCAACCCGGCGATAGACCTCAACTATCTGGTCAGCGGCGGTCTTCCAAGTGAACGCCTTGCTACGCTGAGCGCCATAAGATACGAGCCGCCGGGCCAAAGAGGCATCCGATAGAACGCGTTCGATGGCACAGGCAATGTCGTTGGTGTCCTCCGGATCGAACCGCGCCTCGTCAATCTCCAGTAATTCTTTCATCGAACTGCAATCGCTGGTGATTACAGGCGTGCGGCAGCGCATCGCCTCCAGGATAGGCAAGCCGAAGCCTTCGTATAAGGACGGGTAAAGGCATAGATCGGCGCCTTGATAGAGTTCTCTAAGCGTTTCATCGTCCACAAAGCCGGTCAGGACGAGCCGGCCATCGAGACCTAGCCTTTGAGCGCTCTCTGCGAAAGTTGTCCTCTCCTGGTCCAGCATATGACCGCTGATGACTAGCTGAAGGCGCTGTTGAAGAGATGAAGGCAGACGCCCGTAGGCTTCGATTAAGCGATTGACATTCTTGCGGAATTGGCCGGTGCCGGCCGGGTAGAACAGATACTGTCCATCTATGGCCGGAATGCGGTGCGAGACTGCGGCCAGCGACACCTCGCGAGCAGTTTCGCAGGGTCGGAAGAAGTTACTAACACCATTGTAGACAACGCTTACTCTATCAGGACTAAGTCCCAGTAGACGGATAGCATCGTTGCGTGTCGCTCGAGATACGGCCACAACGTGATCTGCTTCTTCCAGAAGTCTAAGCCTCCTAAAGAACCACTGCCTATCTGATGGGTTAGTGAGATATGCATCCTTATAGATCAACGGGATCAGATCGTGTAGAGTTACGACAACTTTGACTCCGCCCCTCATAAAGGGTGGGGGTATCAGCCGGTGAAGGGGAACTACCGGCCAAAACGGTGAGACCACGTGAAAGATGACGTTCGGCCGGCTTACATTCAAAAACGCTTCGGACCGGGGGTGCCTGAGGAGATCTTGCCCACTGACGCTTAGCAATCGTGGTACTGGAAGCGCCGGATCTAGATGCAGGCCGGCGATAATCTCTCGGTGATTCCTCAGCAACTGAGCAGTCAGCTCCCAGGCCACGCGCCCAACGCCCTGCCACAGCTGTCCATCAGAACCTTGGCACGGCTGTAGGCTTATGTGGACTTTGGGGGTGCTTCCGTCGGCGCCGCCACCTCTCATTCCCCTCGTCAGTCGTGGTGTCCCTGATGCTTCGATCCGTTGTGCCGGCCTCCCGCGGCGTCCCGCCAGCTCTCGGTAGCTATCCGCTGTGGCGCGCGCCACGCGGTCCCAAGTGAACTCCCGGCTGCGTTGAAGACCATATTCCTTAAGGCGCAATCGAAGCGAGCCATCTGTAAGCACGCGTGCGACTACCCGCGCAATGTCGGAAGGGTCCTCCGGATTGAAGAGTGCTTCCGGGAGCTCGACTAGCTCCTTGGTCGACGATCGGTCGCTCGTTACCACCGGGGCCCCACAACGCATCGCCTCAAGAATGGGCAGCCCGAAGCCTTCGTACAGGGAGGGGAACAAGCAGAGCTCGCACGCTTGATACAGCTGCCGCAAAAGGTCGTCGGACACGAAACCCGGCAGTACCAAATGATCCGCTAGTCCCTGGCTTCGCGCACGTTCTTGCAAAGCTGTCACGTCTGAAGCGGGCAGGAAGCCAAGGACGACTAATTGGAGGCCGTCGCGCAGCTGGGGAGGTAATCGCGCCAAGGAATCGATCGCACCCGTGATGTTCTTTCGGTATTGGGCGGCTCCGGCAGGGTGCACGACGTAGGGCCCTCGAATTGCCGGGAGTTGGGACATCACTTGCCTACGGACGGCCTCTACCGGCGCGCCTGCTTCCCGAAAGAAATCGCTAACGCCCCCGTAAATAACGGTAATTCGGTTAGGATCCAGGCCAAGTAGCCGCACAGCATCGTCCCGAGTCGTGGCCGACAAGGCGAGGACGTGGTCTGCGTCTTTGATCAGATTTAGTCTCGAGTGGAACCAACGTTTATGAGCGGGGTCTCGCAGATACCAATCCCTATAAACGAGTGGTATTAGGTCGTAGAGTGTTACCACGATCTTGGCCCCGGCCCGAACCATCGCCCCAGGGATGAGACGATGGAGCGGTATTGTTGGCCAAAAGGGGGACATGGCGTGGAAGATATCCGCATCAAGGGCTCCATTGGGCTGTCCGCTGCCAGACTGATTCTGATAAAGAAGCCCGAATCCGCTGAAGTCACCTAGCGTCCGCGGCACCGGCAGATCGCGGTCAACATGCAGGCCAGCGATCAATTCGCCATGGTTCTGAATGAGGTGGAACGCGTGGTCGCGAACGTACCGGCCAAGCCCGTGCCAAAGGAATTCCTCCGGGCCCTGGCAGGCGTGGAGTCCTAGGTGTACTTTAGGTCGCAACGCGACACCCATTGAGCCGGAACCGTTCGGCATTTGTAACGTCAGGTTAATCTAACTTGGTATTCGAAAGCGCCGGCACGGCTTGGCGTCCCTTTTCACGGGATAGGGGTTGGCATGCCAACCAATAATGTTGCTCCCAATAGTGGTCCTCCGGCGCATAGCTTGGGTGCCTGATAAGTTCCATCTGATAGCCAAGGCCTTCGAGCTTGTCTTGAAGGACAATGCCGTTTTCCTTGCTGTGAACTTCGATAAGCATACGGGGCTTATGCTGCGATATCGTGTTGATACCACCTGCAATTACGTCCACTTCCGCGCCCTCGGTATCGATTTTCACAAAATCGACCTGCCCCGCGAAGGGAACATCATCTAGGCGGACACAAGGCACCATTAGTTCCCCAATTGGGTCGCCGACCGCAGCTTCATGGTGGATAGGCGAGCACGAGCTTTGAGCGTGGTCAGGGAACAGGTAGAGCTTCATGGCGCCAGTGCGACTAGAAACTGCTCTATCATCTACCGAGACATTCGGAAAACCGGAAACCGACAGCCTCAATCGGTCGCGAGCCTGGGGGTTCGGCTCGAAGGCGATCACTGTCCGGTATCCGGATGCAAGGTTGGCAGCGTACTGGCCTGTGCTTGCGCCAATGTCGACGAACGTGTCGCCCTCCACGAGAATGTAGTTGGTTAGCCAGGGTTCCCAATCCCGTATTGCAACCACCTGAGGAAGACGCTGTATGATCGTGTCCAATTGTTGTCTTTGAGCCGCGAGTTCGCCTCTGAGCTCCTCTGCTAACCGAACAAAGTTATCCTCAATGGCATGCACCCGACGAACTAGGAGTGTCGTCATGTCCTCCTGTGCTTGCAGGCGTTCGCCGATCTCAACATCTTTTCGGTAGATCGTTTCGATGCGTTCTCGGTTATCTAAAGAGGCCCGCATCAAGTCGCGGTAGTAGAGGCCGGTGACTCGCTTGAACGTTACCTTAGCGAGCCAGCGAACGCGGTAAGGCACCAAACGGCGCACTGCCTGGCGTGGCATTGACCCGGGGTCTTCTGCCTCCTGGCTCTCGTTACGTCTGGCGCCATGCCGGGATGGGTCAGCAGGCAAGATCAGGCCGTTTCATCCTTCAGATACGCTTCGGCGGTGACAGGATGGGCGAGCTCATTTTGCGAGCCCTCAGCAGGACGACGGAGCGGTTCATCGACGTCGTCATCTGCATTAAGTCCGTCATATACGTCCAGGTTTCCGGGCTGCTCTGTTCTCCCCGCCAGCTGGGAGCGAAGAGCATCCAGCGCCTCACAAACGGACGCGATGTCGTCTTCCATGGCGCGCATTCGGCGGAGCAGCAGATACAACACCTCGCCCTGCGCTTGAATGGCAGCCGATTGGTCCGCTACTTGCTCCGAGAGACCACGGAATTCAGTGATAACCGCCCGCACATAGTGGCCCGAAGCCAAACGCAGCGAGAGTCTGGCCAGCCAACGAACTCTTCTTGGGATGTACCGCCGAACTGTGTTGCGAACGCCGCCAGCAGCCAAGCGGTTTAGCCTCCTTCTCCGACCGACGTTATCTCTCGGGAATGGTCAGTCCGACCAATGTTACTAATACTAACGCCCCCCCGAACCGGTTCGTTATCGCCGGCCGGCTCGCTGAAACAAAGCGTGGGCGGTGCTCTGAAATCGCCGGCCGGCTCGCTGAAACAAAGCGTGGGCGGTGCTCTGAAACCGGAACATAGCACACCCAGACCGTCAGAACAAATCGCGCGATGGCAAGTCCGGTGTTCGGGACCATCGGACGCGGCGGGCTGCTGGGATACTAGGGTATAAACGTGTCGACGACAAATGAGCCGGTGCCATCCGAGCGCCAGATATTCACATAATCACAGCACAGGTGAAACAAGTCTGTCCGCCCATTTCCGTCGAAATCGCCGACATGCCACGACCCGCTTCGGAATCCATAGCCGGGCCAAGGACTGAAGGGGTTAACCGAGAATCCAGAATCGCCTCTGGAAAGCCACACATTCGCGGAACCACCTCCCCAGATATGCGTGAAATCTGTCCTCCCGTCCCCATTGAAATCCGCGGGCAGCCAAACGCCGGACAGGTAGTCGTATCCCGGCCACGGTTCGAATGGAACGATCGAGAAGTTTCCGTTGCCATTGGACAACCAGATATTGGCAGGGCCGCCGCCCGAGAAGTGGATTAGGTCGGCGCTGTGATCACCGTTGAAGTTGCCCGCTACCCATGAGCCAGACTGAATTCCGTAGCCGGGCCAAGGACGAAAGGCCGATACCGCGAAGGTGCCGTCTCCGTTGGATAACCACGTATTTGCGAAGTCGTCACAGCAGAGGTGAACTGCGTCCGTCTTGCCGTCGTCGTTGACATCAGCAGTCTGCCACGAGCCGGATTGGACGCCATAGCCCGGCCACGGACTGAACGCGGCGACTGTAAAAGTACCATCGCCATTGGAGAGCCACACATTCACGTAATCGCCACAGCAGAGATGAAGCAGGTCTGTGCGGCCGTCCGCGTTGAAGTCCCCTGTGCGCCACGCGCCGCTTTGTAGCCCATAACCGGGCCCGGGGCGGAAGGGCTGGACGCGGAACGTACCATCGCCATTAGATAGCCAGATGTTCCCGTAATCCTCACAGCAGAGGTGTGCCAAGTCGGTGCGGCCATCCTTGTTGAAATCGCCGGCCTGCCAGGTCCCTGCCTGCATGTTATATCCAGGCCACGGCCGGAAGGTCCGGACGCTGAAGTTGTCGCCACCCTGAGATAGCCAGAGAGAAGCGAAGTCTGAACAACACAGGAACATGACGTCGGACATGCCGTCGCCGGTGAAATCGCTCGAGATCGTTGTGCCGGCTTTGAGGTCAACCTGTAAAGTCACGGGAACTGTCACGGGTGCACCGGATGCATACAGCGACTCAATAGTAAGCTGACTGTTGTAGTTGCCGGGAGGAAGGCCCGCCGCGTCCGCGTAGACACGAAGGGTTTGGGTGATGGAGCCCAAGTCGGCTCCCAGAGAGACGCCCTGGAGCCGCGACAATTTCAGCCAAGATGCCGCCGAGCTCGCTCGCCAGGCAAGGACGCCGCTCCCGGAGTTGGATATGGTGAAGTCCTTGCCCAGACTTTGACCGCCGGGGACAGCAGCGAGTGAAATATTCCCTGTGGACACGTTCACTGCCGGTGTCCCGATGACTTGGCCGCGGCTGAGGGACGGGGTGGTCGGGTCTGAATGCCAAGGGTTGGGCGTAGGAATATTCATTCCCGAGCACTGCAAGTTGTAGACGCATTGATTAAAAGCGTCCCAACTGGCAAGCCCACCGAATCCGGGATCAGCTGGGTTCGGCAGGTGAACTTCCTGGGCCGGCCATAGAGGAATGCCTCCCCGGACCGGCGGGTGGGCAACGCATCCCAGCACCAGCTCCTGGTATGGGTAGTTGCTCCGCGGCTGTGTCCCGTCGCATAGATAAGGGGGACGATTCGGGTCGTGGCTAAGGGGGTGGTTCTGCGATACGAACCCGTTATAACCCCAAAGAGCGTAATACCAATCCTCGATAATCTGAGAGTTGCGACTGCCAACGACGGGCCGAAATTCGGGCGCAAGGTTCCACTTGTCCGCGAGAATGCGCGCTCCACGGGCGATGTTGAAGGCGAAGTGCCCACCGATCATCGCCTGATCGAGGTTAGGTACGCCGGTGACGTTCTGCATTCCGGTGGTTATCTGCATGATGCCGTAGCCGCAGTCATGCGACGATAGCACCGGACCGATCTCGCCATACGGAACCAGAGGATCGTAGCTCGCTTGCGACCAGCCGCTTTCCAGCCATGCGATCGATTTCAAGAGGACGGGGGGTACATAGGGCGACGGCTGGACCCCTTCAAGGCCAGGCAGCGCAAATGTCCCTTGCTCAGGGAAGAGCTGGTTGAAGCCCGCGAGCTCCATCGTCCGCGCGTAGACGTTGCGATAGTCGGCAGCCTCATAGGTTTGGAGGTCGAACGCTCCATACGGGCTGCCAGTTGCCCCGCATAGGTGATGAGCATAGGTGGCGCGCGATCCGCCGCTGAGTGCGAGGGCGAGCGCGACGAGAGATAGCAGCGGGAGCGCCGTTGTGTATCTGTTGAGTAGTTTTGTCATGGCGGGGAAAGTAGTATACAAGCCGTAGCTCGGGGAAAGGGAAGTCGCAGCCCGGCAATATTCAGAGACGCGCCCGGCTAGTATTCTGTGACAGCGGGAAGGATAAATGCCGTTACAGCAGCGGCGAAGTTTTAACTTGTGTTACTTAGAGACCGTTAGGCGCGGACGCGCGGCGTATGCATTGCGCCGCTGGATATCGGTTCGTCGATGTAGAGGTCGCCGTTGCGGATTTTGATATTGAAGCCACACGTAGGGTTAGTGCAGGCCCACGCCTTGAAGTAGATCGCCGCTCCCTGGCTGCCGAAGTCCGATAGAGGCACGAGGTCACCGAGTTCGCATTTCTGACATTTCGGGAAATTGTTCACCACGACCACATTTACCTCCGCCTATAGGCTGTCTTGTCGCGCAAGTATAGCAGCGGCTTAAACGCACTGACAAGTAAAAAAGTGAAGGTATTTCGCTAAAGTTTTGAGAGGTTTTTGATCGGCCATTACTGAGGCAATTTGCGGATGATTTCCACGAATGACTCCCCGCGGGCTCGCTAACGCTCGCCCTAGGGGGGGTCTGGGGGACACCCCCAAACCCCCGGCCTAGCGGCACCTGACACCCCGCTCGCTGGGCGCCCAGCTCCCCGGCCTGGGACAAGACGGCAGGGCCTCTGCGCCTATGGGTCGCTGGACTCGCGCAAGGAGTCGTACGCTCGGCCGGGGGGGGGGAACTGGAGATACCTCCAGACCCCTTGCCTGGCGGCACCTGAATCACGGCTTGCTACGCGGCCAGCTCGCCGGTCGGGGACAATTCGTGGTCCCGGCTTACTGCCTATGGGTCGCTGGACTCGCGCAAGGAGTCGTACGCTCGCCCGAGGTGGGGAATTGGGGGACACCTCCACACCCCCGGCTTAGCGGCACGTGAGCACTTCGCTCGCTGGGCGCCCAGCTCCCCGGCCTGGGACAGGACGGCCGGGCTTCGTGAACTATGGGTCGGTGGACTCGCGCAAGGAGTCGTACGCTTGCCCGAGGTGGGGATTGGGGGACACCCCAGACCCCCGGCCTGGCGGCCCCTGAATCACGGCTTGCTACGCGGCCAGCTCGCCGGTCGGGGACAACACAGCCGGCCCGAGCTTCGTGACTGTGGATCGCCGGACTCGCGCAAAGGGGACGGCTTTTCGTGTACGCGGCCAGACGCACTCAGGGCAAGCTTCCCGGGCAACGGGCGCGCCGACGTACGGCACGGGTCGCTACCGCCCCCCGCTGCGGAAAAGACCGTCGCCCGGTGCCGTGAATCATGCCCCACCGCCCTGCGAGAGTCGGGGAATGACTTACCACCAACCGTACGCCGGGCTCCGCGAAATTCCCGGAGCTGTGTGGAACGACGAGCTTTACTTCTGGAACTGGAGGAACCAGTATTCGTAGCTATCGACGAGGGCCATCAAGCTGGCCTCGATGATGTTCGGCGATGTGCCTACGGTCCACCAGCTGAATTCGCCGGCTGCCGACTCGATCAACACCCGTGTGACGGCTTCGGTTGAATGGTGACTGTCGATGATGTGTACCTTGAAGTCGGTTAGACGGAGGGACGCGATACCCGGGTATTGTCCGACGATTGCCGCCCGCAGGGCCTTATCCAGCGCGTCGACGGGGCCCACGCCCTCGTGGTCGGCGTGACCCTTCCACTCGCGATCGTTCTTGCGGACCATGACGGTCATGCGGACGGCGGCGATGTACTCTCGCTCGCCTGTACGCGGATCGATCTGCCGGCCTGGCTCGATCGTAACCTTATGGCTCGCAATCTCGAACGGAGGCTTGTAGTCGCCGAGCATGCGGCGCACGAGCATCTCGAACGACGCCTCGGCGCCCTCGTACTGCCAGCCAAGCGCCTCCTTCTCCTTGATGTGGTCCCGAATCGATCGGGCCTGCTCGAGGGAGACCTCGATTCCGCGCTCGTGAAGTTTACGGACGACGTTGCCGATACCGGCAAGTTCCGAGATCAGGAAACGATTGGTGTTTCCCACTCGCTCCGGCTCAACGTGTTGGTACGACCAGTCCTCCTTTGCCACAGCGGCTGCGTGTAGTCCCGCCTTATGTACGAAGGCTGCGGACCCGACGTACGCCTGCCGGGGGTTCGGCGGCTGGTTGGCGATCTCCGCGACGTAGTGTGCCACTTCGGTGAGGCGTGACAGTTGTTCGTCGCTCACCACATCGATGCCCAGCTTCAGCTTGAGATTCGCAATAATGCTGAAGAGGTTGGCGTTACCGCACATGTCTCCGTAGCCATTCGCAGAGCCTTGCACATGCGTGGCGCCCGCCTCTATTGCAGCAAGGCTACCGGCGACTGCGACGTCGGCGCCGTTGTGCGTATGGATGCCCACCTCGCAAGGCACTTCCCTGACCACAGCGCGTACCACGTCCGAAATGCGGGAGGTGATCGTCCCGCCGTTCGTGTCGCAAAGGACAACGCAGTCGGCACCGCCGGTGGCAGCGGTCTTCAAGCACTGGAGCGCGTAATCCCTGTTCGCCTCGAAGCCGTCGAAGAAATGTTCGGCATCGAGGAAGACGGTCCGCCCGGCCTCCTTCAGATGGCGTGCCGAATCCCCAATCATCGAGAGGTTCTCTTCTAGAGTAGTTTCCAGCACATGGGTGACGTGTCGGTCGTGCGCTTTAGCGACGATTGTGACAACCGGTGTGTTCGCCGCGATCAACGCCTTCAAATTAGGGTCCGTGTCAGCACGGCCGCCGGCTTTTCGCGTAGAGCCAAAGGCAGCCAGACGGGCGTTCTTGAGGTTCATCTCGGACATGCGGGCAAAGAACTCGATGTCCTTCGGGTTCGACCCGGGGTAACCGCCTTCGATGTAGTGAACGCCGAGCTCGTCCATGCGGCGGGCGATCTTCAGCTTGTCATCGACGGAGAGCGAGATACCTTCCATCTGCGTACCGTCGCGAAGGGTCGTGTCGTATAGCTCGACGCGGTCTTTCATTGTGAATCCAAGTTTAGCGGACGCTGAAAATGCGCGGAAGGTTACGGATGGTGGCTTCCCCCGATCTGATCGTCCCGCTTTCGGAGGAGGGAGTTGGTTACTCAGGCGCCTTCCAGATCGGCGTGACCATGGCCTAGGCCCGGCCGCCCGCCACGCCGCTATGGAGTAGCTGAAGCCAACGATCAGACGGCGACGCGGTCTCCGTGGAACATCACGAGCGAAGGCCGCGTGAGAAATTCGGGGTCGTTCCGCGCGTCACGCTCGTAGAGGACGAGGTTGGCGGGAGCGCCTTCTTCGAGCGCCGGCTCACCCAGGAATGCGCGTGCTGTGGTTGAAGCGGCTGCCAGGGCGCGGGCCGGTGCGAGGCCAGTCGCCTGAAGGGCTGCTACTTCTCGCCAGATGGAGCCGGGTGGGTACATGTCCGTGCCCGCAAGAATAGTGACCCCCAGCTTGGCCGCCGGGGGTACCATGCGGCCGGCGTTTTCGAAGCCTGCGAGCACGGCGTTGGCGGTGCGCTTGCCTCCCATCTCCCTGGACACTGCTGCGGCGCCAGGGGCAATGACAAGCGTAGGCGTCCAGGCGATCTGCTTAGCGGCCATGATTTCGAGCTGACGCTCGCTGACGCCCGTACCATGCTCGATCGAGTCGACGCCGGCATTTAGCCCGGCCTCGATACCGGCGGGCGAAACAGCGTGCACAGCGACACGAGCGCCCGCCGCCTGCGCGGCTTTGACCGCGGCATTCAGCACATCCTGTGGGTAGTTCGGCGTGCCGTTAAGGAGATCACCGGATTCATCGAAGTCGGCGATGATCTTCACCCAACGCACTCCGAACCTCGCCTCTTGCGTCGCGACATCGACGAGTTCTTCCCTCGTGGTGTCTCGCTGTATGCCGAAGTAACGTTTGGGCGGGCCGAGCAGCCGCCCAGCGTGGTGGACGCGGGGCCGGCCTTCGTCTGAAAGCCGCTGCGTGGCGCCGCTCACGGCGCCCATATCGCGGACGATAAATGTCCCGGTCGAGAGGTGGCCGCGCAGATTGGCCTCCACCAGTTCGGCACTGCCGGCTGGTAGGCCGCTTTCGGCGAAATCGAGCGTGAGGTGAACGTGGCAGTCGACGAGACCAGGAAGCGCGAAACCGCCGGGCGGGGCGAGATCTTCCGCACCGTCCACGGGCACGAACGTGACACGACGATCGCGGATCCAGAAGTCACGTGGCTGATCGCCGTCAGGGAGGAGAGTCGCGCGGACGTGGTATGCCGGCACGACGCTAGGCCTGCTTCGGCGATGCCGGCGACGCTCCGCCTGCGAGCCGGGCAACCTCTTCGGCGAACAATGCTAACGCCGCCTTGTTCATGTCGCACATGCGAATATCGCGGAGAGAAGAGTCGGAGTGTTCGTCCAGGTACCCGAGGACTGCCGTGAGGATTGTCGGGACCGCGAGCTCGATCGGATAGCCGAAGATACCGGTGGATATGGCCGGAAGCGCAATGCTGGCGAGGCCGCGCTCGTCCGCGAGCTTGAGCGCGCTTCGGACTGCGCTCGCCAGCAGCCGCTCTTCGTCTCTCGAGCCGCCCTGCCAGACAGGGCCGACAGTGTGGATGACGTAGCGAGCCTTCAGGGCGCTGCCGCCGGTAATGGCAGCGCTGCCCGTTGGCACACGGCCATGCTCCTCGATCCAGCGCCTGCTCTCGCTCGTGATCTCCGGGCCGCCCTTCGCCGCGATCGCGCCGGCCACGCCGCCGCCGTGGGCGAGCATCTCGTTCGCCGCGTTCACGATCGCATCGACGTCTTGCTCGGTGATGTCGCCATCGATGATGCGCAGGGTGCGGCCATCAGGCCGGTGGTACGCGTAATGTTCTGCGTCCGCGGCCACTACCAGACGGTTTCGACGAGGCCGGCGTCGCGGATCGCGCGGTCGCGGGCGATCACTCGGACGTCTTCGTCCGAGACCTCGCGGAGCGTGTTTGCGGTGGCGACGATGATACCGTCATGCATTTCTAGATTGTCGGGGACGCGGTCAAGGATATCTAAGGTCAAAGCTACTGGAACGAATCGACCATCTCTTTCCATCAATTGCATGATGTCGCGCCCCAAAATATTGACCTTTTTCCTGAAGATCATGAACCGCGCCTCGGCAAGGGCAATCGTCGGTAAGATCAGGAGTGACGCTGGGTCTTCCAAGATAGCGCGGCCGGCGGTGCCTAGCTTGTCGTAGTTCTCGACATATCGAGTAAGTGCGTGGGTGTCAACGACATGGATCATTCAGCGAGGAGATCGCGAGGGCGAATCTTAGCGGCCTCAATCTCCTCGTCGGTAAAGTGAACCTTGCCCTTTAGTATTCCCCTTGCCTTCGTAAACGGGAACGGCTCGCCGGGGTGCTCCTTCTGGTACTGAGCGATCCGGGCGCGCGCTTCGGCGATTTGACGCCGTACTTTCTCGATCTCTGATTGGCTGGGCTTCGTCTCTAGCGCCATCGCATTACCTCGCCTCTATTATACGAGCGATGCCACCAGGTCCCCCACCTCCGACGTGCCCATCCCCATCTGGCCGGCTGAGAGCGAGCGGATCTTGCCGCTCTCCAGCGCCTTGACGACGGCGGCTTCGATGCGGGCGGCGGCGTCTTCCTCGCCGAGGTGAGCGAGCATCATCTTGCCCGCCTCGATGGCGGCGAGCGGGCAGATGACATTCTGCCCGGTGTATTTCGGGGCGCTGCCACCGATGGGCTCGAACATCGAGACGCCCTGCGGGTTGATGTTGCCGCCGGCGGCGATGCCCATGCCGCCCTGGATCATCGCGCCGAGGTCCGTGATGATGTCGCCGAACATGTTCTCGACGACGATCACGTCGAACCACTCCGGGTTTTTCACGAACCACATCGCGGTCGCGTCCACGTGGGCGTACTCGCGCTTGATGTCGGGGTAGTCCTTCTCGCCGACTTCGTTGAAGGCGCGCCACCAGGTGTCGTGGACGAAGGTGAGGACGTTCGTCTTGGCGACGAGGTGGAGCTGGCGCATCTTGTTCCGCTTGCGCGTGAGGTCGAAGGCGTAGCGGATCGCCCGCTCGGCGCCAAAACGCGTCGTCATGTGGACCTGCGTCGACGTCTCGTGCGGCGTCCCCTTGTACTGGAAGCCGCCCATGCCGCTGTACAGCCCCTCGGTGTTCTCGCGCACGACGACGAAGTCGATGTCGGCGGGGCCCTTGTCCTTGAGCGGGCAGTCGACGCCCGGGTAGAGCTTGACGGGTCGCAGGTTGATGTACTGGTCCAGCTCGAAGCGCAGGCGAAGGAGCAGGCCCTTCTCGAGGATACCGGGCGGGACGTCCGGGTGCCCGATGGCGCCGAGGTAGATCGCGTCGAACCCGCGCAGCTCTTCGAGGACGGAGTCGGGCAGGATGTCGCCCGTCTTCTTGTAGCGCTCGCCCCCCAGATCGAACTCCGCTAGGTCGAGCTTCACCCCGGTAGCGGCGAGCACCTTCAGCCCCTCGCGGACGACCTCCGGCCCGGTGCCGTCGCCGGGGAGCACGGCTATGCGGTATGGCATGGGAACAAAGAACCAGGAACAGGGAATTGGGTCATCGGAGGTGAGTTTAGCAGGGGCAGAGATTTAGGGGACAGGTTAGGATGCCAAAAAGCACTAGCAGGGCGGAGAGTCGCAGCGAAATGCCCATTCTATTATCGAGCCGTTGCGCAGCACGAGCCACAAACCTCACCTTGTCGCGTCTCGGATCTTGGAGAACCAATTCCGATTAAGCCGACAAACTGCCCGCGCACTTTGACGAGCCAGACTAGTCGCTCAGCTGCCGTTACTGACCCAGACATTACTTGTCCGCCGTCAAGCGCAAGAAATCGCCGGATTTCGTCGCTCGCCTGCCTCTCGGTCATCAAGTCGGCGGACGCGGTCGACCGGTCAGCCCTGTTTCGGGGTTCCCGCGCGATTTCATCGAGTACTGCGTTAATGATTTGCTCTTCGTCCTGCCTATCTTTGCTGTCGCTTCGCAGCGCTCCCCACGCTAGCAGGGCCAGCCCTCCAACCACAGTGGCAACGAGGGCAGCTCCCGCGACCTTCGCCCAGAGCGGGCAGCGCGCCCACCAGCGGATATACCTCCCATCCTCGGCCCACCGCCTTCTCATGGCTGGCTGTCGAGATTGGAGTCCGTGGCGAGAAAGTCTACACACTGGTTCTGAGAGTGTTGGACTAAACGAGCGATCAGAAGTCTGAATTGGCCGCGCTGGTTGCGGTCCAGGTAGTCCGCCGCAGCTCCCCACTCCACTCGACCCTCATGATTCGCACAACTCGGTTGCGAGAACAGGGCATAGAAGAGCCGCGAGCTTGGGTAGCCGTCAGACGCCCCAGTCACAGCTCCCACCCCAAGCAGCGTCGTCAGGCCAGATATATTCAGACGTGCACCGACCACTACTTTGCCATCTGCCAGCATCTGACGCGCCCACGCCGGCTCAATATCGGCCATCCAATCGCGGTCAATGATGATCGCGGCCGTTTCAGCTTTCACGGCCGCCCGCAATTCCTCGGAGGTCGCCGCGGTTAGGATGCCGGCCTCAGCAACTTGTTCAGGCGGCGCGATCCATACAGAATTGTCGTTCGGGGTCAGATAGACGATCCTTCCGTAGAGTGCATTCTCGCGAAGCGACGGAACCTCCCCATCACGGCTGGTCCGCGCCACGCCTCACGCCAGTAGTGCGAGTCCTGCCAAAGCCGCCACCATCGTCGCCGCGCCGGCGATACGCGCCCACAGCGGCCACGCCGCCCACCAGCGGCGCGGCTTGCTGACAGCAAGCGCCGCCGCCTCTTCGCGGGTGGCGACGCCGAGCTTCGAGAGGATCTGCGACACGTGGTACTTCGCGCCGTCGAGCGAGATGCCCAGGTGGTTGGCGATCTGTTCATTGGTGTAGTTGCGCCGCAACAGCGCGAGCACTTCGCGCTCTCGTTGAGTCAGATCGTCGGGAACATGCCTGCGCATTGCGAGAGCATTTTCGCACCGTTAGGCAGACTAGGCACTACCCGAAGAAGTGCGTAAAGCTGGGCGTTGAAAGGGACTTGCGTGCGTGTAGCAGGGGCGGCGGATTAGGGGGTAGGACTAGCTTCCCAGCGTTGCCAGAAGCCCCACAAGGGACCACCCCAGCCCGTCTGCCATGCGCCACCGGCCGGATCGAGATCGAACGCAATCGTCGCGTTATCTACCCCGCGTGACAGGGAGTCGATGATCCATCGGCCGCCTTCGAATTTAATATGGAATTCGAAAATGTTTCGCCTGAGCGACTGAACGTACTCCGTTCCGGAAGGAACTTCCCGCGGTATCGATGTCACCAGCGCCTCGACTTGGTCTGGATCCTGCCAGACGTACGGGGCATGGACCCCGAATGAGTAAAGCCTCGCGGCGCCATCGCCGAACCGGTCGACAGCGGATTCATCGATATCGATTAGGTATGCTCGAAGGAAATCTTCATACTCCGACCGGTCGGCACCGTAGCCTTCGGAACCGATAAGGCCGATGGTCACGGCTGGAATTATGGCCGGATTGAACGATTCGCCACAGGCTCGAGGCCGTGCAGCGAAGCCACTTTGATCGCACCGGAAATCCTCAAATCGTGTGTTCTTCATGAACCATTGGATGTCAGCCCTTTGAATCGCCGAATCCAGTTCGGCAGCAAAAGTCTGAAAACCATTCACGTCCTTGTATGAACCGATGACGGACGGTTCGTAAGGGATGACCGGACATGGGTCATCTCGACCGGAGGTGTGATCCAAGACAAGGCCCCGCGGATCTGCAAGAATTGCCGAGACCGCGAACGAGAAGTGCTTTTTAGTAAATCGCGGGTCAGGGGAATCAGGCAGACGAAATTGCGTGGAGTCCGAGGGTAACGAGACGGAGAATGGTATGTTCTCAGACCGACCCGCGTATCCGGTTTCGTCGCAGGCCCAGTAGATAATGGATCCTTCGACACGGTACTCCGACTCATCACTTCTGTCCGTCCAGCATGCGACGCCGGGAGCGAGCCAGCCGAGGCCCACACCGCCGCCGATGCCCGCCGTATTCCCGATCGGCGGACAAGTAACCTGGTCGTCAGCTGGGACGGAATTGCGAACGGACGAGCCCGAGCCCGCTCCCGGCGCCACAGCCGCTATTTCCTCGCCATCTCCTCGTCCGAACGCGGCCCATGCCAGCGCGGCCAGCCCCGCCGCGATTGCGACGAAGGTCGTGGCACCAGCAACTTTCGCCCACAGCGGCCACTCCGCCCACCAGCGGCGCGGCTTGCTGACAGCAAGCGCCGCCTCTTCGCGGGTGGCGACGCCGAGCTTTGAGAGGATCTGCGACACGTGGTACTTCGCGCCGTGGAGCGAGATGTCGAGGCGGTGTGCGATCTCTTCGTTCGTCAGCCCCCGGCGGATGAGATCGAGGACTTCGCTCTCGCGAGCGGTCAGGGCGTCCAAGTTGCTGCGGCGCATCGTGAGGCGATTGTCGCACGGGCGACGCGCCTTCGCACTACCCGAAAAGTGTGCGAACCTGCCATGCCGGGCCTATCGGCTTTTGTTGGCGCCGGAGACTGCGAGTTGCCTGCTGTCGAATGCCTCCCGGGCAGCCTGAATATCCAGCCGGTACGTCAGCGCCCAGTTCGCGAGCGCGGTGACCGGTATCAGAATGGTGCGGCCGAAGTCTGAGAGCGTGTACTCCACCTTCGGAGGCACGGTCGGATAGACGGTACGCTCTACCAGGCCGTCTCGCTCGAGCTGCCGTAACGTCAGAGTGAGCATGCGCTGAGAGATGCCGTCGACGGAGCGTTTGAGCTCTGTGAAGCGCAGCGTGCCCTCCCCGAGCTGAGAGATGACCTGGAGGCTCCACTTGTCACCTACCCGAGTGAGCACCTCATTGATGCTCACGCACTCCTCGGTGCTGTGGAGCTGTCCTATGGTTCCCTCGTTGTTCCCTGGGCACATTAAAT
>Ga0209376_1002120_pt1 | contig 19145 bp, 15 predicted proteins | sample GraSoiAngelo_134_FD_185891 | JGI IMG/M metagenome (GOLD analysis project Ga0209376, IMG submission 185891) | Grasslands soil microbial communities from the Angelo Coastal Reserve, California, USA - 14_0929_05_30cm (SPAdes) (version 2) | ecosystem: Environmental > Terrestrial > Soil > Grasslands ... | reverse complement strand
GCCGCATGGGACGAGTACCAACTGCACACCGCGAGTGCGACCGCGGCTGCGACAGTGGACGCGAAGTCAACCGGATCGACTCGGTCCGGAACGATCTACTACCTCTCGTATACGTTCGTCGACCCTGCAGGTGCTTTCTGGCACGGTCGGGATTCCGTAAGTCGGCAAACCTACGACACGGCGCGGCCAGGGACGAAATATGTTGTCGTCTATGTGCGCGCGGACCCCTCCGTCAACCGCTTTGCCGGCGGTGACAACACGCTCGGCGCTGCCGGACTCGCCGCCGGGGCGACCGCGACCCTCGTCGCCGGCTTGTACCTCAGATGGCGCGGCGGCAGGCGGATGCGCCTTCTTCGCCGAATCGCCGAAGTGTGGCAGCCCATAAACGGGACCGTCACCAAAGTCAACCGCAGCTACGTTCGAGGGGTGGGCCAGACCGTGACGGTGCAGTACGAATACGACGACCCGTTCGGCATCCGGCGAAAGGGCCGTGGACCACTCATGTATCCGCAGGAGGGAGAGACCTACAAGGTCGGCGCGCCGGTGCGAATCCTGATCGATCCGGACCGGCCGAAGGACAGCGTGCTGCCCTAGCGGCTATGCCCCGGGCGGATTCCCGCTCGGGTCGAGCGACACGAAGTAGCTGTCGCACGCCATCTCGATCAGATCCGGAGTGAGCTGCGCGGGGCGGCCAAGGAATCGCGCCGTGTCGATGAGCTGCTCGACGATGTCTCTGGGATGGCAGCTCCGAAGTCCTAGGTTCTTCTTGCGATAGTGGGCGAGAATCTGGCTCATCGCCTCGGTCTTGTACTCGATGTTCTTCCGTGTGCAGATGCGCTTGAAGATCTCGTCGTACTGCTCCACCGACGGCGCCTCGATGCCGATTTTGTAGCGGATGCGGCGGAGGAACGCCTCGTCGACGAGATCGGCCGGGTCGAGGTTTGTCGAGAAGATGATCAGCATGTCGAAGGGGATCTCGATCTTCTTACCGGTGTGCAGCGTCAGGTAGTCGACGCGCTTTTCGAGCGGGACGATCCACCGGTTGAGGAGGTCTTTCGGCGAGACGCGCTGACGGCCGAAGTCGTCGACCATGAAGATGCCGCCGTTGGCCTTCATCTGGAACGGCGCCTCGTAGAACTTCGAGGTCTCGTCGTAGATGAGGTCGAGTGTTTCGAGCGTGAGCTCGCCGCCCGTCATCACGATGGGCCGCTTCGAGACGACCCACCGATGGTCGAAGCGGAGGCGCTCGGCGACGACCGGGTCCAGCGCGACCCGGTGGTAGACCTGGTCGTAGACCTTCACAACCTGCTGGTCGACTTCGACGGCGTACGGAAGGACGACGTCGCCCTTCATCAGGGTGGCGAGCACCTCGGCGATGCTCGTCTTGCCGTTGCCGGGAGGGCCGAAGAGGAAGATCGACTTTCCGGAGTTCACCGCCGGGCCGAGCTGCGCGAGCGTCTCGCGCGGGATGACCATGTGCGCGAACGCGCGGACGAGGTCGTCCTGCGTGACGTGCAGGTTCGCGATCGATTGACGCTGAACGGCCTGGATGTACATCTGCAGCGGCACCGGAGCCTTGCCGACGTACTGGCTCCGCGCGAGCGCTTCTTGCGCTTTCTCCGAGCCGCGATCGATGATCACGAACTGGTAGTTCGCCGACGAGAGGCCGGCGCCGCCACGGATCTCGACGAGGCGCTCGGTCTTCAGGAACTCCATCACGCGCTCGGTGATGTTCTGCATGGGAAGGCCGAGCGAGCTCGCGATCTCGGCCATCGTCATCTGGCCGCGGAGGTAGAGCGTTTTCAGCGCGAGGTCGGAAAGGAACCCGAGCGTGAGGCCGGTCTGCTCGAGCGTCTGCGGCTCAGGCGGGAGTGGAATTTCGGGGGTCGCCGGTTGCCCGGCATTCGGGGCCGCCGGCGGCCGGATCTGCGTCGGCGCTTGGTACATGTGGCCCCTTTCCCTTCGCGAGAGCTAGGGCAGCATACCTTCGAAGGTCTCCTCGTCTACGACTCTGACACCGATTTTGTTGGCCTTTTCGAGCTTTGATCCCGCACCGGGACCGGCAACGACGAGGTCGGTCTTCGGACTGACGCTTCCGGTGATCTTTCCGCCGAGCGAACGCACGAGGGCCTCAGCGTCCTCACGCGATCGACGCTCGAGCGTTCCCGTGAAGACGACTGTCTTACCGGTGAAGGGACCGGCCGGAGCGGCGCGGCGCGGGGTCGGCATCACCGGCACGATCCCCGCGCGCACCAGCTTGTCGAGAAACTCCTGCTCTTCCGGCCGCGAGAAGTACTCCTTGATGCTCTCGGCGACCACGCCGCCGATGCCTTCGATGGATTGCAGCTCCTCGACCGAAACGCTTCGAAGGACTTCGAGGACCGCGCCGAGATCGGCGTCTTTCGGCAATCGATCGGCGAGCCAGCGGGCGAGATCGTCGGCGGTCGTGTCGCCGACATGGCGGATGCCGAGGGCAAGGAGGATGCGCGACAGCGGCCGGCGCTTCGCGGCCTGGATGCGTTCGTAGATGTTGCTCGCGCTCTTCTCCGCGAACCGATCGAGCTCGACCAGCTGCTCCTTCTTCAGAAAGAAGAGATCAGCCGGATCACTCACGAGACCTTTCTCCTGAAGCTGGGTCACGAGTGCCCAGCCCACCCCTTCGATGTCCATCCCGCCGCGCGACACAAAGTGCCCGATACGCTGGCCACTCTTCGCAGGGCACGTTGGATTCCCGCAGTAGTACGCGACCTCGCCCTCGGGATGGATCACCGGCCCGTCGCAAACGGGGCAGCGGGCCGGCATGTCGAACTCCGGGTAGTCCTTCCCCTTCTCGCGCGCCTCGGTCTCGACACGCACGACCTCGGGGATGACGTCTCCGGCGCGCTGGACGATCACGCGGTCCCCCTTGCGCACGTCGAGTCTTCGCACCTCGTCGAGGTTGTGCAGGGTCGCCCGTTTGACGGTGGTGCCGCCGATGAGGACCGGCGCGAGCGCCGCTACGGGAGTGAGCGTGCCCATCCGACCGACGTAGACGAGGATGTCTTCGATCGTCGTCGTCGCCTGCTCCGCCGGAAATTTGAAGGCCGTCGCCCAGCGCGGGTTGCGCGCGACGTAGCCGAGGCGCTCCTGGTCTGCGATCTTGTCGACCTTTACGACGACGCCGTCCGTCCCGTACTTCAGGCTGTGGCGCTTCTCTTTGCATTCGGCGATGAACTGGATCACCTCGTCGAGCGTTTTGGCGGCACGCCGGTCCGGGTTCACCCGGAGGCCGAGCCGATCGAGCTTTTCTAGGAGCTCGGTCTGTGAGGTGACGTCGAGACCGGCCGCGCTGTACGCCCACATCGCGAGGTTCCGCTTCGCGGTGGCTTTCGGGTCGAGCTGTCGGACGGCGCCGGCCGCCGCGTTCCGCGGGTTGGCGAAGGCCGGCTCGCCGCGCTCGACGCGCTCCTTGTTCGTCGCCTCGAACGACGCGGTCGGGAGGTAGACCTCGCCGCGCACGTCGATTCGGCCCTTGATCGGCTCGCGCAGCGTGAGCGGGATCGACCGGATCGTCCGTAGATTGCCGGTGACGTCCTCGCCGACAAGGCCGTCACCACGTGTGGCCCCCTGCACGAACTTGCCATCGACGTAGGTCAGGTTGATCGCAAGCCCGTCGATCTTGAGCTCGCACACGTAGCCGACGTCGTCCCGTCCGAGAAGCTTCCGCACGCGCTGGTCGAAGGCGCGGAGCTCCTCCTCGTTGAACGCGTTCGACAGGGAGAGCATCGGCGCGGCGTGCTGCACCGGCGCGAACCGTGTCGAGGCCGGCGCGCCGACCCGCTGGGTCGGCGACTCCGGAGTGACGAGCTCGGGGTGCGCCGCTTCGAGCGACTGCAGCTCGCGCATGAGCGCGTCGTAGGCCTCGTCCGCGATCGTGGGCTGATCGAGGACGTGATATTCGTAGTTGGCCTTTTCGATCTTCTCCCGAAGCTCGGCAACGCGTTTCTCGCTCGATGTGGTCGCCACGGGGAAATTGTCCGCGATTCCGCGGTGTTAGCGTCGGCGGATGGCCTCCACTCCCCCGATCCCGCCGGTCACCGAGATCGACCTTCTACTGTTCTCGGACATCGTCGACAACGCGCGCACCGATCATGAGCAGGCGCTCACCACCGGCCTCGTCGCGACGTCGAACGAGGGCCAGCCGGACCTCGCGCTGAAGGGCAGCCTGATGGTGTGGGACAAAGACCATCTGGCATGGTGGGAACGGTCGAAGCGGGAGACCCTCGCAGCGCTCGGCACCAACCCGCGCGTCGCTGTCTTCGTTCGGAACCCGACACGCGACCGGCGCACGCTCCGCTTCTACGGGACAGCCCGGGTCGTCGACGATCCGGAGCGTCGGGAGCAGGTGTGGAGTCGTGTGCGGCAGGTCGAAAAGGACACCGACAAGGAAAAGCAGGGGGTTGCCGTCATCGTCCGCGTCGATCGCGTTCGCGCGGGACCCTTCGACATACAGCGCAGATAGCGACCGACTCAGCCATCCAGCGTTGCCAGAGGGTGTCGATATTCGCAGCTGGCAGCACGATGACGTGTACCTGGCCGGCACGTGGCGCGTAAAACTGTTGGCAGTGAAGCCATCGACCGAGACCGGGGGACCGACACCATATGCCGGCGCTCTTCGGGCGCTCGCCTCCAAACCGGCCTGGATCGCGGTCGGCATCCTTCTCGTCAACGACATCTATCTCAAGTTCGCGTTCCCTTCGACCATCACGGGCAAGCTGAGCGATGTCGCCGAGCTGTTCGTCCTTCCATTGGCCGTCGTCGTCGTCGCTCTTTCGATCGCGGCCGGAACACCGCGGCGCGCGACCGCGATCTCGGCAGCGGTGTACGCCGGTATCGGTGCCGTATTCATCGCGATGAAGACCGATGTCGGATTCGCGACTGCAATTCGGGCCTCACTCGGGCCCGTCACCGGCGGTGGCACGGCCGGCGTTGCCGATCCCACGGATCTTCTCGCGCTGCCGGCGCTGCTCATCTCGTTCGCGGTGATCTATCGGGGCCTGCACTCACGAGCGACGGTGTCACCGCGTTGGCGGGCGCTCCCGATCTTGGGCCTCGTCGTGTTCGCATCCGTGGCCAATACGCCCGGGGTCCCACCGAATGTCCAGCTCATCGCAGACCCGTCTCAAGCGGGAACCTTCTATGCGTTGTACGTCGATGAGGACTACTACGGTGGGACGTATCCGCGAGGAATTTATCGGACGATCGATGCCGGGCGATCGTGGAGCCGGATAGGCGACGGCGCTCAGAGATTCGCGCTCGATCCGGATGTACCGGGCGGGCTCCTGACCCTCGACCACGGAACGGTTTCGACACTGCCGGGAAATCCACAGACCGCGCGGCCCGCGTCGGCAAGCCCGACGCCGCACGAGCTCTACGGGGCGCGCCGTCTCTTCATTGTCTCCACCTGGCGGACCCGCGACATTTTCATGGTGGACGGCGGTTCGCTCGTTCGCTCACAAGATCGGGGCAAGGCGTGGGTGACTCTCCAGAGCGCGGCCAAGCTCGGTGATGTCGCCGCCGCACATGCAGAGGGAACCCTCTACGAAATAAGCGACGGGCGGACTCTAAGAAGCAGCGACCGCGGGTCGACCTGGCGTGATGTCGGCGCGTTTCCTGCCGAATACGCGCGGCTCTCGATAGACCCCCGCGATGCGGAACGTCTCGTAGCGGCGACAAACCAGGGGATTTACGTGAGCGTTGATGGCGGAGGCAGCTGGCGGTCTGCCTGGAGCAAAAAGACGATCACCAACGGACGCGACTTCAGCGGTAGCGCCGTGTTCGACCTGGATCACTCCGAAAGGGTGTACGCGACGTTGGGAGGCGGCGTCGGGCTGCTCGTGAGCGGTGACGGTGGCAGGACGTGGGGCGAATCGGAGCTACCGGCACTCTCGGTGGCCGTCGGGCGCGAGCCTGGCCCGCGGGTCCTCATTCACGCCGACTACCGAGGCGTATTCCACGAGAGTCGTCCCTGGCCCGAGCTGGAGCCGTGGACCAAGGCGAGCGCCGGGCTGCCCTTCGACTGATGCGCCAGATCTCCGCGGGGTTGATGGTCCTTCCGCTTCTTGCTGGAATCGGTGTGACGATCGGAGTGAGCGACGACCTTCTGTACCCGCCCGGGGACTACGAGCGCCTGGTGACGGCGCGCGTAGGCGCCTGGCTCGCCGGCGTCGCGCTCGTCGTGTTCCTCAGCCTCGATGCATTTCCAGCCGATCGCCGGGGCGCGTCAGGACTCATCTTGGTGGCGACGGCGGCTGGAGTAGCGGTCGCGATCGGGCATGACATAGGAGCGGGCGTGGGATTGAGCCCAGTTGTGGTCTTCTTCATTCCTGCGGTGATCTTCGCGATGGCGAACCTCGTTTCCTTTGCACCTGATGGCAACAGGAAACTACTGATGGCTGCGCGCCGGAAGCTTGCGGTGGTGGGTTGCGCCACCGGCCTCGTCGCGGCCTACTTCTATTTCATGGCGGGCACGCGCGGGCTCGTCGTTGACTTCGTGATGCTCGGGGCCGCAGTGGCTTGTGGGATCGCATTGCTCGTATGCGCACTCGTCGTTTGGCCGGGAGACAGTAAGTCGGCGGCTGTTGTCACGGTCGTCACGGTTGCGATTGGCCTTATCACTCTCCGCGACTTTTTCATCTGGCAAGCGGCGGTGCTCGGCGGATCCGCTTATATGTCGCACCGTCTCGCGCGCAACGCCGTCGCCTCAACGGCGAGCGCGGACGTCCCGCCGATGCCGCCGCCAACGAATTCGCCCGTCCATAACTCAGGGTGAGCCGGTCGCGCCTCCGACTCTGAGCACGGTCGGCCCCGCGGGCGCGTACGTCATCGGATCGACGAGCACGCCGTTCGTTCTCGCCTCCCAATGCACGTGTGGGCCCGTCGACACCCCGCTCGATCCGACTGAGGCGATGCGCTGTCCTGCGACGACGCGCTCGCCGAGCTCGACGTTCGTCCCGGAGAGGTGGTAGTCGCATATCTCGAGGCCCCAGTCGAGGAGGACGCACACCGAGAGCCCGCCCGGCCCCCGCCAACCGACTTCGGTGACGGTTCCGGAGTCGCTCGCGACAACCGGCGATCCGTAGGGCGCCGCGATGTCGATGCCGGTGTGTATCTGCGAGAAGAGCTGCGTCACGATGCCGTCGGTCGGCCAGCGAATCCGCGGCGCGAAGACCCGCGGGGCCTCACTCACCATGAGGCGGAACCCTGGGTACCGCCCCTCGGGCACGGGAATCAGAAGGACGCGTCCCGCCGTGACGTCGGCTGGCTCGAACGCGACGCTGTTCACGGTCCGGACGGTGTCCGGGTCCGCCCCTAAGCTCGCCGCGATACTCGCGACGGTCTCGCCGTCGCGAACGACGTGGATCGCGGCATCGATCGGCGGGATCACGAGCGATTGACCCGGGCGAAGCTCCGCCGTGTCTTTGATCCCATTGTTGTACGCGAGCGTCTGTGGCGTGATCGCGTAGACGGCCGCTATCGAGAGGAGCGTCTCTCCTGGTGCCACCGCATGTACTTGGAGTCCCGGCGGATCCATGCGGAGGGCGGTGACCGGCGCGCCCCGGGCGACGACGACGGCACGCTCGATCCCGGCGGTCGTGGATCGCGCCACGAGCGCAGGCGCCGGCTTCGCTAGCGCGAGCGCTCCGAGCCGCTCGAGCTCGGGCGCCGCGACCACGGTCCAGATAGGGATCACGGCGGCGATGACGCAGCACGCCGCCGTCGTGACGACACGGGTCCAGTGTTTGAACGCGCTCCGTTTCCCACGCCGCCGGCGCGGTTTCCGCAAGACGAATCCAAAAGAGATATCGGCGGATCGCGTGAGAGGGAGGCGGACCTCAAGACGCGGCGGACCCCGACGAACAGCTCCCCCAACCTGAGCCACGCGCGAATTCAGGCAAGCAGCGTGCCGGTTGAGCCCTCTCCGAGCGAGCGTGCCCTAGGCGCGAGCGAGTTTCGCGAAGCTCGCCATCAGCTTCTTCACGCCTTTGTCGGGAAAAGCGACTGTAACCTCTTCATCGTCGTCCCGCGCGACACTTGTGACGACCATGCCCTCACCCAGAGACGGGTGGATGACACGGTCGCCGGCGCGAAAGCGCGTCTCCGAGACGACCGCGGTGCGTTCCTTCGTTGCGCGGCCGGTCCACGAGCCGGGCAGGCCGGCGAGCATCGCATCGCGACGCGCTTGCTTGCGCTCCTCGTAGCGACCGCGATCGCGCTCCCAATCGAGCTCGGCCCACGAGTCGCGCTCCTCTGTCTCGATGTTTCCGCGCACCTCGACGCCCTCGCTCGGGAGCTCCATCAAAAAGCGCGACGGTGGATTCATGTTCGTGCGGCCGAAGAGCGAGCGCCGGCGCGCGTACGTGAGGTACGCGCGGTCCTTCGCGCGCGTGATTCCCACGTAGCAAAGGCGCCGTTCCTCCTCGAGCTCGGACTCCTTCCCGCTATCGATCGCGCGAATGTGCGGGAAGACCCCCTCTTCCATACCGGTCATGAAAACGACAGGGAACTCGAGGCCTTTGACCGCGTGCATGGTGATGAGGGTCGCCGCGGGCTTGGCTTCCTGGTACTCGTCGACGTCGGAGACGAGCGCGATCTCCTCGAGGAAACTCGGAAGCTGCTCCTCCTGGGGCAAGGCGATGTAGTCCTCGGCAAGTGTGCGGAGCTCCTGCACGTTGGCCCACCGCTCCTCGCCCTCTTCGGTACCGTCCTTGAGATACGTCTCGTAGCCGGTCAACGTGACGAGGTCGTCGATGAGACGCGGAAGCGCGAGCTGCTCGCCCGCCGTGCGGAGCCGCCGCATTACCTTGCCGAACGCGATGAGCGCGTCCTGCTGCCGCCGCTGAATAGTCGTGATGAGGTCGGCCTTCTCGAGCGCCTCCCCCACGCTGATCTCGTGCTCTCGCGCGGTCGCGAGGAGGGCGGCGCGCGTCTTGTCCCCGAGACCGCGCGGCGGGGTGTTGAGCACGCGCGCGAGAGCGAATGCATCCTGTGGATTCCGGATGAGCCGGAGGTACGCGAGCGTGTCCTTCACCTCGCGGCGCTGGTAGAAGGAGACGCCGCCTACGATCTGGTACGCGAGTCCGAACGCGCGGAACGTGTCCTCGATCGCGCGCGACTGCGCGTTGGTCCGGTACAGAACAGCGACGTCGCGCGTTCCGTGGGCTTCCCCCTCGCGCTGCAAGCGCTCGATCTCACGCGCGACGAGCTCAGCCTCATGCGACTCGTCGTACGCCTGCATCACCACGACATCGGTCCCGCCCTGCCGGTCGGTCCAGAGCTTCTTCTCCTTGCGGGCCCCGTTGTTGCGGACGACCGAGTGCGCCGCGTCGAGGATCCGCTGCGTGGACCGATAGTTCTGTTCGAGCTTGACGACCTTCGCGTTGGGGTAGTCGCGCTCGAAGTCGAGGATGTTGCGGACATCGGCGCCACGCCAGCTGAAGACGGACTGGTCGTCGTCGCCTACGACCGCCAGGTTTTGCTTGAAGCCCGCGAGGTACCGAAGCAGCACGTACTGGGCGCGGTTCGTGTCCTGGTACTCGTCGACGAGGATGTGCTGGTAGCGGTCCTGCCATTTCTCTAGCGCCCGGTCACTCGTCTCGAACACTCGGCAGGCAAGAAGCAACAGGTCGTCGAAGTCGACCGCATTGTTCTCGCGGAGGAGCTCGTCGTACCGCTTCCACACGATGGCGGCGATCCGATCCAGCTGGCCCTTGGGGTTCGACGCGAGGTCGGCCGGGCCCTTGAGCTCGTTCTTGGCGCTCGACATGACGGCGGCGATGGCCCCCGGGGCGAAGACGCGCTCGCTGGCGTTGGTGTCGCCCATAGCCTGGCGGAGGACCGCCCGCTGGTCGGCTTCGTCATAGATCGCGAACGAACGGTCGATCCCGACGATGGGGCCGTCGCGGCGAAGCAGGCGGGCGCAGAAGCCATGAAAAGTTCCCACGGTGAGCTCGGCAAGGCGCTCCTTGCCGACCAAACGATCGAGCCGCTCCCGCATCTCTTTGGCCGCTTTGTTGGTGAAGGTCACGGCCAGGATCGCGCTTGCCGGCACCGCCAGGTCGCGGATGAGATACGCGATGCGGTGCGTCAGGACACGCGTCTTTCCGGACCCAGCGCCGGCCAGGATCAGGAGCGGCCCGTCGCCGTGGGTCACGGCGTCGCGCTGCTCGGGATTCAGGGGGTCGAGGATGGGGTCAGCCACCACGTCCATCGTATGGAGGAAACGGACTGTTGATTCGTCGTGGATAAGCGACGGAAATCGTGGACAAAATTGAAGGCTCGGGTCTCGATTTGGTGGATAAGTTGATTGCCTGGCATCAGAGCACACCGTAGATTTCCTCTCGTCCCGAGGGGTCTGCTAAAGGGAACGGGTCCGAGATTCCATCAAGGTCAACGTTCCCCGGGAGCGCAACCGGAGATAGCATCAAAGGCGGTCCGAGAGGATATCGAGGATCGGCTCCACGGCCAGGCCGCAGAGCTTTGAAGCTGCGGTCGGGCACGGAGGCAGGTCGCTCGGGGCGTTTTCTTTCTCCCACCTAGTTACATCCACCTCTGTCCGTCGACCGTACATTTTTCGTAGTGCCTGGCCTGCAGCCGCCCGACGACGCCCTCCTGAGCGCGTTGGCCGCACGGGATTTGGGCGCTCTCGCCGCCCTGTACGACCGCTATGGGCACCTCGCGTACTCCCTGGCTTACCGCATCCTCGGCGAGAGCGAAGCGGCCGAAGACGTGGTGCAGGACGCCTTCCTCTCGGCTTGGCGGGGGGCAGGCACCTACCGTCGCGAGCGGGGCACCCCCCGGGCGTGGCTCTTATCGATCGTCCACCACCGGGCTGTCGACATCCTCCGCCGCAAGACGACCTTCCGGCCTGCGCCCCTTGAGTTGGCGGAAGCCCAGCCGAGCGACGACGACACGGCACTCACCGCCGAGAAGAACGTCGAGCACCGCACGGTCCGCGACGCTCTCGAGGCGCTCCCGCAGGCCCAGCGCCGGACGATCGAGCTCGCGTATTTCGGCGGGTACACCCACGTCGAGCTCTCTGAGCTGATGGGCGTGCCTCTTGGCACGGTGAAGGGGCGGATGCGCATCGGGCTCCAAAAGATGCGTCGAGCGCTGGAGCGAACCCGATGACCGAACACGTCCTGGATGAGCTCGACGCCTACGCCCTCGGGGCGCTCGATCGCGCCGAAGCGGAGCGGGTCGCGCAACACCTCTCGACGTGCGCGTCGTGTCGCAACGAGGCGGCTGCTCTGGCCGAGGTCGTGGGCGCGCTCCCCGACACGGTGCCGCTGCGCGAGCCGCGACCGGCGCTTCGCGACCGCCTTCTGGAGGCCGCGAAAGCCGACGTACGTTCGCCCGTTCGCGGTGCCGCGGCGCGCCGGTGGTCGGTCGGGGCGGTCCGTCCGTGGCGCCTTGCGGTCGCGGCCGTCGGAGCTGTGGTCATCGTCCTCGGTGCCGCCGACATCGATGCGTACCGCCGCCTCGTCGCCGTCACCGCCGAGCGCGACGCGTACAACAAGACGATCGAGAGCATCCGCGAAGGTGCCCGCACGTGGTACATGGCTGGCCTCGGCTCCTTCAGCGGATCCGGCGGAACGCTCTATGACCCGCGCGCTCCGGGGAAGCGACCTTTCGTCCTCTTTCACGACCTTCCCCCGATCGCCGAGGGAAAGGTCCTCACGATTTGGTTGGTCAGCCCGGACGGCACGTGGGCGCGCGCCGCGACATTCCGGCCGAGTGGTGAGGACATCCAGGTGATCGAGATCAACTCAGAGGTCGCGGGCTTTGACCGCTGCGCCGTAACGCTCGATGACGCCCCGTGGGGCAAGCACGGCACCGTCGTGATGGAGTCGCGGATCGCGCCACCTACCCCCGCTCCGTAGCAGACGCGGACGCACCTCGGATGGTGCGCCTCGCTAGGCTCGGCTACTTCATGGGCCTAAGCAGAACCGGTCCGCCAGCCCTCTTCACTAGTGAAAGCGCCGTAGAGGCCAGGTTGGATCGATCCGAATGGCAACGCGTCTATGAGGAGTGTTTTCCGCGGGTTTTTCGCGCCCTCGTCGCCGCCGGGGCTCGACCCGACGAGGCCGAAGACGCCCTACACGATGCGTTCGAGAAGGCGCTTACGCGCCAGGACGAGATCGTTCGTCCGGAAGGGTGGCTCTTTGTCGTCGGGCTGCGGCGGTGGCGTAGCCATCGGATCCGTTCCGCGATCTTCGCGCCACTCTCAATCCTTCAGCACACGACCGAGATGAACGGGGAAGGCACGGAGCTCTTGAGCGAGATGCGACGACTGCCCCTGCGCCAGCGGCAGGTCCTGGCCGCGCGGTATTTGGTTGGCCTTTCCCAGGACGAGACCGCGGCTGCACTCGGGATCGCGCGCGGGACCGTCGCCGCGCATACGACGCAGGGCCTGGCCAAGCTTCGCAAGCGCCTGGAGGTCCGATGAATCCGTACGAGCGACCGGTGGTGGACCGACTTCAGGGTGAGGTTGCGCAGATTCCGCTCCCACCGCGGGAGCGCTGGACCCCACCAGAGCGGCATCGAAGTCGTCTTCTCCCGGCGCTCGCGGCGACGGGTGCCGTCGTCGCTCTCGCAGTGATCATCGCTGCTCCCGCGCTCGAGCGGGTCTCTTCACAGGGCGAGGGAGTCGGCGCGGCCGGCTCGTCAACGGCGCCCAGGGCTGCGGCCCTGGCTTGCGCAACACCCGATCAGGCAACGTCGCCCGCCTGCAGGCTCATCACTGGGCGGGTCGTCGAGGTGCTTGGCCCGCAGCTCGTGCGCGTCACTCCCGACGCGCTGACCATCGCCGCCGACTTCGAGAACCCGGCACTCTTCGAGGCCGATGCCCGGACTCGGATCGAGCCCGCCGCATCGAGCATCGGCGCGGCGGGCGTGAAGCCTGGCGGGAGGGTTCAGGTCGCGTTCGATCCGCTCGCACCCAAGACGGCGTCTGGTGCGTACGCGCTGACGCGGTTCGTGGTTTTGAGCGCCGTCGGCGCCCCCGACTGCACGAACGGGACGCCCCTCATGGACATCGCGAGGTTTCCGCAGCCCACCACGCACGGAGGCGCAACGCCAGAAGCTGCGTTCCGAAGCGCCTATCCGGGGATTCCTGACTTCGAGCTGTTTCCTTACGGGCTATCGCCCCAAACCCCGGTCTGGGTTGTCGCTGGCACGGACACCTACGAAGCCACCATCCTTCAAGACGGAACGTGGTTCATTTCCCCCGCGAAGTTCGTGCGTTGCATTTCCTTCGAGGAAATTCGCACCTTCTCGCAGTCGCCTGGTTCATCGCCGAACCCGAACTCTCTACGGCCCGCCCCGACCGATCCGCCGCCGTTCCCAGGCGGCCGCGCTCCTACCGCGACTGAGGTGACTGCGCAGCAGGTCGAGGCCGGTATGCCTTCGGGCGCGGCGATCTTCGCGGCCACGGATCCGAAGTGTGTGCTGAGCGCAGATCAGACCTCGTTCCGCTGCGCCCTGTCGCGAGCTCCGGCGCCGGAGATCCCCAACTTCCTGGACGCGAAAGAGTCGCTGGTGATCGGGGGGAGAGTGGCCGGCGGGTGCCTCGGCCTGGACCGCGGTGGGATGACCTGGCAGTGCTACATCGGTCAGGACGCGGTGGACCGCGCGATCGTCCGTCAGAACTTACTTGGCCAGCCCGCGCCTTACCCCGGCCGCGGCTGACGCTGACGGCTAGATAAAAGAAGAGGCCCGCTGGTTCACAGCGGGCCTCTTCGGGACTCCTAGCTCACGGTCTGCGTCACGGCGCTTCCGCGCCGACGCAGCTAATCTTCGCGGCTTTCGCCGCTCCGATTAGTAGTCCATCCCGCCGCCACCAGGCATTGCGGGAGCCTTCTCCTTCTCGGGAAGGTCGGTGATGAGCGCCTCGGTAGTGAGGATCATCGCCGCGATCGACGCGCCGTTCTCAACGGCCGAGCGAACGACCTTGACCGGGTCGATGATCCCGGCCTTTGGCAGGTCGACGATCTGGCCGCTCATGACCTCGTAACCCCAGTTCGGGGACTTCGTCTCTGCCTGCTTGCTGCGGATCTGAGCCAGGAGGACCGACCCGTCCTCGCCAGCGTTCGCAACGAGCTGCCGGAAGGGCTCCTCGAGTGCGCGGCGGAGGATGTTCACGCCGGTCTTCTCGTCGCCCTCGGCCTTGATCTTGTCGAGCGCCTTGATCGCGTTGATGAGAGTGATCTCACCACCAGGGACCATGCCCTCTTCGATGCCCGCGCGGGCCGCGGAGAGCGCGTCCTCGACGCGGTGCTTCTTTTCCTTGAGCTCCACCTCGGTGGCCGCGCCGACCTTGATGACGGCGACGCCGCCGGCGAGCTTCGCGAGACGCTCCTGGAGCTTCTCCTTGTCGAAGTCGCTGGTGGTCTCTTCGATTTGTGCCTTGATCTGCTTGACGCGGGCCAGGATCTGATCCTGTTTGCCGTGGCCCTCGACGAACGTCGTGTCGTCCTTGTTCGCCGTGACCCGGCGTGCGCGGCCGAGATCCTGGATCGTCGTCGCGTCGAGCTTGCGGCCGGCCTCTTCGGTGATGACCTGGCCGCCGGTGAGGGTTGCGATGTCCTCGAGCATGGCCTTGCGGCGGTCGCCGAAACCCGGGGCCTTGACCCCGAGGATGTTCAGCGTGCCGCGGAGCTTGTTCACGACGAGCGTCGCGAGCGCCTCGCCGTCGATGTCCTCGGCGACGATCACGAGATTCTTCGAGACCTGCACGAGCTTCTCGAGCACGGGCAGGATGTCGGTGATCGCCGAGATCTTCTTGTCGGTGATGAGGATGTAGGGATCCTCGATGACCGCTTCCATGCGATCGGCGTTGGTGACGAAGTAGGCCGAGATGTAACCGCGATCGATCTGCATACCTTCGACGAATTCGGTCTCGAACTGCAGACCCTTGGACTCCTCGACCGTGATCACGCCTTCCTTGCCGACCTTCTCCATGACGTCCGCGATGAGAGCGCCGATCTGCTTGTCGGCGGCGGAGATGGTCGCGATCTGCGCGATCTGCTCTTTCTGGTGCTCGCCCTCCACCTTCGTGGACTGGGCCTTCATCTCTTCGACGACGGCGGTGACGCCCCGCTCGAGCCCGCGCTTGAGGAGCATCGCGTTCGCCCCTGCAGCGATGTTCCGCATGCCCTCGTGAACGATCGCCTGCGCGAGGATCACCGACGTCGTCGTGCCGTCACCGGCGATGTCGTTGGTCTTGGTCGCCGCCTCCTTGAGAAGCTGGGCGCCCATGTTCTCGAATGGATCCTCGAGCTCGACCTCGCGAGCGACGGTGACACCGTCGTGTGTGACCGTCGGCGAGCCGAACTTCTTGTCGAGCGCGACATTCCGGCCCTTGGGCCCGAGCGTCGTCTTCACAGCGCTCGCCATCGTGTCGATACCGGTCTTGAGCTTCTTGCGTGCCTCTTCAGTAAAGGCCAGCTGCTTTGCCATTCGTGCCTCCCCTTATTCGGCGACGAGACCGAGGACGTCTTTCTCACTCAGGATGAGAAGCTCCTCGTCGTCGAGCTTGAATTCGGTCCCGGCGTACTTCTGGAACAGAACGCGGTCACCCTCTTTGAGGTCCACCGGGATGCGCTGACCGGTGTCGGGGTGGCGGTCGCCGGGTCCGACGGCAAGGACGCGGCCCTCCTGGGGCTTCTCCTTCGCGGTGTCCGGCAGGACGATCCCGCTCTTTGTGATCTCCTCGCGGTCGAGGGCCTTGATCACGACGCGGGAGCCGAGCGGCTTGAGCTTGGTCTTCGACTTGGGACTGGGCTTGGGCGCGGTTGCGACTGCCATGTTTTCTCCCTCCTGTTGGAGTTATTTCGGGCGCGGCGAACGGCCGCAGACCCACGGATACGGATTAGCACTCGCCGGGCTTGACTGCTAACGACTCTAGAAGACTAGGAGAAAGCCTGTCAAGCCGCGCCCTCGCCGTCGTCGGCCGTTACCAGGCCCGTTTCGGCGAGAACGCGGTCTTTTCCCGCTCGCTTGGCCGCGTAAAGCATCGCGTCGGCCGCCTCGAGGACCTGTTCGGCACTCCGGCCGGGCCGCCAAGCGGCGACTCCCGCGCTGACGGTGATCGCGATCTTCGGGTCGGCCCGTCCCTGCAGCTCGACCGCCTCGCGGACGCGCTCCGCGGCGATTCTCGACTCCTCGAGGCCCGATTGGGCCATGAGCACGAGGAACTCATCGCCCCCCGTTCGCACGCCGACGTCCGAGGCACGGAGCGTCTTGCGCATCGTGTTGGCGAGGCCGCGCAGTGCGAGGTCGCCCTGTTCGTGACCGAATGTGTCGTTGACGTTCTTCAAGCCGTCGACATCGATGGCGACGACGCTGTAGGGCTGGCCGTGCCGGACCGCGAGCGAGTGCATGAGCCGTAGCTGCTCCGCGAGGAAGTGGCGATTGTGCAAGCCGGTGAGGCCATCGGTCGTCGCTTGGCGCTGTGCGGTCTCGAGCACGCGGCGCGTCGCGAGGCTTAGAGCGACCCGATCGGCGGCGGCGCGCAAGACAGTGACGTCGAGGATCGACTGCTTGTCGGGTTCGAGGAAGAGCGCGCCGACGGTGTCACCGCCGGCGACGAGCGGCACGCACGAGTAGTGGGAGCGGAACGGCATGTATGGGCAGACGACTGGATCGTCGGCCGATCTGACCTCAAAGAAACGGCCGCTCCGGATCGCGGGGCAGCTCGTCGGTCCATTCACCACGGGGTGCGGTGTGGCTCGGCCCGCGGTGCCGACCGGCTCGAGGATGGCGACGGACGGGTCGGTGAAGAGGACTGTGGCCGCGGGGAGGTGGAAACCCTGCTGAAGGCTTCGGGCCGCGGTCTGCGCGAGGCTCGCCTCATCGGTCGTCAGGGCGAGCGCGTCGACGAGGTTGTCCATGCTCTCGAGGACCTTCATGCGCGCCTCGAGCCGCTCGCTCTGACCGCGCACCTCCTCGAACGCGAAGAACGACGCTACGGCCGCGGCTGACGCGTCCGCGACGACCTCGGCCACGCGGATCTCGTGGGCCGTCCACTCGCGCTTGTCGTGGCTCGAAACGGCCATCAGTCCGATGACCTCGCTTCGGTGCACCAAAGGAACGAAGAGTCCCGCCGCGAAATGCTGGTGCCCGCCGCGATCCGGCGCCTTTTCATCGCTCGAGTCGTTGACCGCTACCGTGCGCTTCTCGCGAACAGCCCGGCGCCGCGGCGTGTCCTCTGGGAGTGTCGGGTCGGCATGGAACTCCTCGACCGCGCCGTCCTGTCCAACGGTGAAGCCATCGGCGAAGTCGGGCTTCGAGGCGAAGAGGTAGAGACGGTCCACAGCGAGCGCGTTCTTCGCCGACTCGTAAACCACGCGCACGAGCTCGTGAAGATCGCTGACCCGCGCGAGTCCGACCGCAGTGTTCCGCGCGACCGATAGCTCGGCGTTCTGGGTCGCAAGCTCCTCGGTCCGCTGGCGCAGCGTGAAACGCGTCTCCTGGATCGTGCGCGAGATGAGCGCGGTCATCGCGATCACCGAGAGAAGAGCGAAGAGGCGGATGACGCCGACGTCGATCTGACCGCGCTCGCCCCCGAAGAAGACCTCCGCGACGAGCGTCGCCAGGTACGCCACGATCGCGATCGTCCCGGTGAACAGGGTTCCCGAGATGCGCATCCCAAAGACGGTCGCGAGGATCGGCAGCACGTAGTAGGGGAAGTAGCGCGAGTCGATCCCGCCGGTCAGGACGAGGAGGATGGCCGCGATGACCTGGGTGATCGCGGCGCCGACCGCGAAGCGGCTCTTGCCGAGCCAGTTGTCTGGGAAAACGTGGAACCAAAGCGTCGCGAACAGGAAGAGCAGGAGCGAGCTCGCGACGAGGCCGATCCGGGAGGCCTGGTCCGTCGTCGGCAGCGCGGCCGTACCCAGCAAGGCGGCGCCGATGCCCCAGCTCGCAGCCTCGGACGCGATGCGTATCCGGCGCTCGTAAGAGGCCCGCGACCGCGGGTCACCAACCACCAATTCGCCGCCATGGTGCGTCAACTCGGTTGGCCTGTCGCCCCCTCACCAGGAAACCGAGCCCGAAAGTAGACAAGCTCGCCACCTAGGCGGTTAACGGGGCCTTTTGACCACCGGAACGGGCCCGGCGGGGCTTGGCACTGGACCGCAAGGCGCCCCCGCGCGGTGTTCGGCGGGCGGTCGGACCAGGCAGCTTGCGCAGCTCGTTGAGGAGGATGGCGCGAAACCGTTCGGCCGGCGGAGATAGCGGGATGTCGCGCGCGTGCACGAGCGAGAAATGCCGGCGCACGTGCCAGCCCGGGACCCTGAGGATCGCCAGCGTCCCCGCCGCTAGCTCGGTCGTGACGGCGTAGCGGCTCATCCCGCTGACGCCCGCGCCCTTGGCGACGGCGAGCTTCACCGCTTCCCACGATGGGAGCGAGATCCGACCCGATGGCGTGATGCCGAGGTCGCGCCACGCCGCCTCGAATGCAGCGCGGGTCGACGAACCTTCTTCGCGCGAGATCCACGTGAGCCTTTCGAGGTCGCGCAGCGTCGGTCGTGATCGGGCCATGCCTGGGGCGGCGACGACGACGATGTCGTCTTCCACGAGCGTCTCGCTCTCTACGTCGCGCGCCGCGGTGAACCCGCCCACGATCGCGAGCTCGGCACGATGGGCGCGGACGAGCTCGACGATCGGCTCCGACGTCCCGATCTGAACATCGAGGTCGACCCGAGGATGAGCCGCGTGAAACTCGGCGATCGCATCCACCGCGAGGTACATGCCCGTACCGGAGGTCGCGATGGCGAGGCGCCCCGTCTCGGCACCGGCGAGAGACCGCGCTCCCCGCGCCGCCTGGGCGACGAGCGCCTCGGCTCGCTCGACGTGGTCCGCGACGAATTCGCCCGCGGGCGTCAAACGAATGCGGCGCGATCCTCTGATCACGAGGCGCGTGCCGAGCTCGGCTTCCAGCTCGGCGACGTGTTTCGAGACGGCCGGCTGGCTGATCACGAGCTCCTCCGCTGCCGCCGAGAACGATCCCCGGCGCGCCAGGGCAGCGAACGCACGCAAGCGAGCCTCGAGCTGCATAGCACCGCAAGTTATAGCTCAGATATGAACTATGTATTGGAGTTCTA
>Ga0209376_1002116_pt1 | contig 19158 bp, 18 predicted proteins | sample GraSoiAngelo_134_FD_185891 | JGI IMG/M metagenome (GOLD analysis project Ga0209376, IMG submission 185891) | Grasslands soil microbial communities from the Angelo Coastal Reserve, California, USA - 14_0929_05_30cm (SPAdes) (version 2) | ecosystem: Environmental > Terrestrial > Soil > Grasslands ... | reverse complement strand
CGGGGCCCGTTCCGGCGATCGCTCCCAAGGTCGAGGTGGCGGCCGGCGCCGTCGACGACGACACCCTCTACGAACGCGTGGCGCGGCTGTTCGACGAGGAAGTGAATCCGATGGTGGCGCGACACGGCGGCCGCGTCGAGCTGATCGACGTTCAGGACGCCGTCGTCATGCTGCGCATGGCGGGCGGCTGCCAGGGGTGCGGCATGGCCGACGTCACGCTGCGGCAGGGGATCGAAGGGATGCTGGGCCAGCGCGTGCCCGAGGTGAAGGGCATCATGGACATCACCGACCACACCGCGGGTGAGAACCCCTACTTCGCCGCCTCGAAGAAGTAATCTGCCCCCGCCCCGGGTCCTTCTTCTTCTTCCGACCAGTACCTACCGCACCACCGCTTTCGTCGAGGCCGCGCGCCGGCTCGGCGCCCAGCTGACGGTCGCGTCCGAGCGGCCCAGCACCTTCGAGGCGGCGCAGCCCGACGGCCTGCTGACGCTGGACTTCCAGCATCCCGAGCGTGCCGCCGACGCGGCCCGCCGCTTCACAACGGAGCACCCTATCGCCGGGGTGGTCGCGGTGGACGACGATACCGCCGTCGCGCAGGCGGCGATCGCCGCGGCGCTGGGCCTTTCAGGCAATCCCGTCGCGGCGGCCCGCGCCGCGCGCGACAAGCACCAGCAGCGCATGCTGATGTCGGCCGCCGGCGTCGCGGTCCCCCGATTCTCCCTGCAGGGGATCGACGCCGACCCCAGGACCCTCGCCGCGACGACTCGCTACCCGTGCGTCCTCAAGCCGCTGCGGCTGTCCGCCAGCCGCGGGGTGATCCGCGCCAACGATTCTGCTGAGTTTGTCGCCGCCCATTCTCGCCTCAGCCGTATCCTCACCGCGCCCGAGTTCGCCGGCTGCGGCGAGTGGGCCGAAAAATTCCTGGTTGAAGACTTCGTGCCTGGCCCGGAAGTCGCTCTGGAGGGCCTGCTCGTGTCGGGCCGGCTGCACGTGCTCGCCCTGTTCGACAAGCCAGACCCCTTGGACGGCCCGTTCTTCGAGGAAACGATCTATGTCACGCCGTCGCGTCTGCCGGACGCCGCGCAGGCGGCCATCGCGGCGTGCGCCCAGGAGGCCACGAGGGCGCTCGGCCTCGTCCACGGACCCATCCACGCCGAGCTGCGCTGGAACGACAAGGGCGCGTGGCTGATCGAGCTGGCGGCGCGGCCGATCGGGGGACGGTGCAGCGCCGCGCTGCGGTTTACGGCCGGGGAAAGGGGAAGGGGAAAGGGGGATGTGTCGCTCGAGGAGATCGTCATCCGACACGCGCTCGGTATGGAGCTCCCGGCGCTCGAGCGCGAGACGGACGCCGCGGGTGTCATGATGATCCCGGTGCCGGGAGCCGGAGTGCTGCGCGACGTGCAGGGCATCGACGCAGCGAAGCGGGTGTCGCTGATCGAGAGCGTGGAGATCACCGCCCACCGCGGGCAGGAGCTGGTGCCGCTCCCCGAGGGGGCGCGCTATCCGGGCTTCATCTTCGCCCGGGGTGACAGCCCATCTGTGGTCGAGACCGCGCTCCGCGCCGCGCATGCGAAGCTGCGCTTCGACGTGGAGTCACCCGCCACATGAAGGACGCGCCGCTGCCTCGGTGGGCGGCCTACGCGATCTACTTCGTTCTGCTGCTGTGGGCGGGGCTCGAGATCCTTCGCAGCATGGGCCGCTTGGACGGCATCGTGTTCCTGGGCTACGTCCAGACCGGCGAGGCCGTGCTGCAGCACAAGGATCCCTACGGCTACGGCCTCACCCTCATCAATACGTGGCCGCCGTTCTTCTTCTTCGTGGCCGGTGCGCTCGCACTGCTGGCGCGGGCGTCACTGCTGGGCGCGGTGCTCGTGTGGCAGGCGCTGGGCGTGGCGGCGATCTGGGGAGCGCTCAAGCTGTGCGCGAAGCTGTACCTGCCCGACGGCGACACCCTCACCTTCTGGCCGCGCGACGGGCGGCTGTCCCTCGTCTCCATGGGCGTGCTGATCCCGTTCGCGCTGACGCTGCGCCTGTTCCAGGAGCACGTGCAGCACACGCAGATCAACGTGCAGGTGTTGTTCCTGGCACTGCTGGCGTTCGATTTGTTCCGCCGCGGGAAGTGGGCGTGGGGCGGCTGGTGGCTGGCGCTCGCGGTGAGCGTCAAAGCGCTGCCGGTGCTGCTAGTGCTGTACCTCGTCTATAAGCGGCAGTGGCCGGGCGTGTTGTGGACGGTGGCGTTCCTCGTCGTCTTAAACGCAGCGCTTCCCGCCGCGGTATTCGGTCCGGGACACGCGCTGGCCGACTGGCAGCGCTGGCGCGCGATCTCGGCGCGCGGCCTGCTGGACCCGACGCCGACCGCCTTCAACCAGTCCCTGCTCGCCGCGCTGAAGCGCTTGCTTACCGTCGCGGGGAGCGCCCGCGACCCTGTGCACTACGCCATCGCCGCGTGGCCCACCGCGCGCGTCGTGCACCTGTTCGAGGGGCTGGCGCTGATCGCGGCGGGCGGGCTCGCGTGGGCGTGGCGCCGCCACCCGCCCGATCTGCGCGATCCCAGCGCGATGGCGGAGCTGGCCGTCGGTCTCGGGGCGATGATCATCGTGGACCCGCTGGCGTGGAAAGCCCATTACGTCACGCTGATTGCCGCCTATTTCCTGGTGTTCCGCGAGCTGCGCGGCCGTTTCCCTCTCCGGGGCGACCCGCGCTGGGTGTGGTGGTGGCTAAGCTTCGCGTGCCTGACGCTCTCAGCGCCGGTGTTCGTGGGGAACCGGGTGAATGACGTGCTGGAGAGCTGGAATGTGATCCTGTTGGGTGCGGTGATGGTGGTGGGACTCGCGCTTTGGTCGGACAGCCGGACTGTCGGACCGTCGGACCGTTAGGCGCCTTCAGTCCGACTGTCCGACCGTCCGACCGTCCGACGCCTCACATTTTGTGAACTCCCAATGGGCCCACATGCACGTCGAGGTTGTGGTTGACGCGCAGGCCCACCACGCCGACCGCGTCGACGTCGCTGGCCTTCGCGGTGTAGACCTCCTTGCCGTTCACCATGAACTTGACGTTGCCGCCGCTCACGAGAATCGACAGCTCGTTGGTGGCCTTGCCGGCGCTGTCGGCCTTGACGACCGCGTCGTTGGCGGTCCAGCCACCGGGGTTCACGACCACGGTCGAATCGCCGACGCGGCGCTTGATGAGGAACTTGCCGTCGCCGCGGACGAGAAAGTACGTGTACCCTTGCGTCGGCCCGGCGAGATCGTGCCCGCCGATGAAGAGCCCGTACGCTTCGGGGTGCGTCGGGGCCTTGGTCTGCGTGAAGCTCGCCACGACGTGGTAGTCGCCTGTGGCGGCGTCGGCGTCACGCCACACGATCACGGCGGGGCCCAGCGTGAAGTGCATGCCGGTGCCCATCGTCGCGACTTTCACGTTGGTCATCGCGGCGTTGCGGTCGGTGCGGGCGTGATAGCCGCTGGGGACGCCGCCGCCGCCCGCGACGGCGCGGTCGGGATCGCTTTGGGCGGACAGTCGGACCGTCGGACTGACGGACAGTGCAACCAACACCAGCATTGAAAGGGTCGGCCGAAGGGGCATAAGGGCCTCGGGGGAACGGATAGGGCAACAGTGACGTTACGAGGACATCTGCTGCTAGACCAATCTAAGTGACCTATTCAAATCGTCTTAGTCAAGAAGCCGAGCGCTCGCTGCTCGAGCGCTTGCGTGCGCGCGAAGCAGCGGCGCTGGGGGAGTTATACGATCAACTCGCCCCATGGGTCCTCGGCCTGGCCCGGCGCATCCTCGACGACCCGGCCGAGGCCGACGAGGTGCTCAGCGACGTGTTCGTGCAGATCTGGGAGCACATCGACCGGCACGACGCCCGCCGCGGGGCGCTCACCCCGTGGGTACTGTCGATCGCGCGCACGCGCGCCCTCGACGCGCTGCGGCGCCGGCGGCGGTGGTGGCGCAAAGCGGAACGCTGGGGCGAAGCGCACCTCGCCGAGGACGGCGGCACGCTCTCCCCGCCCGACCCCGGCGAAGCCGGCGTGCCGGGGTGGCCAGTGCATCAGGAAGTGCACGCCGCGCTCGCGGGGCTCCCCGAGGAGCAGCGGCGCGTGGTGGTGTTGGCGTACTTCGAGGGACTCACCCACTCGGAGATCGCCCGGCGCACCGATCAGCCGCTGGGTACGGTGAAAACGCGCCTGCGCATCGCTCATGCGAAGCTGGCGGAGGGCTTGAAGCACCTCAAGGATTGGCGGCGATGACCGACTGGCTGGGCATGACCCCGCGTCCCGTGGCGCCGCGCGCGGAGCTGCGCGCGGCGGTGCTGGCGCGCGCCCGCGGCGCCGGGCGGCGCCCGCGGTGGGCGGCCGCTACCGCACTCGTGGCCGTGGTTCTGCTCGTCGTGGCCGGGGCCTGGTGGGCGGGCGTTTCGCTGCAGCGGTTGGGCGGCCGGGTGCGCGCGCTCGAGACCCGGCTCGCGGCGGCCCAGGATACGATGCGCCTGCTGCGCGGGCCGGGGACGCGGGTGGTGCAGGTCCCGGTGCGCACCGCGGGCCGTCTCGGTTCGGTGACTCTCTTCGCCGACACCGTGGCGGGCCGGTGGTACGTAGCCTGCGAGAACCTCGCTGCCAACCGGCCCGACGAGGCGTATCAGCTGTGGTTCGCGACGGACGCGGGAATGGTCACGGCGGCCCTGATGCCGATGGACCGCTCGGAGCCGATGTGGATGGCGCTGGGAATCCCGGCGGGCGTCGCCCGCGTGACGGGGGCCGCGATGAGCATCGAGCCGCGGCGAGGCTCGCCGTCGCCGACGGGGCCGATGCTGTTCCGCTTGAACCTCTAGCCCTTCCCGGCCGCCAGTTCGTGGACGGTGACCAGATCCACGATCTTGAGGCGGCGCTTGCCGACCGGCAGGGCGATCGTCACCGCGTCGCCCACCTTGCCGCCGACGAGCGCCTTGCCGAGCGGCGACGCCATCGATACCGCCATCTCGTCGGCCCCCTCGTCGCCGTCCACGAACTCCCCCAGCGTGAGCGCGTACACTTCCTTCTTCTTGGTGTCGAGGTCGTGCACGGTGACGCGCGAGCCGAACCCCACGCGGTCGCGCGGGATGTCCTTCTCCGACACGTCCGACAGCTTGCCGAGGCGCAGCCGCAGGTGCGAGAGGCGGGAGGTGACGAACTGCTGGCGCTCCAGCGCCGCCTTGAATTCGGAGTTCTCCCGCAAATCCCCATGGGCGCGGGCCTTCTCGATTTCCTTGGGGAGGACGAAGTTCAGCTCGTGATTGAGCCGTTCGACTTCGTCGTACAGTTTCTGCTTGAGCGCGTCGAGCATAGCCAGGGGCTGAGAAGCTAGGCATAATACCCGGGGAATGCCACTCAATATCCGCACCTACCACGAGCTGACGGAGCCGGATCGCTCCGGCCTCGGCGAGCAGATCGCCACCCAGCGCCGCCGGCTGGCGGCTCGGCTGGCCGCCGTCGGCCGCGTGATCGTCGTGATGAGCGGCAAGGGCGGGGTCGGCAAGAGCTTCGTCACCGCCCACCTCGCCCGGGCCCTCGCCCGCGCCGGACGGGCGGTGGGCGTGCTCGACGCGGACTTGAACGGCCCCACTGTCGCCGGCCTGCTCGAGGCCGGGACCGCGCGGCTTGTCGTCGGGGAGGACGCCGTGCTCCCCGCGACCGGCAGCGACGGCGTCCGCCTGGTGTCGATGGCGCAGCTGCTGGCCGACGGCCAGCCGCTCGCGTTCAAGGGCCCGCCGGCCGAGAGCTTCGTGTGGCGCGGGGCCGCCGAAGCCGGCGCGATCCGCGAGTTGCTCGCCGACGTCGCGTGGGGCCCGCTCGATGTGCTGCTGCTCGACCTGCCCCCCGGGATGCAGCGGTTCCTCGAGCTGTGTGACCTCCTCCCGGCCCCGCCCGCGGTGCTCACGGTGACGATCCCGACGCCGGAGTCCCGCGACGCGGTGCGGCGGGCGCTGCGTGCCGCCACCGAGCGTCGTTCGCCGCTCCTCGGCGTCGTCGAGAACATGGTGGACGGGCCGTTCGCCGGGACGGCGGGCGCCGATCTCGCGGTAGAGTTCGGGGTTCCGGTGCTGGCCCGGATCCCCTGGCACCCGACACCCGACACCTGGGCGGTGTTGGCGGGGCGGCTGGGATGAAATTCCTGTGTGTCGAGTGCGACCGGCAGATGACGTTCGAGGAGCGCCAGCTTCCGGGCGACGGCACCCTCGCCGCCGCGTTTCGCTGCCCCAAGTGCGGGCGCGCCGTGGCGCTGCTCACCAACCCCATGGAGACCCAGCTCGTCTCGTCGCTCGGCGTGAAGATCGGCGGCGCGACGGTTCCCGCCGAGCCGCTCGAGACGATCCGCGGTATGGTGGCGACGGGCCGCGACGACGCCTTTACCGACGACCGACAACCGACAACCGGAAACAGCCCGGCCTGGTCAACGGAAGCCCAGGACCGTCTGTCCCGCGTCCCCGGCTTCGTGCGCGGCATGGTCAAGAAGATCTACGCCGACTATGCCAAAGAACGCGGCATCGACGAGATCACGCCCGCCGTGATGGACGCGGCCCGCTCCGAGCTCGGCTTGGAGGAGATGTGAGCGACTGCGACGAGCGCATCGTCGCCGGGCTGCGCGTCCGCATCGACCGTACGCTCTGCGTCGGTTTCGGCGACTGCATCAAGGAGGCGCCGGAGGGTTTCAAGTTGGACGGCGACGGTGTCGCCGTCTTCGTCGACCCCGATGCCGTCGAGCGCGACCGCCTGCTGCGCGCGTGCGACGCCTGCCCCGTCGACGCGATCTCTGTGTGGGACACCGACGGCAGGCAACTGGTGCCGACTTCCGCGTAACTTGACAGCCTGTTAACCGAGTCACATACTCGCCCCGCCTCGCGAGGGAGAGCCCGGTGTATCGAGAAATCTTCGTGCCCGTCGACAACTCCCAGCATTCCGATTGGGCCGTCGCGCGCGCCATCGAGCTGGCCCGCCGCTCCGGCGGCCGCCTCACCGGCAACCACGTCTACGCCGCCCGCCTCCACGACGTTCGCTTCCGCCAGCTGGAGACCGGCCTGCCCGCGCAGTTCCAGACCCCCGACGAGATCAAGCGGCAGCGCAAGATCCACGACAAGCTGATCGAGAAGGGCCTGCAGCTCATCGCCGACAGCTTCCTCGATGAGTTCGGGAAGAAGTGCGCGGCGGCGGGCGTCGGCATCACCCGGCAGCTGCTCGAGGGGATCAATTACGAGGAGATCGTCAACGAGGTGAATCGCGGCGCGGGGCGCCTCCCGGGACTCATCGGCTTCGACCCCAACCGCGCGGCCGGCTACGACGGCGGCGCCAAAACCCGCGGCGACGTCAAGGTCGGCGCCAACGGCCGGCTCGTCGCCGAAGACGAGGACCAGGCCGCCCGCCTCGTCGGCTCCTCGGGGCGCCAGTACGATCTGCTCGCCATCGGCGCCCACGGGCTGGGCCGCCAGCCGTACTCCCAACTGGGCGGCGTCGTCTCCCGGGTACTGCGCGGCATCGAGCGCGACGTGCTGCTGGTGCGCGACGACCGGCCGCTCCAGGGCGGGCGCTTCCTGGTGTGCGTCGACGGGTCGTCCTACAGCTACATGGCGATGCGCGCCGCGTTAGAGCTGGCCCAGCAGTTCGGGGCCTCGCTGTACGTGTGCAGCGCCTTCGACGTGGAGTACCACCACGTCGTCTTCCACAACATCAAGGACGTGCTCTCCGTCCAGGCCTCCAAAGTCTTCAAGTTCGAGGAGCAGGAGGAGCTGCACAACAACATCATCGACAAGGGGCTCTTGAAGCTCTGCCAGGCGAACCTGAAGCGCGCCGAGGTCATGGCGGGGCAGTATCCCGGCGTCCCCCTGAAGACCCAGATCCTCGTCGGCAAACCATTCCAGGTGGTGCTGCAGTGGGCGGCGGAGATCGAACCGACGCTGCTCGTCCTCGCGCGCCACGGCGCGCACCGCATCGAGGGGACCGACCTGGGCTCGCAGGCCGAGAACCTCGTCCGTCTGGCAACCTGCAACGTGCTGCTGGTGGGCACGGTGGGGGTCCGGCCCGAGGACATCCCCTGGATCGAGGAGGACGGCCAGGCGGGGCTGCCGTGGGCGCCGGACGCCGAAGTGCGCATCCTGCGCGTGCCGCCGTTCGCCCAGGGGATCGCGCGGCGCGCGGTCGAAGAGTACGTGCTGGAGCACACCCGAAAGGACTCCCTGCCGGTCGCGAACGGCCAACTTCCTACCGTCACGAACAAGTGGCTCGATGAGGCGATCCAGAAGCTGCTCCCCACGCATATGCAGCTCATCATGGGGATCGGGACCGCCGAGGAGATCGCCCTGGCCGAGGTGAAGGCGCAGGAGCAGCTCAAGGCGACGAAGGTGCGCGGGTCCGACGCCGATCCCGAGCCGGCGGCGGAGGTCGAGGTGACGTGCCCGGTGACCGGCGCGGTCTCGACGCGGGCGCGCGTCGCCACCGACCCGGTCGTCTGGACCGAGGAGGCGTGGGCGCGGCTACAGGCGGTGCCGCTGATCGCGCGGCCGCTCGCGCGCAACACCGTCGAGCGCTTCGCGCGCAATCACGCGATCTGGCGCGTCACGACGCCCGTCATGGACGAGAACAAGCAGGCGATGATCGAGGCCGACGAGTTCGACGTCGAGACGATGATGGTGATGTTCCAGGAGCTGCGCGCCAAGCAGATCCGGGCGGAAGCCGAGGGCGGCGACGCGCTCTCCCCCGAGATGCGCGCGTTCATCGAGGAGGCGAAGGCCCAGGGCATCACCCGCTGCCCGATCCGCGACATCGAAGAGAAGGTGGGGAAGTGCCCGGTGGACTTCCGCGGCGCCACGCCGGAGGAAGCCAAGAGGGCCGTGGAGCAGCTGCTGCCGTGAGGTTCGTCCCGCATGTCGTCGCCTGGAACCTCACGCGGCGCTGCAACCTGGAGTGCGCCCACTGCTACATCGCGGCGGGGCCGCGCGAGACGGCGACCGGCGAGTTGGACACGGCCGAGTGCCGGCGCATCGCGGACGAGATCCTCGCGGTCAATCCCACCCCACTGCTCATCCTCTCCGGGGGCGAGCCGCTGCTGCGGCCGGACTTGGAGGAGCTGGCGGCCCACGCCGCCGCCGGCGGGGCGACGGTAGTCGTCGGCACGAACGGCACGCTGCTCACCGACCAGCGTATCGCGGCGCTCAAGGCCGCCGGGGTGCGCGGGGTGGCGGTGAGTATTGATTCGCTGCGCCCCACCTACCACGACAACTTCCGCCACGGCAAAGGCTCCCTGGCCGCGACGACTGCGGCACTGGGACGCCTGACTGCCCACCGCATGGACTTCATCATCCAGACGACCGCGACCAAGGGGAATCGGACGGAGCTCGCGGGGCTGGCGGCGTGGGCGGCGGAGCAGGGCGCGGTCGCTTTCAACTGCTACTTCCTCGTCGCCACGGGACGCGGCGCCGGGCTCTCCGACCTCGCTCCGCTCGAGTACGAGGCAGTGCTCGGCGACCTGGCCCGCTGGGAGCGGCAGTACCGGGGGCGGATGTTGGTGCGCGCCAAGTGCGCGCCGCACTTCATGCGCCTCGTGCACGACACGGATCCGGACTCCCCGGTCCTGAACTACGAGACCCGCTGCCCGTGCGGCGTGCAGTACTGCCGCATCACCCCGGATGGGCAGCTCACGCCGTGCCCCTACCTGCCGGAAGCGGCCGGGGATCTCCGGCGCGAAAGCTTCGCCGAGATCTGGCGGGAAGCGCCGCTGCTGCGCCGGCTCCGCGAGGGCGCGCTGGGTGGCAAGTGCGGCGCGTGCGAGTACCGGAAGTTGTGCGGAGGCTGTCGCGCCCGGGCGTATGCCACGCAGGGGGACGTGCTGGCGGCGGACCCCTCGTGCGTTTACGAGCCGTCCCCGGGCGCGGCGGTCTTCGAACCGCGGCAGGCTGTGACGTACGGCGCCGAGTTCACACCGGGGCTCAAGTGGGACGCGGCCGCGCGAGCGCGCATGGCGCGCATCCCCTCGTTCGTGCGCGCGGTGGTGATGCAGCGGGTGGAGGAGTACGCCCGCAGGCACGGGAAACGCGAGATCACGCCGGCGCTGCTCAGCGAGGTCCGCGGCGCGCTGCCTGTCGACTTCTCCAAGAAGCGCCCCTTCTTCGTGACTGATGTCTGATGTCTGACGTCTTACTGGCCCTGCAGGCTGCCGCCGACACGACGCGCGCCTACGGCGAGTTTCCGGTCATCGGCGCGCGCGGGGCAGTGTGGGTCGCCGCCGAGGTGCACCTGATGTTCGCCGCGTTCGTACTCGGAGTGCCGCTGTTCGCGGTCGTCGCCGAGGCGATCGGCGTCGTCGGCAAGGACCAGCGCTACGACCGCCTCGCCAAGGAGTTCACGCGGCTGTTGCTCGTCGCCTACAGCGCGACGGCCATCTGGGGCGCGGTGCTGACGTTCCTGCTCTCGACCCTGTACCCGCGCTTCTGGGCGTACCTCACGGCGGTGTTCGGTCCCTCGATGTGGGCCTACGTGGGGCTGTTCTTCTTCGAGTCGTTCACCCTCTACCTCTATTACTACGGCTGGGAGCGCTGGCACCAGGGCCGCTCCAAGGTCGTGCACCTGGGACTCGGCGTCCTGCTCAACGTGTGGGGCACGATCGTGATGCTCATCGCGAACTCGTGGCTCACTTACATGATGACCCCGCCGCGCGACATCACGCCCACCACCGACCCCGCCTCCATCAAGCTGTGGCACGCCATCGCCAACGCGACCTGGATGCCGATCAACATCCACCGCCTCATCGCCAACGTGGTGTTCGGCGGCGCCATCGTCGGCGCGTACGCGAGCTACCGCTTCCTCGCCGCTAAGACCGAGGAAGAGCGCGCCCATTACGACTGGATGGGGTACGTCGGCAACTTCATCGCCATCTCCGCCCTGATCGTGCTGCCGTTCGCGGGTTACTGGCTGGGCCGCGAGATCTACCAGTACGACCAGTCCATGGGGATCACGATGATGGGCGGCTTCATGAGCTGGCTGTGGGTGATTCAGGCGTTCCTGATCGCGGTGCTGTTCCTCGCGGGGAACTACTACCTGTGGATCGGGATGGGCCGCATCCCCGGCGCCGAGCGGTTCCGCCCCTATACCAAGTACCTGCTGATGGTGCTGGTGCTGGGAGCGATCGTCTGGGGCACCCCGCACACCATGATCGCCGACGCGCGCGAGCTCGCCGCGATGGGCGGCTCGCACCACCCGCTGCTCGGCGCCCTGGGCGTGATGAGCGCCAAGAACTCCGCCGTCAACCTGATGATCCTCACCACCTTCCTCTCGTTTCTCATGTACCGCCGCGCCAACACGCGGCCGGTCGTGCCGTGGGCGCGGACGGGGACGTGGATCCAGGCGGGGATGTTCGGCGTCGCGGCGCTGGTGGTGCTGTACTTCGGGATCAAGGGGTACTTCGTCGAAGCGATCGTCCGCATCGGGTACAGCGTCTACCAGGTCGGCGCCGTGCTCGCCTGCATCGTGTTCGTCACCACGATCGACATCCTCATGGGGCGCGGCGCGCAGTCGCTGGGCGCGATCCGCTGGGGCAAGATGCCGGCGCGCTCGCAGTACGCGCTGTTCGTGCTGGCGGTCACCTTCACCTGGCTGATGGGCCTCATGGGCTTCGCCAGGAGCGGCATCCGCCAGCACTGGCACGTCTGGCAGCTCGTCCAGGACACGAGCAAGTACGCCGCCACGCCCGCGCTGGGCTACGCCGCGAAGATGATCAGCGCGTGCGTGCTGATCTTCCTCACGCTCGTCGCCTTCGTCTTCTGGCTCGGCGGGCTCGCCGAGAAGTCGACGTTCGTTCCCAGTAGCGAGAAAAGGGAGAAGGAGGGCGCCCGTGTGGGGCACTAACCTCCGCATCGTCCTGGTCGTCCTGGGGACGCTGGCGCTGTACACGCTCATCGCCAACAAGATTCCGCAGGTGCAGTCCGAAGTGCCGCAGACGCTGACGCTCGGGCCCAACGTCACGACCGAGCAGCTGGTGGCGGCGGGCGAGAAGGTCTACAACGGCGCCGGCGGCTGCACCACGTGCCACGGGCTCGGCACCCGCGCTCCGAACCTGCTGACGGACGAGAAAGGCCAGGGACCGATCGGCGCGCGGTGCGGGCGCCGCGAGCCGGGGAAGACGTGCAAGCAGTATCTGTTCGAGTCGCTCGACAACCCCACCGCCTACGTCGTCGCCGGCTACCAGCCGATCATGCCGGTCATGACGCGCCAGCTCCCGCCCGAGCAGATTTGGGCGGTGATCGCGTTCCTGGAATCCCAGGGCGGCACGGAGGACGTCACGGGGGCGGACATTCCAGCCTCCGCCCCCCCATCCCCACCGGGGGGTGGGGGGACGGGGGCTGGAGGTGTTGCGGGGGGGAGTACCGATCCCATGACGCTGTTCCGCGCCGCGGGCTGCGTCGGCTGCCACAAGATCGGCGCCGAGGGCGGCAACGTCGGGCCGGACCTCTCGCACGTGGGGGCGCGGCGCTCGGCGGAATCGATCCGGACCAAGATCCTCGACCCCGCGTCGTCCACCGCGCGCGGCTTCGAGCGCTTCGCCGGCATCATGCCGAAAACCTTCGGGACGACGCTCACCGCCGCTCAGTTCGAGGCGCTGGTGCGGTTCCTGGCGGCCCACAAATGAAGCATCCGTTCTGGCAGGCGGTGGGCATCCTGGCGCTCGCGTTCGTCGTCATCGAGTGGGGGATCCCGCTCCTCCCCGGCAGCGCGCTCGTCCCGGCGAGCGTCGTGCTCCAGTACATGGTGACGGTGCTCGCCGGCGTGCTCATCTACGTGAGCGACGACGAAGCCCGCTGGCGCAGGTTCCGCGAGCCGATCCAGGCGGCGCTGGTCCAGCCGCGCTTGAAGCCGGTGCGTCTCGGCGGCCTCGTCGTCGTGCCGCTCGTCGTCGGCTGGATCGCCTATGGCCAGGTGCGCAGCGCGGTGCAGGCGCCGCCCAACCTCCGCTCCATCCATCCGGCGCCTCCCGCGGAGATCACGTTCCGCGGCAAGTCAATGACGCTCTCCGGCCTCGACAACCCGCTGCGCCAGCACGCCGACTCGCTGCCGGTCTACATCGCCGCCGGCAAGCGGATCTACTATCAGAACTGCCTCCCCTGTCACGGCGACCGTCTGGACGGCCTGGGCCACTTCGCCCCCGGGTTCAACCCGTTGCCGGCCAACTTCCAGGACAACGGCACGATCGCGCAGCTCACCGAGAGCTTCGTCTTCTGGCGCGTGGCCAAGGGCGGGCCGGGCCTGCCGCGCGAGGGCACGCCGTGGAACTCCGCGATGCCCAAGTGGGAGGACTTCCTCACCGAGCGCGAGATCTGGGAGGTCGTGCTGTTTCTGTACGATCAGACGGGGTGGAAGCCGCGCACCTGGGAACGGACCGCGGGAGGGACGCGGTGAGGGCCGTCGGACTGTCGGACAGTCGGACGGTCGGACTGTTAGGCGCAGTTGTAGTGGCCTTACTGTCAGTCAGTCAGACAGTCCGACTGTCCAGCCAAGACACCACTCGCGGCAAGACGGTCTACGTCAAGTGGTGCGCCGGCTGCCACGGCGAAGACGGGAAGGGCGACGGGCCCGCAGCCGCGTACATGCTTCCCCGTCCCCGGGACTTCACCGGCGCCGTGTACCAGATCCGCACCACCGCGAACGGCCAACTGCCGACCGACGCCGACCTGATGCGCTCGATCGACGACGGGCTGTTCGGCACGGCGATGCCGGGCTGGAAAGGCCGCCTGTCGGACGCCGAGCGGCGCGACGTGCTGGCGTACCTCAAGACGTTTTCTTCTTTCTTCGCCGACACCACGCAGCGCCCGGTGGCGCTCGCTTTCGGGCGCGAGCCCGGCAGCGACGCGCGCGTCGGCCGGCAGTTCTACGACTCGATCGGCTGCCGCAAGTGCCACGGCGATCAGGGCCGCGGCGACGGACCTTCGGCCCCGACCCTCAAGGACGACGCCGGTTTCCCGATCTTCGCCGCCGACCTCGCGCAAAGCTGGCGCTTCAACGGCGGGGGCGACGTCGCGGCGATCTACCGGCGCCTGCGCACCGGGCTCGACGGCACGCCGATGCCGTCGTTCAGCGACTTGATCGACCAGAAGTTCCTGACCGCCGACGAGCTGTGGCATCTGGCGCAGTACGTGCGCTCCCTGTCGCCGACGCGGCCCCCGGAGCTGCGCGACGTGATCCATGCCCCGGCGGCGCGCGGAGCCCTGCCCGCCGCGCCCGACGACTCGGCGTGGAACCGCGTGGAGCCCTCGTGGTTCCCGCTCGTCGGGCAGGTGATTCACAAGAGCCGCTGGTTCACGCCCGCGATTGCCGGCGTGTGGGTGCAGGCGCTGCACGACGGCCGCGCGCTTGCGCTGCGGATCACCTGGGACGACCGTTCGCAGAGCCCCGACAGCGCGTGGCGGCCGTTCACGCAGCGGGTGCTCGCCAGCGTCGCCGGCGACGACTCGACGCCGCCCGCCGCCGCGCTCTGGCCCGACCAGCTGATCGTGCAGTTCCCGACGAAGGTCCCCGAGGGGATGGAGCGCCCCTACTTCCTGATGGGCGCGACCACGCAGCCGGTGTATCAGTGGCGCTGGACCAGCGCCCTTCGTACATCGGGGCGCGCGGTCGCGGGGCTCGCCCGTGGGATCGAGCGTTTCGATTCGCTCCCCGCGGGGTCGGCACCGGCGGCGCAAGCGGTGTATGACCACGGGCAGTGGCGGCTGGTGCTGACCCGCGCCCTTGCGACGCCCGACACCGCTGACGACCTTCAGTTCAGGACCGGGCGGGCCATCCCGGTCGCCTTCTTCGGCCAGGACGGGTCGAACGGGGAATTCGGCACCCGGATGGCCGTCAGCACCTGGTATTTTCTCGCCCTCGATCAGCCGACGCCGCCGCGGGTGTTCGTCACCCCGGTGGTCGCGATTGCCGTGACGCTCGGGCTCGGATTGGTGCTCGTGCGGCGGGCGCAGCAGCGGGGCACGAGGGCCTAAAGACTCGAACGGGGGGAATGATGCGCGCGTTGGGAATGATGGCGGTAGCGGTTGCCGGGGTCGTCGGGCTCGCTGCGGCAGGGCGGTCCTCGCAGGCGGGCGGCACGGTCGCGGGGAAGGTGCGCTTCACCGGCGCCAAGCCGCTGATGGCGAAAATCGACATGAGTGACGAGTCGGTGTGCAAGGCGAAGTACACCGCGCCGCCCACCGAGGAGACGGTGGTCGTGAACGCCAACGGGACGCTCGCCAACGTGTTCGTGTATGTGAAGGCCGGGCTCCCGGCCGACTACGCGGCGCCGGCGCCGGCGGAAGACGTCGTCCTCGACCAGAACGGCTGCCGCTACCATCCCCACGTGCTGGGGATCCGGGTCGGCCAGAAGCTCGCCATCAAGAACAGCGACGGCCTCCTCCACAACATCAAGGCGATGGGCAAGCAGAACCGGCCCTTCAACGTCAGCCAGCCGACCTCGATGACGACCGAGCGGGTGTTCACCGCGCCCGAAGTGATGGTGCCGCTCGAGTGCAACGTCCACGGCTGGATGCACGCCTACCTCGGCGTCCTGCCGCACTCCTTCTTCGCGGTGACCGGAACCGACGGCAGCTTCTCGCTCAAGGGCCTGCCGCCCGGGACCTACACCATCGAGGCGTGGCACGAGAAGTACGGGACGCAGGTCGCCACGGTGACCGTGACGGCGGGCGGCGCCAAGACGCAGGACTTCACGTTCACCGCTCGGTAAGGGAGACCACCTCATGTCCTGGTGGCTGCCGCTCCAAGGCTCGACGTTCGCGCCGCAAATCGATGGGCTGTTCATCGCGATCCTGATCATCACAGGGCTGGCCTTCGTGATCGTGGAGGCCGGGCTGATCTGGTTCGTGATCAAGTACCGCGGTCGCCCGGGGCGCAAAGGACACTACACGCACGGCAGCGCCAAGGCCGAGGTGATCTGGACCGCGATTCCGGCGGTCACCGTCGTCGCGCTGGGGCTGGTGAGCAACCACTACTGGAAGGAGATCAAGGGCCGCGACTCGATCCCCGCCGACGCCTATCCGATCGGCATCCACGCGAAGCAGTTCGAGTGGCAGGTGACCTACCCCGGCCCGGACGGCCAGCTCGGCACCGCGGACGACTTTACCGTCCGCAACCAGCTGCACGTGCCGGTGGGCCGCAACATCGTCGTGGTGCTCACTTCGGAGGACGTGGTGCACTCGTTCTGGGTGCCGGTGCTGCGCGTCAAGCAGGACGCGGTGCCGGGGATGACGATCCGCGCGTGGTTCCAGGCGACGGTGCCGGGTGAGTACGAGCTCGGCTGCGCGGAGCTGTGCGGGATGGGGCACTATCGCATGCGGGCTCGGGTGTTCATCCACACGCCCGCGGAGTTCACCGCCTGGATGCAGCAGCAGATCCAAGGAGGGGCCACGTCATGAGCGGCATCGCCGCGGCCGCGCCGGCCGTCCACGCGCACCACGACGACCGGAGTTTCATCCGCAAGTACATCTTCTCGACCGATCACAAGATCATCGGGATCCAGTTCCTCTTCGTCAGCCTCTTCTTCCTGTTTCTGGGGGGGCTGCTGGCGATGCAGATCCGCTGGCAGCTGGGCTACCCCGGGCGGCCGATGCCGGGCGGCGGGATTCTCCCCGAGACGATGGCGCCAGGCGGGGTGATCCTTCCCGAGTACTACATCCAGCTGGTGACGATGCACGGCACGTTCATGGTGTTCTTCGCCATCATGCCGCTGCTCGTCGGCGTGTTCGCCAACTATCTGATCCCGCTGAAGATCGGCGCGCACGACATGGCGTTCCCGCGCATCAACATGTGGTCGTTCTGGAGCGCGTTCACGGGCGGCCTCGTGATGTTCGCGAGCCTCTTCGTGCCCGAGGGCGCGGCCCGCGCAGGCTGGACGATGTACGCGCCGCTCTCGGCCCGGCACGACCTCTCCGGGGCGGGGCTCGGCCAGGAGCTGTGGTCGATCTCCATCGTGCTGCTCGGCCTCTCCTCGATCCTCGGCTCGCTCAACTACATCACCACCATCATCAACAACCGCACGCCGGGGATGACGTGGTTCCGCCTGCCGCTGTCGGTGTGGGCGCTGTTCATCACGGCGATCCTGGGGCTCCTCGCCCTGCCCGTGCTCTCCGGCGCGGCGATCATGCTGCTGTTCGAGCAGATCCTGGGGACCCACTTCTTCGATCCGGCCGCCGGCGGGCAGGTGCTCCTATGGCAGCACCTGTTCTGGTTCTTCGGGCACCCCGAGGTCTACATCCTCATCCTGCCCGCGATGGGCATGGTCTCCGACATCGTCGCCAACGGCAGCCGCAAGCCGATCTTCGGCTACCACTCGATGGTGTTCGCGCTCGTCGGCATCGGGTTCCTGGGGTGGGTCGTGTGGGGCCACCACATGTTCATGAGCGGGATGAACCCGACGCTCGGCTCGACGTTCATGGTGACCACCATGATCATCTCGGTCCCGTCGGCGATCAAAGTGTTCAACTGGATGGGCACGATGTGGCGGGGCAACCTGCGCTTCCACGTGCCGATGCTGAACGCGATCGGGTTCGTCGCCATGTTCGTCATCGGCGGGCTGTCGGGCGTGTTCATGGCGGCGACGCCGGTGGACATGCCGATCCACGACACGTACTTCATCGTCGCGCACATCCACTACGTGCTGTTCGGCGGCAGCCTGTTCGCGCTGTTCGGGGCGATCACCTTCTGGTACCCGAACATGTTCGGCAAGATGATGAACGAGCGCTGGGGGAAGATCCACTTCTGGCTCACGATGCTGTTCTTCAACCTGACATTCTTCCCGATGCACATCCTCGGCATGGGCGGGCACATGCGTCGGATCTACGATCCGACGCAGTACAATTTCCTCAAGCCCTACCAGCCGATGAACACGTTCATCACGATCGCGGCGTTCGCGCTGTTCGCCTCGCAGCTGATTTTCGCGTTGAACTTCATCCTCAGTCTCAGGTGGGGGAAGAAAGCGCCGCTGAACCCGTGGGAGGACAACGGCCTGGAGTGGACGCTGCCCACGCCGCCGCCGCACGGCAACTGGGACCGGCCCCCGACCGTGTACCGGGGCCCCTACGAGTACAGCGCGCCCCAGGTCGCCGAGGACTACCTGCCGCAAGCCAAGAAGCTCCCCACCGACCGCGAGCCGGCCGCCGCGCCGGTTGCGGGCCACTGACGCCGAAAGGGATTCCATGGCGCACGCGACCGCAACCGTCGATGTGATGCGACCCCCGGCGCCCGCCGAGCGGGGCGTCGACGTCTACAACCTGAAGCTGGGGATGTGGGTGTTCCTGGCGTCGGAAGTGATGTTCTTCACGGCGCTGATCGGCTCCTACATCGTCCTGCGTTTCGGCGCCTCCCCCAACCCGTGGGCGCAGCCGGGCAAAGTCCTGAGCATCCAGATCACGGCGTTCAACACCTTCCTCCTCATTTGTTCGTCCGTCTCGATGGTGAAGGCGTACGCGTCCATCGCCGACGGCAACGTGAAGCTGATGAAGGTGTGGCTGCTCGTGACGATCCTCTGCGGCGCCACGTTCGTGGGTATTCAGGTCTACGAGTACACGCACCTCATCCACCACGGCTTCCAGCCGAGCGGCTACCGCGAGGGGAGCGAGCTGGCAGAGCTGGCCGCGGCGAATCCGGTCCCCTACGGTGCGGCGACGGCGGGGCTGTACGGGTCCACGTTCTTCACGATGACCGGGTTCCACGGTTTCCACGTGACCTGCGGCGTCATCTCGATGACCTACGTGTTCATCCGGGCGCTGCGCGGCAAGTACAGCCAGCAGGACCATCGCGGCATCGAGGTGATCGGCCTGTACTGGCACTTCGTCGACCTGGTGTGGATCATCCTCTTCACGATCGTCTACCTGATCTGAGGACGACTCATGGCCGAGACGCGCCACGCGCATCCGCCGTACCTGCTGATCTGGCTCTACCTGTTCGTGCTGACGGTCGCCGAGATCGCGCTCGCGTTCGAGCTGCCGTTTTCGCGGAACGTGAAGTTGATCCTGCTGCTGCTCCTGGCGCTCTGGAAGGCATTCTTGGTCGCCATGTTCTTCATGCACCTGAAATTCGAAAAGTGGAACCTGCGACTGATCGCGATCGTGCCGCTGCCGCTGGCGCTGATTCTGGTGCTGGCCGTCATCACCGA
>Ga0209376_1002114_pt1 | contig 19163 bp, 14 predicted proteins | sample GraSoiAngelo_134_FD_185891 | JGI IMG/M metagenome (GOLD analysis project Ga0209376, IMG submission 185891) | Grasslands soil microbial communities from the Angelo Coastal Reserve, California, USA - 14_0929_05_30cm (SPAdes) (version 2) | ecosystem: Environmental > Terrestrial > Soil > Grasslands ... | reverse complement strand
CACTGCGCTCTTCGCAGCGACGATCGCCATCGTCCAGGTCGACATCAAGCGCGTGCTCGCGTACTCGACCATGAGCCAGATCGGCTATATGTTCCTCGCGGTCGGTATAGGCGCCTACACCGCCGGCTTCTTCCACCTGCTCTCGCACGCATTCTTCAAAGCGCTTCTCTTCATGGCAGCCGGGAACGTCATCCACGCGATGCACGACGAGCAGGACATGCGCAAGTACGGCGGCCTGTGGAATCAGATGCGGCCGACGGCGATCACCTTCCTCGTCGGCTCGCTGTCTCTGGTGGGGGTGATCCCGTTCGTCGGTTTCTTTTCCAAGGAGCAGATCCTCGGCCTCGCGTTCTCCAAGCCCGACGACAACATGGTCCACGTCCTCTGGGGGGTCGGCTTCGCCACCGCGCTGATCACCGGCTTCTACACCGGGCGCATGTGGTGGCTGTCGTTCTGGGGCAAGCCGTCGCCCCAGCGTCCGGTCGAGCATCCACATGCGCCGCGACTGGTCATGATGGTCCCGGTCGCCATCCTGGCGATCCTCGCCACGGTAGGCGGATTCATCCAGACCACGGCGATCGGTATCGGACCCTCGACCGTGACGGATTTTCTTGCCTCAGCTGTCGGGTCGCAGCGGTGGGAAGGCGGCGGCGCCGAGATCGCCGTGACCTTCCTCACCATGATCCTCGCGGCCGGCGTGTTCGCCTGGGCGCTGTACAGCCGCCCCTGGTCGGCGTACGCGCCCTGGGCGCAGCGCCTGCTCGAGCGAAAGTACTACTTCGACGAGATCTACGACTGGGCCTTCGCACGCCCGACAGACTGGGTCGCGGGTTTTGCCCTTCGCGACATCGAAAGGCCGGTCATCGACGCCGCCGTCGTCGACACCGGGCTTCTCGCGCGAGCCGGCGCGGGCGGTCTGAGCCTGACCCAGAGTGGCTACTTCCGGAACTACGTGCTCGTCTTCGTAGGCGGTGCCGTCGTCGCCGCGGTGATCCTGATCGTGAGGGCGAACTCGTGACCCTTACCGCCTTGTGGCTCATGCCGCTGCTCGGGGGGGCGCTGGTCGCTTTTCTTCCGCCGCGCCTTGCGAAGTGGTTCGGCCTGCTGGTGGCGCTTGTCGTCCTTGTCATCGCCGGCTTCGTCGCGCTGAATTTCGCGCCCGACTATCGCGGGTTCCAGTTCACCGAGAAGGTGGCGTGGATCCCGCAGTTCAGCATCTTCTACCGCCTCGGGGTGGATGGCATCAGCCTGTGGCTTCTCCTGCTGAACGCCTTCTTGACCGTGATCGCGATCGCGGCCACACCGGTCACGCCGCGCACGGGTGGGTTCGTCGGCCTGATGCTCGCGATGGCGGCGGGCCTGGCCGGGGTCTTCATGGCCACCGACCTCGTGCTCTTCTACGTGTTCTGGGAGGCGATGCTGATTCCCGCCTACTTCCTCCTGTGGCTGTATGGCGAGGGCCCACGGCCCGGCTGGGCCGCCCTGAAGTTCGTCCTCTACACCCTGGTCGGATCTCTTCTGATGCTGGTCGGCGTGATCGGCGAGTACGTCGCCACCGGCCACCAGACCTTCGACCTCGCCGAGCTCGCCAAGCTGGCCCCGTCACCGTCGCTTCAGTTCGCCCTCTTCTTCGTTTTCGCGCTTGCATTCGCGATCAAGACTCCGCTCTTTCCGTTCCACAGCTGGCTGCCCGACGCCTACAACGCAGCGCCGGTGCCGATGCTGATCACGTTCGCCGGTGTCATGGGCAAGGCGGGCGCGTACGGCTTCCTGCGCATCGCGATCCCGCTCTTCCCGCAACCTGTGGACTGGTGGGACTGGCGCTGGGTCATCCCCGTCCTCGCCGTTGCGGCGATCATCTGGGGGGCGCTCATGGCGCTCGTCCAGAGCGATATGAAGCTGCTGGTCTCCTACTCGAGCATCAGCCACATGGGCTTCATCGTGCTGGGCATCTTCGCCCTCAACGTGCAAGGCCAGCAAGGCGCGGTGCTGCAGATGGTCAACCACGGGATCATCATCGCGGCGCTCTTCCTGATCGTCGGCTGGATCGCCGAGACGACGGGCATCCGTGATCGCTCCGCGCTGGCCGGCCTGGCTCTGCGCATGCCGGTCATGGCCGGTGTATTTGCGGTCGTCACGTTCGCCGCGCTCGGGCTGCCGGGGCTCAACAGCTTCGTTGGCGAGTTCATGACCATGCTCGGCGCCTGGCAGCGGGCTCCGGTGCTCGCCGTCTTCGCCGCGATCGGCCTGGTCCTGACCCCCGTCTACATGCTCCGCCTGTTCCAGGGCGTGATGCAGGGGGTACCCGCCGGGCCGGTGCCGCGCTCGGACATCTACGCCGGGCAGCTCTCGCTGCTCGCGCCGTTGATCGTCCTGATGTTCGTGCTCGGTCTCGACCCGGCACTCCTCACCAACCTGATGACGTCGCTCGGCCAGACCGGGCTGGCTCACTGAAGTGCCGCCCGGTACAGACCTCACCTACTCGTGGTCGCAGGCTCTGGCGGACCTGGGACAGATCGCGCCGATCGTCGCCCTGGTCGGCTTCTTCCTCTTTGCGGTCGTGGTCGACCTGGTGCTTCCCCGCTCACGGCGCGGCGGGGCGGTCGCGATGTTTGCGGTCACCGGTTTCGCGCTTTCACTCCTGACGGCGGGTTATCGGTGGCTCTACGCGAGCGGCGGCTACGCGTACCACAAGTTCGCTACTGGCGATAGCTTCGCGCTCTTCTTCGAGATCCTGTTCGCCAGCCTGGGCATCCTGACGGTCGCGCTCTCGCATTCGTACCTCAGGAAGCGCGGCTTTCTCGAATCGGAGTTCCACATCCTGACCATGGCCGCGGTCATCGGGATGATGGTTCTCGGCTCGGCGACCTCCCTCGTGACCGTCTTCCTCGGACTTGAGCTGCTGTCGATCGCCCTGTACATCATGTGCGGCTTCGCTCGCGCGGATTTCCGTTCCCAGGAGGCGGCCGCGAAGTACCTCCTCGTCGGTGGGTTCGCGAGCGCGTTTGTCCTCTACGGGATGGCGCTCGTCTACGGAGGGGCGGGGACGACGGTCATCCCTGATATCGCGCAGCGACTCAGCGCCACCTCGGCGACCAATCCACTGATCCTCCTCGGCATCTTGCTGATGGGCGTCGGGTTTGCATTCAAGGTCTCGGCCGCGCCCTTCCACATGTGGACACCGGACGTCTACCAGGGCGCCCCGATCCCAGTCACTGCGTTCATGTCTGTCGGCACCAAGGCGGCGGCCTTCGCGATGATCGTGCGCGTCTTCGCCGGCGGCCTTCCCCACCTGGCGCCGGAGTGGCAGACCCTGCTCGCCGTCGTCGCGGCGACGAGCATGGTGGTCGGCAACCTGATGGCGATCACGCAGACGAGCCTGAAGCGGCTGCTCGCGTACTCCGGGGTCGCGCAGGCCGGCTACATCATGATCGGGGTCGTCGCGGGCGGCCCGAACGGGCTCCGGGCGGTCCTCTACTACCTCTTCGTCTACCTGTTCATGAACTTCGGCGCGTTCGCGGTGATCACGCTGCTGGCGGGGCCCGAAGGCGACCGCGACAGATTCGCCGACCTCGAGGGTCTCGGCCGCCGCAACCCGGTTCTGGCCGTGGCGATGACCATCTTCATGCTCTCGCTTGCCGGCTTCCCGCCGTCAGTCGGTTTCTTCGGCAAGCTGTTCCTGTTCACCGCCGGCGTGAGCGCCGGCTACACGTGGCTCGTCGTGCTCGCCGTCCTGATGAGCGTCGTCTCGGTCTTCTACTACGTACGCGTCCTGATCCCGATCTGGGCGCCCTCGCCGCGCCAGGATCGGGTACCACTGTCGATCAGCAGCAGCGCGACAGTCGTGCTGAGCGGAGTCGCTTCGCTGGCGCTGGGGATCTATCCGACGACGCTCTTGATCGCGGGCCAGCTCGGCGCGAACCCCATCAACCCGCCCTAGGGGCCTACTCTCGCCAGACCCCGGATAGCCCGGACTATCCGAGGTTTACCTCCGCCTCCTCTTCGGTTCCTCCGGACTAACCGGGCAGAGTGCCACGACGACCGGCCTAAGCCCGCAACTTCTCGAGGGCGGCCGCCAGCCGGCGTTTGCGGGTCTCGGATTGCTTGGCTTCCTCGAGGCTGCGGCTCATCTCCTTCTTGTTGGTGTAGGAGAGGGCGTCCCAGGCCGCGGTCGCTTTCTTGTCGCGCGCGATCGCCTTCGCCAGGTCGGCAGGCAGCTCGACGAGTCTGGGCGCCGTGTCCAGCTCCAGCTCCACCGTCACCGTGTCACCCTGCTTGACGCCCGCCGCTTCCTGGATCGACTTCAAGACACCGAGGCAATACGTCCCGTCACCCATTGGCATCAGCGATCCGCGGTAGGGCTGACCGGCGATCACAGCCTGGACCTTGGGCATTCCCTTCAAACCCAAGTTGGCCGCGACCTGCCGAGGGATCGGAACCAGGGTGCCGCCTCCTCCGCGAGGCGTGGCGCTGAGGACGCCCTTGAAACTCGGCATGTCGAGATTCTAGGCGGGGATCGGGGCTCCCTTGAAGTGGGGACGTGGGTAACGCGGGGGACTATAGGTGACGAACGACGGATCGAAGCTGAACCCGACAATCTGGTTCGCCGCGGCACCCAGCGACAGCGCGGATGAGTTGAGCGTCGAAGGCGCGAGTGCCGCGTCGTCCCAGCGGCCCGTGTCCATGCGCTTCAGAAGCACCTGTAACGCAGCGATCGTCTCGGCCGGGGTGAACGCGCAGTGTCCCGCCCGGTGCACGAAGACCTGGCGCAGCATCGCGGCGCTGTTCGCGGAGCCGACAACTTGCGCGTACGCCGCCTCATTCGGCGGAATCACAAGACCATCGCCGGTCGTGTGCACCGAAAGCACAGGGATGCTCAGGTTTCCGTCGAAGCTGATGAACCGGTCCAGGTATTGCGCGGCCCCGTAGTCAGGCTTGATGGTGGCGCCCGCGTTCAAGGTGCGCAGATCCGTCGACAGGTTGAGGCCGGCGGACGCGTACAGCGACCGCACGTCAGCACGATCAGGAGAGTTCGCCAGCAGCGCTCCGTAGTCGACGCCTTCGTTCCAGGACGGATTACCACCCGCGCGCTTTTCCAGCTCGCTGCGATAAGCGAAAGCAAAGTTGAAATCGACCTGCGACTCCCACGATCGCTGGGCCGCCGCGCGGGCGGCGTGGTCGCCCGCCGCCGGCTCGGCCTGGCGCGGGTCAAACCAACCTGGCAGGTCGATGACCGCCGCCACCAGCGCCAGTCGGGCCCGGCCTCGCGGCGTGGCGGCCGCCGCGGCGAACAGCTCGGTTGCGAGCTTGCGATTCGACTCCGGGTCGCGGATGTGGATCACCTGCAGCGCCGACAGGGGCGCGATGAGCGTCTTGAACGCGTACGCGGAGTCGAGCTCGGCGTTCCATGTCGCGATGCCCCCCGAGAGCACCCCGCACAGCGGCATCGCCGCCGCGAAACGATTCGGGTACAGCTGGATCAGGCCGGCGGTGACGATTCCGCCGAGCGATGCGCCCCAGGCCACAACGCGCTGCGGCTTGCCGACGTGGGCGGCGAAGAAGTCGAGAAGCGCGATCTGGTCCTTGAAAGCGTCCTCGAGGGCCCAGCCTGTCGAGCTGTACGCGGAACCCGCTATCGCGTAATGCTGGCCGAGCAGCCAGGTCCTCGCGTCTCCGGGCGGCGCCGCCTGCGGCCTGTTCGTGCCTCCCGGCGCGACATACCCGTGGCTGTAAAGGAACAGGGTGCCGTTCCATTGCGCGGGCACCTGGATGTCGTAGGCGGCCGCGCCGATCGATCCGGTGAGGGTCTGCGGGCCTGTCGTGTGCGTCGCCTGAGGCTTGGCCTGCTGCGAGCATGCCGTCAGTACAAGCACGAGTGCCACAAGGGCGCTGACCCGCACCCGGCTAGATGTTCGAGTGACCCTGGCCGCCATCAACTGCAATACAGGCGCCGGTGACGAGGTTTGCCTGGCGCGAGCACAAGAACGCCACCACGCTCGCGACTTCGTCGGGGCTTCCAAAACGTGCCATCGGCAGGTCACGGCGCACGAAGTCCGCGATCGCCGCGGGATCCGCCTGCCGCCGGCGATCCCAGCCGCCGCCCTCGAACATGATCGATCCTGGAGCGACGCCGTTAACGGTGACACCTCGGGATGCGACGTCACGTGCCAGTGACTTGACCAGGCTTATCTCGGCAGCCTTGGCGACGTTGTAAGCAGGCGCCCCTCCCGACTCCCGACCGTATACCGACGTGATGACCACGATCCTGCCCCAGCCGCGTTCCAGCATTCCGGGCAGAACGAGCTGCGACATGCGAGCGCTGACCACGACATTGCCTCGAAAGGCGGTCTCCAGCTCCGATGGCCCGGTGTCATTCCACGAGGTGCCCGCGCGGGCGCCGTAGTTGTTGACCAGGATCTCGATCGGGCCGAGGTTCTGTCGAGTCTCATCAACTGCTTTCCGACAGCCCTCTTCGGTCGTGACGTCGGCCGCCACGCCGAATCCCTTGATCGACGCTGCGACCTGCTTCACGTCGAATTCCGTTCGCGCAATCACGGCGACGCGCGAACCTTCGTGCGCGAGCGCTTGCGCGATGGCCAGTCCGATGCCTTTCGTGGCGGCGGTGACGAGCGCGACCTTGCCCTCGATCCCGAAGTCCACGTCGGGAATGCTAGTGACCTTAGAGTCGAAGGCATGGCGCTGCCGCCCGAGATCGCGGGACACCTGAACCTGGACGGAAAACCGGTCACGCCGCGACCCTCGGCGACGGTGCTCTTGATCCGCGACGGCGATCCGTGGGAGCTCCTCCTCGTGCACCGGCCCGGGGGCGCCGACTTCGCGCCCGGTGCCTACGTCTTTCCCGGCGGCACTGTGCACGACGATGACCGGGAGTGGGGCGACGAGATTGCGGCCGCCGCTATCCGTGAGCTGTTCGAGGAGACAGGCATCCTGCTCGCGCGGAGAGGTCGCGACTTCGCGAATGACGCAGATTGCGCCGCGCTCAGATCCGCGACCGCGCGGTCCACTTCGTTCGGCGACGCGATGCGTGGGCTGGGCCTCGAGCCTTCGTTCGACGAGCTGGTGCTGTTCACCCGGTGGGTCACTCCGGCCCAGCTGCGCCGCCGCTTCGACGCGCGGTTTTTCCTGGCCCGTCTGCCAGGCCTGCAGACGATCCATCCGCAAGAGGGCGAGGTCACCGACTGGCGGTGGCTCTCGCCTCGACGAGCGCTCGAAGCGGCCGATGTCACCCTCGTCTACGCGACGCGCGCCATCCTGGAATCGGTCGCCGATGAGCGCGATGCGACGAAGTTGTTCGCCCGGGCGCGGCGCGTGCGGGAGGTCCCGATCGTCGAGCCGCGCGTCGTGCAGACGGAAAACGGGTGGGAAGTGGTCCGCGACTAGAGGGTCAGCGCCAGAAGTCGCGCCAGCGGTTGTATTGGATGACTTCCACCCCGCCCTGGCGTAGCACGTCGAGCCCCGCGGGGTCGCGGTACGCCTCGCGGTAGTAGACGCGGCCGACGTTGGCGTTGATGGCCATCTTGGCGCACATCACGCACGGCGATGCGCTGACGAACATCACCTTTCCGGGCAGCTGCGCGCCCGCCTTGATCAAAGCGTTCTGCTCGCTGTGCAGGCAGCCGCAGGACCCGGGCGTGGTCGAGTCGCACCGGTTGGGCAGACCGCGAGCGTTGCCGTTGTAGCCGATACCCAGGACCTGGGTCAGGTCTGGCGTGGTGATCACCGTTCCCACCTGCAGGCGGGCGCAGGTCGAGCGCTTGGCCAACTCCTCCGCCATACGCATGTAGACCTCCTCCAGAGGGATTCGGTCCGGCGCCTGGTCGGCGTCCGGCAGGGGGTGCACCTCGGCCATCAACGTCATGTTAATAGGCTTGTTTATACCCTGATCCGCGGCTACAATTCGCAAGATGTCGGTGCTCGAACTGTTGTTCGCGCTGCTCCTGGTATGCCTCATAGTCGGAATCGGGGTGGTCGGCTTCCTGGTGTGGAACCTGTCAAGGAGCGCCGAAGGACACGCACGTGACGTCGCCGAGCTCAAGACCCGCCTCCAGGCGGGAGGCCAGACCCAGGAATCGCAGGCCGCCGAGCTGCGGGAGCGGCTGAGCCAGACCCAGTCCGTCGTCGAAGGCCTGCGCTCCGCCGTCTCCGCCCGGCAGCCCGTCGAGGAGGAGGCCCGGGCAAGCCTCAAGCGTCTGGAGAGCGTCATCGCCGGCAGCTCGAGCCGCGGCGCCGCGGGCGAGCACATCCTCGAGGAAGCCCTGCGACACCTCCCACCCGAGATGCTCCAGCGCAACGTCTGGGTCGGCGGCAAGGTGGTCGAGCTGGCCCTGCGCCTGCCCGGCGGCAAGCTCCTGCCGATGGACTCCAAGTGGGTGTCCAGCGTCGCGCTCCAGCAGCTGGCGGCGCCCGGGCTCGACGCGAACCGCCGCGCGCAGCTCATGGGCCAGGTCGAACGCGAGGTCGAACGACGCGTGCGCGAGGTCAGCCAGTACATCGACCCGGCGACGACCGCCCCATTTGCGCTGGCTGTGATCCCCGATGCCGCGTACGACGTCTGCCGTGGCGCCATCGTCAACGCCCACAGCCGGCACGTGATGGTCGTCGGCTACGCCATGGCGCTGCCATACCTGCTTACCCTCTACCAGCTCCACCTGCAGTTCGCCCGCAGCGTCGACATGGAGAAGCTGCAGTCCGCCCTGATCGATATCGAACGCCAGGTCGACGTCCTCGAGGGAATCCTGGAGAACAAGGTCCAGCGCTCCCTCACCGTGCTTCAGAACGCCTACACCGAAGGCCGGCAGGCGACGGCCAAGATTCGAGCCTCCACGCAGGCTGTGCAAATCACCGACTCGTCGGGGGAAACCGTTTCCACAGATTCCCCCGGTGCGGAAGGCCAGGTTTCCACAGAAAGCCTCCGCCTGGCCCTCGTCGACTCGGTCCAGTAGGGATCTGATTTGGACGCTTTCCCCCAGTCCTTGCCCACCCTGTGCCCAACTCGTCACCAGGGATATCCACAGGTATTCCACCAACATGTAGGGGGTAAGTGGTTGTTCAGCCCAAATATCTTGTGTTCAGGGCTTGACAAGCCCAAAAGCCGGTCGTATAGTCCACAGCGTTACATCGAGGCCCTGGGGCATAAGTGGCGGGCATGCTCTGGGGCCTCTTGCATCCCCAAACGAATAACTCCAACGACCCATCAGACGTCCCAGCAAAGCGGTTCAAAAACACCCACTCCGGGGATGATTTAAGGAGGCGTTCTAACTCAGATGGCCAAGAATCTCGCCGACCTGACAGGGGCCCGCACCACCAAGCACTCCAACGGCAACGGGCATGGCAAAGCCAAAGGGCTGCGCTTCAATCGTTTCTTCACACCTCCAGGCAGCCACGCCTACGACCTGGTGGAGTGGGAGCGCCGGACGGCCTCGATCACAGGTGAGAAGGGCCAGGTCATCTTCGAGCAGAAGGACGTCGAGGTCCCCCGCTCCTGGTCGCAGCTGGCGATCAACGTCGTCGCCCAGAAGTACTTCCGAGGCAGCCCGGGCAGCCCCGAGCGCGAGACCAGCGTCCGCCAGATCATCGACCGGGTGGTCGACACCATCGCGAATTGGGGCCGCCAAGGCAGCTACTTCGCCACCGAGGATGACGCCGCAAACTGGGCTGAGGAGCTGCGCTTCCTGCTGGTGACCCAGCACGCGTCCTTCAACAGCCCCGTTTGGTTCAACATCGGCATCCCGAGTCGCTCCCAGCAGGCTTCCGCGTGCTTCATCAACTCGGTCCAGGACTCCATGGAGTCGATCCTCGACCTGGCCAAGACCGAGGGCATGCTCTTCAAATTCGGCAGTGGCACCGGAACCAACCTGTCGGTCCTGCGCTCCTCCAAAGAGCAGCTGTCTGGCGGCGGAACGGCATCAGGCCCGGTCTCGTTCATGAAAGGCTACGACTCGTTCGCCGGCTCCATCAAGTCGGGCGGGACGACGCGTCGCGCGGCCAAGATGGTCATCCTCAACGCCGACCACCCCGACGTCGTCGACTTCATCCACTCCAAGGCTGAGGAAGAGAAGAAAGCGTGGGCGCTGATCGAGGCCGGCTACAACGCGGGCTTCAATGTGCCCGGCGGGGCCTATGACTCAGTCCAGTTCCAGAACGCCAATCACTCGGTCCGTGTGACCGATGACTTCATGCGGGCTGTCATCGACGACAAAGAGTGGAAGACGAAGGCCGTCGTCGGCGGCCGGACCGTCGACACCTACAAGGCGCGTGACCTGTGGCGCGAGATTGCTGACGCGGCGTGGATCTGCGGCGACCCAGGCCTTCAGTTCGACACCACGATCCAGGACTGGAACGTGGTGCCCAACACGGGCCGGATCAACGCCACCAACCCGTGCTCGGAGTTCGTTTTCCTCGACGACACGGCATGCAACCTCCTGTCTTTGAACCTGATGAAGTTCCAGACCGCGCAGGGGACGTTCGACGTGGAGCGCTTGCAGCGCGCCGTCGACGTCTGCTTCACGGGCCAGGAGATCCTCGTCTCCAACGCCTCCTACCCGACCCAGGCGATCGGCAAAAACTCGGAAGCGCTCCGGCCGCTCGGGCTCGGCTACGCCAACATCGGCGCATTGCTGATGTCGATGGGCCTGGCCTACGACTCGGACGAAGGCCGGCGTTTCGCGGGCGCGATCACCGCGATCATGACCGGACGCGCGTTCGCCCAGTCGGCGCGGATGGCGCAGGTCAAGGGTCCTTTCAGTGAGTACGCCAAAAACCGCGAGCCGATGCTTAGCGTGATGGAAAAGCATCGCGCCGCGGCACACCAGCTCACCACCTCCCCGGAGTCGGCTGACGTCATCCAGGGCGCTAAAGACACCTGGGACGAAGCCGTCAAGCTCGGTCGTGCCCACGGATACCGCAACGCGCAGGCGACGGTGCTCGCGCCCACGGGTTGTCTAGTTGGCGACACCCTGGTCATTACTGATCGCGGGTTGGTCAGGTTGCAAGGTCTGGGCGACCCGAACGGTGACAAATGGCAGAGTCTGGACACTCAAGTTGCGACCGACCAAGGGCCCCAGAAGGCAACCAAGTTCTTCGTGAACGGCGCGGAGCCGGTCGTCACTGTGGAAACAAGTCGTGGCTACCGCATCCAAGGCACCACCACGCATCGCATCAAGGTTGTTGACAGCGATGGCCAATGGACGTGGCGTCGTCTGAGCGATCTCCGCTCCGGCGACCGGGTTCCGATGATGCTCGGCGGCATGGTCGGCGAGCCGACCGAGGTTCAGCTTCCTCCGCTTCCGGACGCGTACTGGACATCGGATCAAAACACCTTCGTTCCCCGCCGGATGACGGCGGACCTGGCTGAGCTCATCGGTTACTTCATGGGCGATGGCTCACTGCACACAAAAGGCATTCGTGTCTGTGTCACGTCAGGAGATCGCGACGTTGTCGACCACCTGACCGGCCTCGGCGAGTCTCTCTTCGGTCTCAAAGCTGCCGTCACGCAGAAGAGGGGCTACACAGAAGTTGCTTTCAACTCTGTCCGGCTGGTCTTGTGGTGGGAAGCCTGCGGCTTCGCCAAGCGAGTTCCGGTAGCCGACCATCGCGGTAAGGGATACGTCGCCCACGTCCCCGAAGCCGTCCTCCACGCGAACGATCCAGCCGTCTACAGCGCTTTTGTGCGCGGACTCTTCGAAGCCGACGGAACGGTCTCGTCCGGTTATGTCTCGTTCACAACCACGACCGAGCAGTTCAGCCGCGACGTGCAGGCGATCCTTTTGGCGCTCGGTTTTGTCAGCACGCGCAAGGTGGACGCGCCTGGTAAGGGAAGCTGGGGCAGCTCCCCGCGTTACGTCCTGCGCTTGCTGAACCAGTCGGTCTCAGGGCTCTTTGGAAAGTCGGTCGGTTTCATCTCCGAGAGAAAGCTGGCTTTGGTGGCGCCGGTAGACCACCCACAGGCGGCCCGGTACGACCACATCCCCCTCTCGCAAGAGATGGTGCACCGGCTCGCCCCTGAGAACGACCGCCTGCGGCAGATCCTTATGATGGCGATCCACCGTCACGGGGCGGTATCGCGACGCAGCGCCACCCAGCTGCTCGAGCGGACTGGCAGCGCAGAGCTCAAGCAGATGCTCAGCTTCTTCTACGACTCCGTGGAGAAAGCCGAGCTCGGTGAGGAACAGCTCACCTACGACCTCTCCGTTCCCGAAAACGTCACGTATGTCGCCAACGGTTTCGTGAGCCACAACACGATCGGCCTGATGATGGACTGCGACACGACCGGCATCGAGCCCGACCTCGCGCTGGTCAAGTACAAGAAGCTCGTCGGCGGCGGCCTCCTGAAGATCGTCAACACGACCGTGCCGGCGGCACTGCGCAAGCTCGGCTACGACGAGGTCAAGGTCAAAGAGATCGTCGAGTACATCGACGAGAACGACACGATCGAGGGCGCCCCTCACCTGCAGGACGAGCACCTGAAAGTGTTCGACTGCGCGTTCAAGCCGGTCAAGGGCTCGCGCTCGATCGCCCCGATGGGCCACGTTCGGATGATGGCCGCGGTTCAGCCGTTCATCTCGGGCTCGATGTCGAAGACGGTGAACCTGCCAACCGACGCGACGGTCGACGACATCCAACAGACATATGTCGAGTCCTGGAAGCTCGGTTTGAAGTGCATCGCCATCTACCGTGACGGGTGCAAGCGCTCGCAGCCGCTCTCGACATCACTCGACAAGGAAAAGAAGGCAACCGCGCCCGTCGACGTCGAGTACCGCGCGGTGCGGCGCAAGCTCCCGGACGAGCGCAAGGCGGTAACCCACAAGTTCGACATCGGCGGGCACGAGGGCTACCTGACGGTCGGCCTATACGAGGACGGGATGCCCGGCGAGCTGTTCGTGACGATGGCCAAGGAAGGCTCGACGATCTCGGGCCTGATGGACGCCTTCGCCACCCAGACCTCCTACGCGCTGCAGTTCGGCGTGCCGCTGAAGTTCATGGTCGACAAGTTCAGCCACATGCGCTTCGAGCCGTCTGGATTCACCAAGAACAAAGAGATCCCGATCGCCAAATCGATCGTGGACTACATCTTCCGCTGGATGGCGAGCCACTTCCTGCCGGTCGAGGAACAGGACGAAGCCGGCGTCATCCGCCGCGATGACGCGCCTGCGCCGATCGCCGGGCGCGCGCAGGGCGCACCTTCAGAAAATCCCAAGCCCGTTACGACGGAGTTCAAAGTCATCGCCGCACCCAGCAATATCCAAAAGCTTGCGTTCGTCAACACGGGCGACGCGCCCGCGTGCGCCGATTGCGGAGCGATCACCGTCCGTTCGGGCTCTTGCTACAAGTGCCTCAACTGCGGAGCGACGACCGGCTGTAGCTGACACCCCTCCCCCAGCCGAAGCGCCGTCTGGATTTCCCAGGCGGCGCTTTTTATGGAGGCAACTCTTCCCCATTCATGGGGAAGTACCCGGCGGAGCCGGGGATGGGGCCGCTAGTCGAATTTGACCTCGATCAGCGGACTGTAGCGGACCATCCGGTCCAGGTCGTTTCGCTTCCACGCGCGGGCGATGTGCGGCAGGACCTCGCGGCGCTCGGTCTCGTCGTCGATCACGCGCGCGACCGCCGGCAGGTCGGCCCGCGTCCTGCCCTTCAGGTGAAATGTGAAGTGAGGGTCGGCCTCGAGGTTCAGCAGCCACTTGCGCTTCCCCGGATAGGGCGTGCCGCTGATGTAGATCCGGCCACCGATGTTGTGGAACACAATCTCGAGTCGCCGCGCCTGCCCACTCCTGCGCCCGTTTGTCGTGATGTCAATCGTGTGCCCCCGCTCCAGCGCGGCCTCGATCGCGTCTTTCGTTACAGCCACATCAATCGGTGATATCAGCCGGCGGACGCTTGTATTCCCTCGCGAAGGTTGGCCAGCGAACGCCGCTGCCGGCCGGATGAGTCGAAGTTGTCCCCAGAGAGCCAGGCCTCGAAGGCTGCCCGACGCATCGGCCACTCGCCGTCCGTGATCGAGTACCAGGCGGTGTCTCGGTTGCGCCCTTTGATGACGCGGTGCTGGCGAAAGATTCCTTCAAACACAAAGCCATATCGCTCAGCGGCGCGTCGGGAGGCGGCGTTGTCCGCGTTGCATTTCCACTCCAACCGACGGTTGCCCAGCTCATCGAACGCGTACCGAGCCATCAGGAAGATCGCCTCGGTCGCCTGGCGGGTCCTCTGTAGTTGAGGCGATAGCCAGATGTGTCCGATCTCGATCGAGCCGTGCTCGGGCTCGATGCTCATCAGCGTCGCGATCCCGCGCGCGGCGCCCGCCGCGCGGTCGATGATCGTGTACGCGAGCGGATCCTTCAGGACCGCGCGCTCCTCGAGCCAGCGCATGAACTCTGACTTGCCCGCGAACGGGCCATAGGGCAGGTACAGCCAGGTCTCGTCCGCACCGCTGCTAGCGGCAAAGAGATCCTCCCCGTGCCGTTCAGCGCTCAGCGGCTCGAGACGCACCAAGTCCCCATCGAGCGGGGTGCGCTCGGGTCGCCGCGAAGGCCGCCAGTCCAGGTCGCCCATCGGTTGATATTGTCCCGGGCAGTGGACCACACAGCACCCGCGATCCTCGACCTGGGCCTCCTGCTGTTCCTGGCGGCGCTCGCCGGCCGAGGTGCCCGATCGCTTGGTCTTCCGGCTGTCATTGGCTACCTACTGGTCGGGGTCCTCGTTTCGCCGTTCACGCCCGGATACGTCGCCAACAGAGATCAGCTCTCGGTCCTCGCTGACATCGGCGTCGTGCTTCTCCTCTTCGAGGTCGGCATCGAAATCAACCCGCTGCGCCTCGCCCGCGAGGGCCGCCGCCTTCTCCTGCTGGCGCCGGTCCAGGTTCTGCTGACGTGGATATTCAGCGCGGGGGTGTGTCTTGCGCTCGGGGTTGCGCCGGCAGGCGCCGCCATGATCGGCCTCTCGATCGCGATGTCGTCGAGTGTCGTCGTCGTCAACATCACTCGCAGCCGCCGCAGGACCACCGACCGGCGCACCGACGAGGTTCTCCTGGGATGGAGCCTCATCCAGGACCTGGTCGGCGTGGGCGCAGCCTTGATCATGGTCGTGGTGCTGGGCATCGGAGGGCGCTCCGGGCTGACCGCGATCGCTGGCGTGGTCGCCTTCGGGGTTCTCTCCGCGGTCGCGGCGTTTGTGTTGCCTTGGCTGCTGCGGCGAATGCAGACCGAGCACGACCTGTTCCTTCTCGTCTCGGTGGCGAGTGGCCTGTTGGTGGCCGGGGTCGGCTCGCGCTATTTCGGCGTCCCACTCGCTCTCGCCGCCTTCGTCGCCGGCCTGGCTATCACGGAGAGCCCCGTCGCCGCCGAGGCTCGCCAGCGCCTGCTTCCGTTTCGCGACCTCTTCGCGGTGATGTTTTTCGTCGCTCTGGGGACGGTGATCGACCCTACCGATGTCGTCCGGGCGCTGCCCTGGTTGCTCGCCTTCCTTGCGATGGTCCTGGTCGGAAAGGTCCTTGTCGTGTGGCTGCTGTCGCGCTTCACCCACCTTGGCGCCAGACCGCTCCAGCTATCGGTCGGGCTCGGGCAGGTCGGCGAGTTCAGCTACGTGCTAGGGGCACTTGCCCTTGGGGCCGGCTTCATCAGCAAGGAGGTCAGCGCTGGCCTGATCGGGGCCGTCGTCGTCAGCATCGCGGCGTCTTCGATCCTCGTCCGAGTCGTGGGAGCAAAGTCCGCCGCCGAATAACTGCTCGCCGGCTGGAGTAGGAACTCTGTGTGGATCTAAGGCCGGAGGTTTGCCATGAAGGTAGCGATCATCGGGTCAGGCAACGTAGGCAAGGCGCTGGCAGGCTCGGCGACCAGGGCGGGTCATACCGTCACCCTCACCGCCCATGACCCCCAACACGCCGAGGACGCTGCAAAGGCGACGAAGGCGCACGCCGCCAGATCCAACAAGGAGGCTGTCAAAGACGCCGAGCTGGTCGTTCTCGCGGTACCGGCCGACAGGGTCGACGAGGTGGTCGACGCCCTGTCATCCGACCTCGACGGCAAGGTGGTCATCGATGTCACCAACCGCGTCAACGCACAGGATCCCGGCCAGGTCCTCGACGGCTCTTCGATGGCGGAGCAAATCCAGAGGAAGGCGCCCAAGTCTCATGTCGTGAAGGCCTTCAACTACGCGTTCGCGTCGAAGATGGCGGATCCGAATGCCGATGGCACAAAGCTCGACGCCTACATCGCTGGTGATCACGAGCCTTCGAAACAGAAGGCGCTTCAGTTCGCCGAGTCGATCGGATTCCGCCCCGTCGACGCCGGGCCCCTTGCCATGGCTCGCGTGCTCGAGGGGATGGGCCTGCTGAACATTCTGCTTCAGATCAAGCACAACTGGCCTTGGCAGAGCGGATGGAAGCTGGCCGGTCCGACGGGCGACAAGAAGTAAGGCGCGTCTACGCCGGTTTCGGTCGCGCGTGCCTCCGGATCCGATTCTCGAGTCGGCCCAAGCCGTCGATTCGAATCGCGACGACGTCACCTTCAGCGAGTGTGAAGTCGGGCGGCGGAACGATCCCCGTCCCGGTGAGGAGGATGCATCCCGATTCGAAGCGCTGGTCGCGACCAAGGTAGTCAAGCAGCTCGGGGATCGAGCGCCGGATCGCTGAGGTCGAAGTCGCCGCCCGGAAGAGGACAGAACCATCACGGCTGATCTCCAGCTCAATCGAGCGATCTGACGGCGAAAAGTCCCAGGCCAGCGCGACCGCCGGTCCAAGCGCGCAGCATCCATCGAAAACCTTGGCCTGAGGAAGGTAAAGCGGATTCTCACCTTCGATGCTGCGTGAGCTGACGTCATTGCCGATGGTGTAACCGACCACCTCGAGCCTGCTGTTGCAGACCACGGCCAGCTCCGGCTCGGGGACGTCCCAGGTGGAGTCGGAGCGGATGAAAAGCGTCTCCCCCGGTCCCCTCACCCGGCCGGGTGTGGCCTTGAAGAAGAGCTCCGGCCGCGGCGCGGTGTAGACACGGTCATAAGGATCCGAGCTGATCGCCTCATCCGTGCGGGCCTCGAGGCTGCGCTGGTAGGTGACGCCTGCGGCCCACACTTCCTGGCTCTCGATGGGCGCTCCGAAGACGGCGCCCTCGCGGACGGCGACAGCAGGGCGCTCTGCGTCCAGCGTGCCGCGGAGCTCATCCAGAGACATCCGGAGCAGCGAATCGAACGAAACGCCTTCCCGCAGAACACTCCAGTTTCCGTCCCGCTTCAGGTGGATCGCGCCATCGATCCGAGCCAGGTGCAGCCCGGTCGCCGGCATGACGTCATCGATCAAGTGACTTCCAGGCGGGGCCCGCTGGGAACTCGAACTCGCGAACCGACTCTGGATGCATCGTGATGCTCCAGCCAGGGCGCTGTGGCGCGACGTAACAGCCGTCGCGAATGACAACAGGGTCGAGGAAGTGCTCGTGGAGGTGCTCGACGTACTCGAGGACGCGGTTTTCGAGCGACCCGCTGACCGCGATGTAATCGAACAGCGAGACGTGCTGCACGTACTCGCAAAGGCCGACCCCGCCTGCATGTGGGCAGACCGGCACGCCGAACTTGGCCGCCAGGAGGAGCACCGCCAACACCTCGTTCAAGCCGCCGAGGCGGCATGCATCCAGCTGGCAGAAGCCGATCGCCTCAGCCTGGAAGAGCTGCTTGAAGATCACGCGGTTCTGACAATGCTCGCCGGTGGCCACCCTGATCGGCGCGATGGCCCTTGCGATGGTGGCGTGGCCGAGCACGTCATCGGGGCTCGTCGGCTCCTCGATCCAGTACGGCTCGAATTCGGCCAGCCGCCTCACGTTGGCAATCGCGTCGCCGACCTCCCAGACCTGATTGGCGTCCATCATCAAGTGGCGATCGGGCCCAATCTCCTCGCGGACGATGCGAGCGCGCCGCACATCGTCCTCGATCCTCTGCCCCACCTTCATCTTTACGTGCGACCAGCCGGCCGCCACGACCTCGCGGCACAGCGTGCGAAGTTTCTCGTCGGAGTAGCCGAGCCATCCGGCTGAGGTGGTGTACGCGGGATAGCCGGTGCGCAGCATCTCGGCCTCGCGCGCGGCACGCGTCGGCGCCTTCCGTTCGAGGATGTCCAACGCTTCCTCGGGCGTCAGGGCATCGCTGAGGTAGCGGAAGTCGATGCACGACACGAGCTGCTCGGGGGTCATGTCGGCCAGCAGCTTCCACAGCGGCTTGCCCTCGACCTTGGCGTACAGGTCCCAGACAGCGTTGATCAGCGCGGCCGATGCCAGGTGGATGGCGCCTTTCTCGGGCCCGATCCATCGCAGCTGTTGCTCGCCGGTGATGGCGCGCCAGAAGCCACGCATATCGCTTGTGATCGACTCCAGCGTGCGTCCGATCACGATCGGCGCGAGGGCGTTGATCGCGGCGACGCAGACCTCAGTGCCGCGGCCAAGCGTGAAGGTGAGGCCGTGTCCTTCGAGATGGTCGCCCGCATCTGTCTTCAGGACGACGTACGCCGCCGAATAGTCGGGCGTCGTGTGCATCGCGTCCGAGCCGGCGAGGCTGCGCGAAGTCGGGAAACGAACATCGTGCGCGGTGACGCTGAGGATTCGATGCATTGACTCAGCCCTTGACCGCGCCGACCAGAAGACCGCGGGCGATGAATCGCTCGAGCGCGATCGCCATCGCGATCACCGGCGTGATCATGATCAGGATGAGCACCGACATGTACCACCACTGCGGCCCGCGGGTGGCGTTCTGCGCGGCAACAGTGAGGGGTAGGGTCTGCGCGTTCGAGCTCGTCAGGAACAACGCGATCAGGTACTCGTTCCAGGCAAAGACGAGGACGAAGAGGAACGTCGCGACCAGACCCGGCACGGCGAGAGGCAGCACGATCGACCTGAATACCCGGTAGGGAGACGCCCCGTCGATGGCCGCGCTCTCCTCGAGCTCGAGCGGGATGCTCTGGAGATAGTCACGCATGAGCCACACCACGATCGGCAGGTGGACCGCGACGTAGGTGATGATCAGGGCGCCCCACGTATCGAGCAGGTTGAGCTGCTGGAAGAAGACATAGATGGGGATCACCACCGCCACGGGCGGCAGCATGCGCTGCGAGATCATCCAGAACGCGATGTCGTCGTTGCCCACGGCCCGTTTCCCTCGCCGAGCCACGGTCT
>Ga0209376_1002110_pt1 | contig 19175 bp, 18 predicted proteins | sample GraSoiAngelo_134_FD_185891 | JGI IMG/M metagenome (GOLD analysis project Ga0209376, IMG submission 185891) | Grasslands soil microbial communities from the Angelo Coastal Reserve, California, USA - 14_0929_05_30cm (SPAdes) (version 2) | ecosystem: Environmental > Terrestrial > Soil > Grasslands ... | reverse complement strand
AAGCTGGGCGAGAAAGCGATCCACAATGGGAGGGCAATTCAGCCGACGACTGAGCGCTGAAAGGACCTCCCGTTTTTCATTTAAGCTGAAGACGGGTGACGCCAAGACGTGCTTGAGAGAAGCCGTGCCTGAGAGGATCCGGCCCAGTTCGGTCAGTCCAGCACGGGTGGGCTCTATACTCTTGGCATCCAGGAGTTCAAACAAGGCCTTGGCGTAACGGCGTGCAACAGAGCTTTTGATCACAATCGCTACCGGTGAATCTGGCGATGAACAGGGAAAATTCGCGTGCGGGTGGGCACGACAAAAGCGCGTCAGACTAGCATCCGTTCGAGGGACCTGTCAAGGAGGCAGGAGGTGTGTCGGCTACTGAATAATGCCGCCGCCAAGAACCCGATCACCGTCGTAAAAGACGGCAGACTGTCCCGGGCTCAGCGCACGCTGAGGGGTGTGGAAGCGCACCAGTACGGTCCGGTCCTTGTTAGGCTGCAGGGTCGCAGAGGCGGGTGGCGTGGCATAGCGGACCTTCACTTCGGCCTGAGTCGGGCCCTCCAAGACAGACTCATCGAAGAGGTTCAGGTCTGCCACGACACAGTCCGACCAAAGCAGGCTCTCTTCCGGCCCAAGGACTACGGTCTGGGTCTCCGGCACCACGCGCTGGACGTATAGTCGCCGGCCAGTGGCAATGCCCAACCCTCGTCGCTGTCCGGGCGTGTAATAGGCGATCCCTTTGTGGTGTCCCAGCACGTTGCCTGATGCATCGGTGAAGAGACCGGGACTTCTGGACTCCGGCCTCTCTGTCTGGATGAATGATCGATAACTCCCCTGGGTGACGAAGCAGATTTCCTGACTCTCTTTTAACTCGTCAGCCGGCAACCCTATGGATTCAGCTCGCGCCCACACTTCCGCCTTCTGCATGGATCCGACCGGAAACAAGATGCGAGAAAGCCACGCAGGACTGAGCCGATGGAGGAAATAGCTTTGATCCTTCCGAGCGTCATTGGCTCGTCTCAGACTGTGCCTGTTGTGGTTTCGTACGATCCTGGCGTAGTGCCCTGTAGCGAGGAAATCCGCTGCTCGCTCTTCAGCAATCCGATAGAGTGAACGGATCTTCACGCGCTCGTTGCATCGCACGCAGGGATTCGGGGTTGTGCCAGCGAGGTATGCGGACAGGAAATCATCTATGACGCCAGTCCGGAAACTCACTCGCGTATCAATCACTTCATGAGCGATCCCAAGTCGCTTCGCCACATACTTCGCAAGACCGACTTTGCAACAGCCTCGTTCCTGCCAGCGCTTCGACACAGCGACCGACTCATCCTCCTGCTCCCAGACTTGGAGGGTGACGCCTTGGACTTCGAACCCCTGTTCAACTAGGAGGGACGCCGCCACGGAGCTGTCAACTCCGCCGCTCATTCCGAGGATGACTGTGGGCCGTGTCATGGCTCAACTCTCAAGACTTCAACTCCTGAACTCGAACCCTACCCCGATGAGTGGCCATGTCATGGACATTCTCGAGCCCTTCAGATTTGTCCTCCACCCACATGTTCGCACCCATCTCGCACATACCGTGAAGTTGCGCACCCTCTTCGACCGAAATTGCCGGCGTTTTGACATCGCCAATCAGCACGGCGGGCTTAAGTATCTGCACCTTTTCGGATGCGCTGACGGTACCGTTGATCTTGCCACTTGTGATCAAGGTACCCACAGAAATAGTACCCTTAACGATCGCATGGTCCCCCACTATGAGGGTGCCGCTGGCGTGAATTTCACCCTCGAGGCGACCATCGATCCGAACGGTCCCGTCGAAGTTAACGATGCCTTTGAAATCGACGCCTTTCCCCAAAAACGTGAAGTTTTCATCGTTTCCAGGGCTGTCTTTCTTCTTATCGTTTGGCCCCCACATAATATCCTCCTCATCTATACGCTTCAATGTGCGACGGTCGATAATGTAAGACGGCCGATGGTGCACACATTCGCACGCCGTTGACTCACACGGTTCTTTTCACTGACAGCAGGACCTCCATGACATCAATGAGATCAATTGACTGGCCCCACACAAACCACGGTTTTTATGCAAGATGTAGACCATGTACACCATTAAGAACATTGCTCATCTGGGTGAAAGGGGTCGTGCTGCGATTTGAGCTGAGTAGAGTTTTCGCTCTGAATTGACTCTCTCGGATCAAATGCGGAGGATTTTTCGTTCTTGTGCGCTGAAAACAACTATGCCGAAAAGCTGTAAACCAAGATGTGAAAGAACACGAAATAATTTAGATTCAATGGCTTGCGTGTAACTCAATAGAAGAGCCTCCTAGAAGAACTTCCAACAACCTTTCCAATTCAGCGGGGGAAAAATAGTGGATGACGATCTTGCCACCTCTTTTTCCCTTCAGGATTGTGATCCGAGTCCCAAGGTGTTTTTGAATTCTCTCCTCAAGGTCCGGGTAGGGCTTTCTTCGCCACGCGACTTTCTTATCTTTCCGTGATCGTGACTTATGAGCTACCTCCTCCTCTGCTTGCCGCACTGACAGTTGGCCTTCAACGATTTTCCGAGCCAGCTTTATCTGTTTCTCAGAACTATCGAGCCCTAAAATCACTTTCGCATGGCCAGTTGAAATGAGGTTTGATTCGACTAAGTTCTTAATTTCATTAGGTAAATTAACAAGCCTTGCGAGATTCGCGATCGAGGAACGATCTTTCCCCAGCCGCTGGGCAATGGTCTCATGGGTAAACCCGAATTCATGAACCATTCGATGATAGGCGCGTGCCGCTTCCATTGGGTTAAGGTCTTTACGCTGTAGATTTTCCACTAACGCGAGTTCGATCGCTTGCTCATCGTTTGAGTTTCGTACAATGGCTGCAACGACTTGAAGGCCAGCGAGCTTGGCAGCTCTGAGGCGGCGCTCACCGGCAATGAGCTCAAAAAACCCGTCCCCCTTTCGCCGAACGAGAATAGGTTGGAGCAAGCCGTTTTGTTTTACAGAGTCAGCCAATTCTCCAAGCTCTGAATCTGAAAATTCTCGTCGCGGCTGATAACGATTTGGAATAATGTGATCGATTGGAAGTTCTTGAATTTCTTTATCCTCAGAGAGAATTTTGCCACCACTCACCGGCAATAACGCCTCGAGTCCTCTACCGAGGGCTTTCTTTTCCATGATTTAGAACCTCCCTTGTGAGTTCGAGATAGGCTTGAGCCCCGGCTGATGCAGCATTGTAGAGTATCCCGGGACGGCCATAACTTGGAGCTTCGGCCAACGTGACATTCCTTGGAATGATTGTTTTATAGACTTTTCCCTTAAAATGCTCTCTGATTTCTTCAACAACTTGCCGTGACAGGCTGTTTCTGGAATCATAGAGGGTGAGCAGGATGCCCTCCAGCTCCAAGGCTGGATTGAGTGAATCCTGCACCCTCCGTACGTTGGACATTAAGCGACCCAACCCTTCCATCGCATAGTACTCACATTGCACCGGCACAAGGACAGACGACGCAGCTACTAAGGCATTGACAGTCAACAGACCGAGCGCTGGAGGGCAATCTATGATCAAAAAATCATACTGAGCTTGCGACTCATCCACAACTGATTTCAACATCTTTTCACGTTCTTGGACCAAGACGAGCTCCACTTCAGCACCAGCAAGGTCTGCGTTAGACGGAACGATGGAGAGTTTAGAAACAGCAGTAGATTGAACCACATCGGATATTTTTGCGCCTCTTATAAGACAGTCATAAACAGTGCGACGCAAGGCACGGGTATCGAGGCCAAGCCCACTCGTTGCATTGGCCTGTGGATCCATATCGATCAACAACACAGATCGTTCATTAACAGCAAGTGATGCCGCAAGATTCACGGAAGTTGTTGTTTTACCAACGCCTCCCTTCTGATTTGCGACCGCAATTATTTTAGCCATTGATAGACCCTTATAACGTCACTTTCAACTGTTCCACGTGGAACATCCCTTGATTCCATTCATCAGATATCCCATGCCTCAACGACTGTCAGCACTCTTTTCCCATAGCCATAAGGTAGGCTAAATGACACCTCTCTTGCTATTCGAAGACCATATGAATCCATTCGATTTTCTAATGGTTTTGATCGTCCGAGAACAATGAATCCTTTTTCAGCCAATAGCGGTCGAGCGAAAGGAAGAATCTGCTCAATTCCAATAGCTCGAGTGACGATGTGTCGATAGTGCCCTTGATGTGTCGGCTCCTCTCTGAGATCCTGCAGGCGTTTCGCAAGGACAACCGTTTTCTTCAGGCGAAGCTTGCCAATAATATGTCGCAGAAATGCGCCCTTCTTCAGGTTTGGTTCTAATAAAGTCAAGTCAAGATCTGGATGAGAAATCTTTAAAGGCAATCCCGGAAATCCCGCTCCAGACCCTACGTCGAGCAAAGATTCATTATGATTGGGGAAAGGAGCAAGGACTCTGCTATAGGCGAGTGAGTCGAGAAAATGCTTGACAGCTATTTCCTTATCTCGTGTGATTGAGGTGAGATTAATTTTCTTATTCCAAGCTACTAATTCATTATAATAGTAAATAAAATCATGTACTTGAGCGTCTGTTAAAGAAAACCCGAGTTGCGCTAGCCCTCCTATGAAAAACTCGGCGAACTGCTCTGACTGTTCCACGTGGAACATTTACGACAAACCATGATCCACGTCAAGCTCTATTTTGAGAGAGCAAAAGGGAATGATGCGTTCCGCTACGATCTCAATACCACAAATATAATGAATATACTGACTATGAATCTTCTGTAGGAGTGAATTCCAGTCCTAGCTGAAGCGGTAGGGATTGCAGGTCGAAATTAGGGTTGCAGGGAATGGCCTAGTCGTCTATCTCGTTCAAGGGCGACAATGAGCAAAGAAATAGCGGCGGGAGTGACTCCGGAAATGCGTGAGGCTTGTCCAATGGAAGCTGGCCTGACTCGTTGGAGTTTTTCCAACACTTCTCGAGAAAAACCTGTCACATCCTCGTAGTTAAATGTGGTTGGGATCCGTCGCTCCTCTAGTTTTTTGAAGCTCGCCACTTGTTGAAGCTGACGCCGAATGTATCCTTCATATTTCACCGTTATCTCAACGGAATCTCTGATTTCTTCGTTTTCTGGTCCAGTTTCACTGGTCATTTCTAATAGTTCAGCATAGGTCAATTCCTGTCTCTTCAATAGCTGGGCCAGCGTGAGGTCCGGAGTGATGCCATCTAGCTCCAAGACTGCGATCCTCTTTTTGAACCTCTCAGTCCATTCAGGCCTCGTTTGCTTCAGACGCGTGACCTCTCGATCGACGGATGCACGCTTGATCAAAAATCGTGCATGGACTGGGTCCGGGATCAACCCAAGATGGTAGCCAATGTCCATCAATCTCAGATCTGCATTGTCCTGGCGTAGGAGCAAGCGATATTCAGCCCGAGAGGTAAACATACGGTACGGCTCGCGGGCATCCTTGGTGATCAGGTCGTCGATCAAGACTCCAATATAGGCCTGGGACCGATCTAGCACGAGTGGAGACTCTCCGCGTATCTTTAGGACAGCATTGATCCCGGCCATGATTCCTTGAGCAGCAGCCTCTTCATATCCTGACGTACCATTGATCTGGCCCGCATGGTAAAGCCCAGCGACCAGCTTGGTTTCCAGGGTGGGATGAAGTTGCCGGGGGGGAAAGTAATCGTATTCAATCGCATAGCCGGGTTTCAGCATCTTGGCATGCTCCAGCCCAGGAATTGTCCGCAGGATTGCCGCCTGAACATCAACCGGCAGACTTGTAGAGATCCCGTTCGGATAGTATTCGTTGCTGGCCAACCCTTCAGGCTCGATAAAAATCTGGTGCCTTGGTTTGTCCGCAAAGCGAACGACTTTGTCCTCGATCGAGGGACAGTAGCGCGGACCGACCGATTCGATCACACCGCTGTACATGGGGGAACGATCGAGGTTCTCTCGGATGAGGGTGTGGGTCTCTTCATTGGTGTAAGTGAGATGACAGGACACCTGAGGTGTGGTAATTTTCTCTGTTCGATACGAAAACGGAGTGGGCGGATCATCACCTGGTTGCGGGATCATGACCTCAAAATTGATCGTGTCCCGATCTAGGCGCGGCGGAGTGCCGGTCTTCAGGCGTCCCAGTTCGAATCCCAGATCGCGCATGCAGTCTGAGAGATGCTCTGCCGAAGCCTCTCCGCCACGTCCGGCAGGAAAATGATTCATCCCGACATGGATTAATCCCTTAAGGAATGTACCCGACGTCAGTATCACGGCTCGTGCGGAGACCAGCTCCCCCGAATCCGTGAGCACGCCGGTGATGCTCCGCCCCTGCGTGACCACGCGGTCCACAGTGCCGCGGCCAATGTCGATCCCTACCTGCGAGCGAAGCGTCTGCTGCATGGCCTGTCGATAGAGTTTCTTGTCGCACTGAGCCCGTAGCGCCCGGACCGCCGGCCCTTTGCTGGTGTTGAGCATCCGAAACTGAATGCCGGCGCGGTCGGTATTGCGACCCATCTCGCCGCCCAGCGCATCAATTTCCTTCACCAAGTGTCCTTTGGCGATCCCGCCGACCGCGGGATTACAGGACATCTGGGCGATCTTGTCTTCATCCATGGTCAGCAAGAGGACTTGCGCGCCCATCCGTACGGCCGCAAGAGCCGCTTCACAGCCTGCGTGGCCTCCTCCTACCACCACGATGTCGTACCGTCGTGCCATACAAGAACTGCCTGGCTAGAGGCACGAGGCGAGGGGCGATAGGTCGAATGATGATGTTAGCCTACAGCCTATCGCCTCTAGCCCCTGGCCTTTCGCCCATTCATTTCCCGATGCAAAACTCCCGAAAGATGCGATCCAAGATATCGTCCGTGCTGATCGCGCCGGTGATCTCGCCGAGGGCGTCAATGGAGGCTCGAAGGTCCACGGCCACGAATTCTCCAGAAAGGCTCGCCGCCACAGATCCGGCAGCACTCGACAGCGCCTCTTTGGCCCGGAGCAGCGCGGTCTGGTGGCGCAGATGTGTGACCACGACCGACTCGCCTGGCTCAAAGTCTGCGCGAAGCATCATCGCCCGAAGACGGTCCCGTAGATCGTCGAGGCCATTCCCCGTTTTGGCCGAGACGCGAACGACGGTGCAAGGCGGGTCGTCATGCTCCAACACAGTAAACGTTGATGAATCAATCCGGCTGGGCAGATCGGTCTTGTTGATCACCACCAACCGCTTCTTATCCCGGTGCCGTGCCAGGAGCTCGTGGTCATCCTGGGCGAGCGGCATCGAGCCATCTAGGACAATCAGTAACAGCTCCGCTAGCTCCATCGCAGTGAGACTACGCCTGATCCCTTCCTGTTCGACCGGATCTTCAGTGGCATGGACTCCCGCTGTGTCAAATAACCGCACCGGTACACCCCTAATATTCAACACCTCTTCGAGCACATCGCGTGTCGTCCCCGGCACCGGCGTGACGATGGCGCGATCAGTCCGCAGGAGTGAATTCAGCAGGCTGGACTTGCCCACGTTGGGCCGCCCGATAATCGCGGCGGTTACACCCTCCCGGAGAATACGTCCTTCCCGACAACTGTCCGCTAAGCGGGAGAGTTCTTCAATTGTCTTTTGGAGATCCGCTGCAAGTTCCTGTGTCCGAATAAATGCCAAATCTTCCTCAGTGAAGTCGATGGCAGCTTCCACGTGAGCAAGCAGGCGGATCAGGCCCTCCCGCATTCGGTCAATTTCCACCGACAGGCCCCCCCGCAGCTGTTCCTGTGCAATCCTGAGGCTGCCGACCGTTTTGGCTCGAATCGTGTCAAGGACTGCCTCGGCCTGGGTGAGGTCCAAGCGCCCGTTCAGAAACGCGCGCTTCGTGAACTCACCGGGTTCAGCCAGACGAGCTCCCCGATGGATCAGTGCTTCGCACAGGGTTTGGAGAATCAATGGGCCTCCGTGGCACTGAATTTCCACCACATCCTCGGCAGTGTAGGACCGGGGGGCCCTCATCACAACGATGAGCGCCTCGTCAATGGCCAGAGAAGCAGCTGGCCGGCGGTTCCTGGCCTGAACCAGTTCTGTCGGGGCTTCTCGTACAGGCGCTGGTTCAAGCAGGTCGGCATGGTGCATGACGTGGCTTCTGACCGAGTCGAGCGGTCTGCCGGAACGGAGCCGTACAAGACCGGCCGCCACTTCAATGGCCTTCTCTCCGCTAATTCTCAGAATACCGACCCCGCCTTCTCCTACCGGAGTCGCAATGGCACAGATCGTATCCTGTAACTCTCCGCTCATGACTTATCCGCCGGCGTTTCAACCTGGCTGTTCGCCTCAGCCCTCTGGATAATCTTGTCCTTCTTCTTCTTTCCCGTCTGTTTCTCTCCATCCACAGGCGCGGCTACCGGATGGTCTTCCGAACCGGAGGTGAATGTAGGCTTCTTGAAGATATACCGATCCGTCACGAACTGTTGCAGGATGGTGAGCACGTTGTTTGTAAGCCAATAGAGCACCAGCCCGGCCGGGAAAGTCAGAAACAAGATGGTGAGAAAGGCCGGCATGAGCAGCATGACCTTGGCTTGGGTCGGATCCATCGTGGTAGGCATGATCTTCTGCTGGACGACCATGGAAACCCCCATGATCACGGGAAGCACGTAATAGGGATCTTGGACGGAAAGGTCGGTGATCCACAAGACAAATGGAGCCTGGCGAAGGTCAATGGTCATGTACAAGATGTTGAATAGCGCGACGAACACCGGCATTTGAAGCAGCATCGGGAGGCACCCTCCCACAGGATTCACCTTGTGGTCGCGGTAGACTTTGATGAGCTCCCGGTTCAGCCGTTCCCGGTCGTCTTTGTACTTGGCTTGCATGGCGACGACTTTGGGCTGGATGCCCTGCATGTCCTTCATGGACTTATAGCTCTTGTACTGGAGGGGAACGAACAGCAGCTTGATACCGACTGTCAGAAGGATAATCGTGACGCCGTAATTTCCGGTATAGTCGTAAATGAAACGGAGGATGTAAAAGATCGGCTTGGCGACGAATTTGACGAAGCTCCAGCTCCCATAGATGAACCAGCCGAAATCAATAGTATCTTCCAGGCCGATGTTCAACGATTTGAGCGTGTCGAACTCTTTAGGACCGGCATACAACTGCAGTTTGAGGGGCGACGAACCGTTGGGCTGGACGATCCGAACCGCAGCGGCCACGAGCTTGTCACCCTCTTTCTTGACAAGCGCGGCGGTCGCCTCAGCGGGAATCAAGACGCTCAAGAAATATTTGTCCTGGAGAGCCACCCACCGGATTGAGCCCGTACGTTCCACTTCTCCATCAGGGGTGTCTTTCTCGATCTTGTCATCCACCATCAAAGCTGGTCCGATGAGTCCGATAAACCCCTCTCCCCATTCCACGATCCCGAAGTTCGTGCCCAGGCCGATGTCCATGGTGCCCCTCAGCCCTTCAGCCTTGACCGAGACATCGACGAGGTAACTGTGTTGGTGGAAGGTGAGTTGTTTCTCTATACGCAGGCCCGCCCGAGGATCCAGATAGGTGAAGGTGAGATGGCCGTCAGGGTGCGCCTCATCTAGTGTAGAAAAATCCTGCTCGACCTGATAGAGGCCTTCTGATAACTGTTTGCTGATGGCGGAGTCCGTGACCTGAAGCGACAGCGGCCCCCTAAACTTCCCCCCGGCATACACGAGCTGAACTGGCTGTAGCCCATTAGGGCCCTTGGTCGAGTACCGTTTGAGTTCCCATCCCTTGATGACCGCTCCACGGTTGGTGAAAACCGCTCGAAACAAGTCCGTCACGACCTCATAGGTCTGTTCATCAACAGGAGATCGCGCGGCCTTCTCTTTCGCATTGAGGCGTGCAGACCCCAGGGTGGCTGGGGATATCTCGGAACGAGGCACACCAAGGGACTCAGGAACTTTTGCGGGGACTGTGGGAGCCTCGAGAGGGGGCGGCTGCTCCCGCTGAGGCGACGACGGGACATTCCCCATCCGCTTCAGCAAATAGTCATAGCCGACTATAATCGCAAGCGCGAGAATCAGAAAGAGAACGACCCTTTTTTCCATCTAACGCCGGACTCCCATCTAACGGTCAACGAGCAGTGGTCAGGACGAAACCCGCAAGCATCGGGACGGTTTCGAGCTGACGGCTGGTGTCCTTACATCGCTGTTATTGAACGGGATCGAACCCACCGGGGTGGAAAGGGTGGCATTTCAGAAGCCGCCGGCTGGCCCACCCCAGTCCCCGGAGAACCCCGTATCGCTGGATCGCCTCATATGCATAATGGGAACAGGTAGGCTCAAACCGACAGGCTGGCGCAAGCAGGGGCGAAACCCATCGCTGATACAGCCGAATCAAACTGAGGCAGAGTTGTCGCATCGCTGGCCCAACTCAGCAACCATCAACCCTTCATGCCGCAGAGCCGCCTTCCAGGCGTCCTGAAGCAACCGGTGTCGGACGAGCAGAGCCGCCCGTCTTGGGAACACGAGCAGTTCGCGCCCCACGACCAACTGCTTCCGGACTTCTCGTACCAATTCCCTGAACACACGCTTGGCTCGATTCCTGTTCACTGCTCCTCCAAAACGCTTGCCCACCACGATCCCGATCCGGGTCTTCTGTAGTGATCCTGAAGGACAGGAGAGCATGTTAAACAGTGGGGTTTGAAACCGGCGCCCATGCCTCTTGACGCGCTCAATATCGGTGCTTTTCCGGAGGAAGAGAAGACGATCACCCGACGGTCTGGTCATCGTTAGAAGTCTGCCGGAGAGCCGCACCCACAGCGACAGGTGATCTCGGAGAGTACCGGTCAGGTCGCTCACACAGTCAGTCGCACCCGCCCCTTGGCTCGCCGGCGGGCCAAAACCTTCCGGCCGCCCTTCGTGCTCATACGTTTCCTGAACCCGTGATCTCTTTTTCTTTTCAAATTCGACGGTTCTCGAAAGGTAGTTGACATCGCGACACTCCTTCATCCTCTATCCAGGCCACAAAGGGCAGCATTATATGAGCGGTCCCTCAATGTGTCAATCGCACGACGGTAGGTTTTTGGACTCTGCGCTAGGCCTGGCGGTGGCTCAGACCCATTCATTCAGGATTGATCCGAAAGGTGTCCCAACAGTTCTGTTCGCTGGCCCTGTCGCGAACGGTCTGGTCATCTCAGTGTGAGGCGGTTTTGTGTATCCTGAGACAATCTGCCACATGACGTTGGAGAATACTATCTCTCGAAAGTCGTAAACTTGCTGAGACATAAGACCTTCCTGGAACCTCGCTGCCTGGCACTACGCTTGCTCAACCACATCTGTTGTGAGGAAATACCTGTGCCTAATTCAGTTGGAGTCATACCGGAAGGAGGTGAAAACAGGATGAGAAAACCCTTCGTAGCACTGATGGCATTGGTCATAGCGATGACCTTCGGCACGGTGACATTCGTCCAGGCCGAAGAGAAGGCAGCGGAGTCAGCCCCGGCTGCCCCCGCTGCTCCGGCTGCAGCCCCTGCAGCGGCACCTGAGGAGAAAAAGGACATGGGCGAGCATAAGGGCATGGAGAAGAAGGCGGAGAAGAAAGCAAAAAAGAAAGGCAAGAAGAAGGACTAGCCCAGGCCTTCTCGAACAGACTGGCCCCCTTCGGTTGGCCTCTACCCGACTGAAGGGGTTGCCAGTCTTTCGTACGTTGTTTTTACTGTCACCATGTCTTCCCGCCGTGATCCTGCACATTGTCGCAAGGCTGAAGCTCGACCAGTAAGGAGAAACGGGATGAAGCAGGGGTTCATCTGTTGTATGGTGGTGTCGGCCCTGGCCCTGACCATGGGTTGTGCGAAGCCTCCAACTGACAAGCTCGCGGCTGCTGAAAAGGCGGCCACAGAGGCACGAGCTGCCGGCGCCCCCACCTACACAGCAGAGGATTTTGCTAAACTGGAAGGTATGCTGACGGCGGCGAAGAATGAGATTGCAGAACAGGATGCCAAATTGGCTCTGTTGCGTGATTACGGAAAGGCCGAGCAGTTGCTTGCCGCCATAGAAACTGATGCCGCGCGAGTGAACACCGAAGCTGCGAAAAAGAAGGAAGAAGCCAAGATAGCGGCGATCCGATCTCAGCGAGCAGCGCAGGAGGCATTGAAGACCACGCAGGAGCTGATCAAAAAGGCGCCGGTCGGGAAAGATCGTGCCGCGCTCCAGGCGATCAAGGCCGACGCACAAGGATTAACCGCGTCCCTCTCCGAGGTCCAAACCGCTTTGGACGCGGGTGACTACCAGGCGGCACAAACCAAAGCCCAGACCATCCGGGAGAAAAGCCAGGCCGTCCAAGCAGAAATCCAGCGCGCCATGACCAAAGTTGGCGCTGCCAAGGCCCAGAAGGGCAAGCAAGGTAGGAAATAACCGTTGAAAATTAGGGTCTCGATGCCCGCCCCAACCAGAGGCTTCCTGTCTCGCAGTGCGATGGTGATCCTGCTGATCGCCAGCCTGGCCGCTTGCGTGCAAACAGCGCCTCCTGAACTTCTCGAAGCAGTGGAGAGCCTCGACCGCGATCTCGTGGCGATCCGGGGAGTGGAGTTCGCCCCGACAGAATACGCACGATTCGTTCAAGACTGGGCAGCCCTCAGGGGACGGATGCTCGCCGAAGAAGATGTGATCCGGTGGCCCTGGGAACCGAATCCACTCGTGGCAGATCTCCAGAAGGTTCACGAAGAAGGTGAAAAGGCCATGGCTGTCGCGACGCAAAGGAAGGAAGAGGACCATCGCGATGCTGAAGCGCGGCTGACCTTGCTGGAACGACGACTGCGCGTCTTCAATAGCCGTGTTGATCAGATGGAAAGTCGTGTGGTGCTTGGGCAGAGACCGATCGAGACCGAGCTGCTGGTCAAACAAGCACGATCCTTCCTGGAGCAGGGATTGTTTGCCCGCTCCCTGCAGGCGACCGAGCAGGCTTCCACGCTCATAGCAGCTCAAACGGCCTTGCTGACCACGGAACTCGGGCGGTACGCTGACGAACGTCTGGTTGGAGCTTGGCGCCAGATGGCGCGCCGCACCATCGCCTGGTCGCGGACCAATCGAACCACTGTGATCCTAGTGAACAAAGCCGACCGCCGCCTGACCATTTACCGGAATGGCCGCCCTGTTGTCTCCCATCCGGTCCGGCTCGGCTACAACGGCATTTTGGAAAAGCGCTACCAGGGAGATGGGGCAACTCCCGAAGGCCAGTACCGTGTCGTGAAGAAGCGTGACCGAGGCCAGACCCAGTTTTATCGGGCCTTGCTATTGGATTACCCCAATGCCGAAGACCGAAGGCGCTTTCAGAAGGCCCGCAGAGCAGGAGCCATCCCGGCTAAAGCCTTTATCGGAGGGCAGATCGAAATTCACGGAGAGGACGACCTGCCCATGAGCCAAACGCTGGGATGCCTCATGCTTGACAATCGCCGGATGGATAAGCTATTCGAACAGGTCGAGGTCGGTACTCCCGTGACCATTGTTGGCGCCCTCAAAGTATCGAATCCCGTGGCACTCGCATTGGCGGACCTGGAACAGTCCGAAGAAGGTTAGGTATCTGTGAAGGTCCTTCCGCCTCTCTCTGTCTTCGTGCTTATCGGTGTCCTCTTCCTTCTCGCTTCTCACCTCAGAGGGCCCTCTGAGGCAGAGGGTAACGCGGCCAACCTGGAACCGCACAAAAGGTCAGCTGCGTCTGAGCTCTCGCGACTACTGGCGCGTCATGTCTCCCTGCGACACCAACTGGCCCAGCAGGCCCCAGCCGGTCACTATATCGTCGTGGACACGGCGCACAATCGGCTCTACGTCAACCGTCATCAGGCCGTCTTGTTGACGGCCCTTGCTTCGACCGGCAGTGGAACGATCCTCAACGATCCAGACCGTCCGGGGACCAAGTGGATTTTCGACACGCCTCGAGGTGAGTTCTCGATTCAGGCGAAGCTCACAAATCCCGTCTGGGTTAAACCTGACTGGGCCTTTCTCGAAGAGGGACTGGCAGTGCCCACAGATCCGGAACAGCGCTTCGAGTCAGACGTGCTCGGAGACTACGCGCTGGGCTTCGGCAAGGGCTATTTCATTCACGGGACGTTGTACGCCAGGCTTCTGGGCAAGAATGTGACCCACGGTTGCATCCGCTTGCAAGACGACGACCTCCAGAAGGTGTACCAATTGTCAAAGATCGGTACCCCAGTCATGATTTTCTGATTCCTGCACCGTTTCCCTGACGACACAGACGAGATGAGAGTCATCTGGGCCATAGTCCTGGGGGGCCTCCTGTGGGCTCTCCCTCCATCACCCTCAGCACCGACTTCTCAACGCGGCGACCAGGCCGGCGACCCGGACGTCTTGCGGGAGGCAAACCGGATCCTGGAAGAAGAAATTAAACTGGCTGCCCGCCCACAGATTTACCTGTTGCTGGACTTGCCTGATCGTCTCATTGCCATTAAGGGGCGAGGGATCGATCTGCACCGCCTTCCGATCACGGCCTGGCAGACTGTCGAGGAACGAGCGATGGCCGGAGTGTTTCGTCTGCGTGCCAGGCCGCAGGTGGTCCGTCCGAAAGCGGCCCCTCCCGACGATCCGACTCAAGACCCCATCGAACTCAAGGACATGCCCGCAGCCTACGAACTTCTCTTTGATCCCACGCTCGCCGTCACGGTCGCACCACCGTTTCAGGAGCGGCCATGGCTCTGGGTCAAGAGCCTCATGAGGCACTCTTGGTTAGGCGTGGCATCCTGGATTCGCTCCGCTGCCGCAATCGACGAAAAGGCCACCAGCCCATGCCTTCGTCTCACTCTTTCCGTTGAGGCCGCCCAATCGCTTGCCTGGTCTGTCACCGACGGCATGCCGCTTCTGATTCGACGAACGATGCCTTAGGAAGTGAGAACACGCAGCCAGCCTCGAGAGCTGTTTGCCTTTTGCTGGCCGGCGACCTAAGATACGCGCTCAATCTGATGCGCAGGGTGAATGATGCCGGCGACGAGGATCAGCGCAAATTTGGGAAGCTTGCAGCCCATGGTGGAGTCGGCCATGAAGGAGATGGCGAACACGCGTGTCGTCGCTCGACTGTGGGCCAAGGACCATACCCTGTGGAAGCCGGAGCCGACTGAAATTGCGAATCGGCTCGGCTGGCTCGGAGTGGCGGAGCAGATGCGCGAGCAAGCAGGACCACTTCGTGCATTTGCGCAATCGGTGCGAACTGCCGGGTTCCGCCACGTGGTTCTGCTCGGCATGGGCGGGAGTAGCCTTGGCCCGGAGGTCCTGCGTTGCACCTTCGGATCTGCACAGGGGTCTCCCCGCCTATGGGTCCTGGATTCCACCGTGCCGGGGGCCGTGCGCGAGGTGACCCAGTCCATCCACCCGGCCCGCACCTTGTTCATCCTGGCCAGCAAATCTGGCGGGACGATTGAAGTCCTGTCGCTGTTCTCTCATTTTTGGAACTTTGTGGCCCGTGTGCGAGGGAATACAGGTGGAGCCCAATTCATTGCCATCACCGATCCCAACACAGGGCTTGCCTCCCTGGCGCACGAGCGTCGCTTCAGGAGCACCTTTCTCAATCCACCAGATATCGGGGGGCGCTATTCCGTGTTGTCCTACTTCGGATTGGTGCCGGCGGCCCTCCTCGGTCTCGATCTGAAGACGCTGCTTGCTCGAGGAATCGAAATGGCAGAGGCCTGTCGCTCCACCGTATTGCTGGAGAACAACCCAGGAGCCTGCCTTGGGGCAAAATTGGGGATCCTTGGCCGCGCTGGCCGGGACAAGGTCACTGTGATTACTTCACCGAGGGTCGCAAGCTTCGGAATATGGGTGGAGCAATTACTGGCCGAAAGCACCGGCAAGGAATACAGGGGGCTGATCCCCATCGCAGGGGAACCGATGAGCGCGCCGGCTATCTATGGGAAGGACCGCCTCTTCGTCTATCTCCGGTTGGACGGCGACGTAAACGCCAGAGCAGATCGGCATGTCAAGGCGCTTGAGCGGGCTGGGCAGCCGGTCATTGGGTTGAGGCTTCGCGACCGCTACGATCTGGGCGCTGAGTTTTTCCTCTGGGAATTTGCGACTGCCGTGGCAGGGTATTTTCTCGGCATCAATCCCTTCGATCAGCCCAATGTACAGGAGAGTAAGGAGAACACGAATCGGATCCTTGAGGAAGTTCGCGCGCAGGGGCGCTTACCTCATGAGCACGGTGCCTCAAAGGACGGTGCATTCGCCGACCTGCTCAGAAAGGCAGCGCCAGGCCAGTATCTCGCTATCCTGGCCTATATGAAGCCATCCCATCAGGCCGATGCAGCGATCCAGACGCTCCGCAGGGCCATCCTGACGAAGCACCACCTCCCCACCACCGCTGGGTATGGGCCGCGGTACCTCCACTCAACCGGGCAGCTCCACAAAGGTGGGCCAAACACAGGCTTGTTCCTTCAACTGATCGAGCGCATGACCCCTGACATGAAAGTTCCCGGCGCAGCTTACACCTTTGGCACCCTCGCTCAGGCCCAGGCGGTGGGAGACTTTCAATCCCTCCAAATGCACCAACGTGCGGTTATGGCAGTCCGCCTCGGCCAGCAACCGATTTCCACTATCAGAGCCTTGGCACGGAGTGCCATGCGAGCCAGGAAGCAGTCTTCGCCGCAGAAGCCACAGGAAGCAGGAAACCACGCACGGGAAAGCGGCAAGCAAGGTAACCCGATGAGCGTCGCGCCTGAGATTCGGATCATGACCGACAGTCAGGAATTGGCTTATGAAGCAGCAGAGCTATTTGTGTGGCTCGGCGAGCAGACGATGGCCGCCAGCGGTCGGTTTCGGGTCGCCTTGTCCGGAGGGACCACACCCAAAGGCCTGTATGCCGCGCTTGCCGGCCCGGACTTTTCGACCAAGCTCGCCTGGCCGCGCGTGGATTTCTATTTCAGCGACGAACGCTGCGTGCCTCCTGACCATCCGGACAGCAACTTCGGCATGGCGAACGAGACCCTGTTCCGCCCGCTGAAGATTCAGCCAGAGCAGGTCTTTCGTATGCCGGGCGAGGAGAATCGTCTCGAACGGGCGGCGCTCCAGTATGAGGAACTGGTCCGAAAGGAGTTCCAGGCTCCAGCCCCGGCCTGGCCCAGTTTTGATCTGGTGTTATTGGGACTCGGAGAGGATGGCCATTCCGCCTCTCTGTTTCCAGGGACGAAGGCCTTGGACGAACGAGAGAAGCTTGTCGTCGCCACCACTGCGCCACAAGGCGTGAAGCATCGCCTGACCCTCACGGTGCCAACGATCAACCATGCCCGCGCGATTGTCTTTTTGGTCAGCGGCAACAGTAAGGCCACTGCGGTCCGGTGGGTCCTGGAAGCTCCAGACCAGGACGATCGTCGCGCCCCTGCCAGGTTAATCCGACCGGAGACCGGACGTCTCATTTGGCTCCTGGATTGGACAGCCGCCTCAGAACTCACGATTGCCAGGCAAGGCATCGTCTCTCACGAAGAATGAAGGGAATATGATTCTCGCGGGGGACATCGGAGGGACCAAGACGATCTTGGCTCTGTTCGACTGGAAGACAGAGCGTGTGGAGCCTGCTCGGGAACGGACGTTTGCCAGTGCTGATTTTAAATCGCTCGAAGAGATCCTGGAGGAATTTCTGAATCCTCCGCCGAAAACCGCAACTCTCTCCGGCGATGAGACGACAGCCGAAGCATCTGAGCCTGATGAATCCGAGGAAGCGCCTCCCATTATGGCCGCCTGTTTCGGCGTGGCCGGGCCGGTCATCGAGAACCGAAGCCGAACCACGAACTTGCCTTGGGTCGTGGATGGGACTGAGTTGGCCATGCGATTCAAAATCCAGACGGTGCGCCTTCTGAACGACTTGGAAGCCACCGCCCACGGAATGCTGGTCCTGCGGCCCGAGGAGACCGAAATTCTCAACGTGGGCGCTCCGCCCCCGACCAAAGGCGCCATGGCCCTGATCGCGGCCGGCACAGGCTTGGGCGAGGCGATCCTGTTCTGGGACGGCGTTCGGTATCGTCCGATGCCTTCCGAAGGAGGTCACGCCGACTTCGCACCGAATAGCGACATCGAAATCGAGTTGCTCCGCTATCTGCGCGCGAGCTACCTGCACGTGAGCTACGAGCGGGTCCTCTCCGGCTCAGGCCTGCACGCCATCTATGAATTCCTGCGCGACAACAAGAAGAACGAACCCACCTGGGTGGCTGAACGGCTGCGGATCGGCGATCCCGCCGCTGTCATCGCCGAGATCGGGCTGAACAAGCAGGCGGAGATCTGCATCCAGGCCTTGGACCTCTTTGCGTCCATCTATGGGGCAGAGGCTGGGAATTTGGCGCTCAAGGTTCTAGCCCTGGACGGGATCTATCTCGGCGGCGGCATCGCTCCCAAGCTCCTCCCGAAGCTCAAAGACGGGACGTTTCTGCGCGGCTTCACGGGCAAGGGGCGCTACAAGCGACTGTTGAGCACGATTCCAGTTCGCGTCATCATGAACCAGAAAACCGCATTGCTGGGCGCAGCCTCTGTTGCAGCCCAACGAGACACGGCTTCCTCTTGATGAGTCCATCGCAAGACCGAGACGCCCTGAAACGCATGGCGGCGCTCAAAGCGGTGGAATATGTGCGTGATGGGATGGTCGTGGGGCTGGGGACCGGCTCCACCGCCCGCCATGTCCTCGAGCTGCTCGGTAAGCGAGTGAGCGCGGGCCTGGCCATCAGAGGGGTGCCGACGTCTGAGGAGACAGCCGACCTCGCGAGAAGGGCCGGCATCCCGCTGCTGTCGTACGAAGAAACCTGGTCCATTGATGTCGCGATTGATGGCGCTGACCAAGTGGATCCGCAGCTCAATCTGATCAAAGGCGGCGGCGGGGCTCTTGTCAGAGAAAAAATCGTGGCCGCCGCAGCTCGACAACTGATCATCGTCGTGGATCACGCGAAGCTGGTACCGGTCCTGGGAAACTCTTATCCTCTTCCCGTCGAGGTCATCCCGTTTGGCTGGCCGAACACGGCTCGTCGCATCGAGGCCCTGGGAGGAAAGGCGGTGATTCGGGAACGTCGGGGACGAATCTTCACAACTGAATCAGGGCTCTACATCCTGGATCTGCATATGGGCCAGATCGATGATCCTGCTGCGCTGGAGATTCAGCTCAACAGGATTCCCGGCGTAGTTGAGAACGGTCTGTTCGTGGGGCAGACGGATCTGCTGATCGTGGGAACTCAACGGGGCGTCGAGGTTCAGCAAGCGGCGAAGCAGTGATCCG